>LULL01000053.1_pt1 | contig 51783 bp, 54 predicted proteins | sample 728161 | NCBI WGS metagenome assembly LULL01 (sample SAMN03860290, study PRJNA289734) | marine metagenome | biome: seawater column; feature: ocean; material: water; isolation source: Red Sea water column Station 149 - depth 500m | place: Saudi Arabia: Red Sea | collected 2011-10-15 | depth 500 m
AAGGGTTGTTGATTAATGCGAGAAATTAAATCTAAATATTTCTCCTCAGGTAATGACTGAGTTAAACTTTCAATGAAGTCTTGGTTTTGCCCCAGTCCACTTTTTTGCAATGATCTTTGCCCATGACTGGTTAATTTTTGTATTTTTGCAAATTGACCTAACTTTAAACCTACGGGTACCAAAGCAATATCTGCTGCAGACATGGCCCATATGTTTATGAACGTATCCGAAGAAGAAAAAGCTGGAAGAAGTTTACGTCGAGTGGGCTCAATAGGAACACCCCACAGAGGAAGTGGAAAATCAATTCCCGGGATTAACAAAACAACCCTTGATATGGCCAAACCAATTCTCCCTAAAAGTATTCATAACTTTTTCAATACAGCTTACGAAATGGATAACAAAGAAATGATAGCCTTTAATCAAAAATATCCCAATATTGATGGTGTTATTTATTTTAGTATAACGAATCAACAAAGATCCCCTCTTCCAAGAATTATCCCAACAGCAACAAAAAAAGAGATGACTGATGGTCTTATTGCAGGAGAATCATCTCGCTGGGGAGTTGAAATTAAAATTGATGGTGATCATCCTAGAGGAAATCATATCAACCAAGTTTATAGTGTTGCAGGCAAAGATAAAGCTGCTACCGATAATGGCTTGGCCATCGTTGAGTTTCTCAAACAAACAGCTCATGGTGAAGCCCCTAAAGATGGTGTTTTTCATTATCAAGTTCCAGAAAACATTCAGTATCGTAGTCCTTCTAAATATAATCAAATGAAATTTATGCTAAATTGTCTTACCAAGTAGTCATTTCTCAACTAAACTCTTATTTTTATCCAAGGAAATATCATGAATCACTTTAATCAAGTTGCTAATGACTGGGATACTCCAGAAAAAACTCAAATGATGAAAGAGCTTGCAAAAAAAACCCAAAAAAGACTCAAGCTTAGTCAAAAAATTGATATCATGGACTTTGGAACTGGTACGGGATTATTTGGCTTAGAGTTTCACCCCTATCTTCATACCTTAACTGGAATTGATACATCACAAGAGATGTTAAATGTCTTTAACAAAAAGACCGAAGCATTTTCTCATATTCAATCGCATCAAATTAATCTTGAGGATCAAAGTCTAGCGAGTAAATTTGATTTAATTATTAGCTCTATGGCCTTCCATCACCTCCAAGACCCTAAAAAAGTTCTTATGAAACTCAAAGAAAATCTTAAACAAAATGGAAGAATTGCCATCGTCGACCTCGACCAAGAAGATGGATCATTTCATCCTGACAATAAAGCCATGGGTGTTAAACATTTTGGTTTTTCAAAGCAAGAACTTCAATATTGGGCCAAACAGGCCAAACTCAATTTAGACTACCAAATCATCAACACCCTTCATAAAAATGAAACTGAATATCATCAATTTTTAGCGATTTTTTACTAAGACCCAATTCTATTGGTCTTATAATCTAAAATAAATTGATCAAGAACATCTTTTGTGACATGAGGCATAGTAATAATATGAGCAATATCGCCATGAACAGCTAACTGCCACTTATCAATAATTTCTTCAGATGGCCTTGGAAACACAACTGTAATCGAACAATCATTTTTCCATGCCTTAACTCCGATAGATTGCAAAATTTCCACCAAATAATCTGCATTGGCCAAACATTTCTTAATCATTTGTTGGTAACCACTTATCCCATTTTTTTGAATACTATACCATAACAAAAGTGTTGTATGACCATTTCTCGATCCACTTAACGTTGTATCAAGTCCTCCAATATACTCAATACTATTTCCAACTTTATCTACAAAATCTTTTCTCGCCAAAACAACTCCACAAGGCATTGGAGAGCCCATCATTTTATGCCCAGAAATAGATAAAGAATGCACTCCATACTTCAAACCTATTTGATCTCTTTGGGAACAAAAAGGAACAATCATTCCCCCCAAAGCTGCATCACAATGAATATAGTGATTAGGAAATGATAAAGATGAAAGAGTTTTTTGAATCGCTGATACGGGATCAATTGCCCCTTTCATTGTGGTTCCAATTGTTGCGAGGATAATTGGTGTTTTAGTTCTATTATACTTTAAGGCGAGAGCTAAATCATCAATACACATTTCTCCCTTTTCATTGGTATTGATAGCAATAGAGTCCATATTTAAAAGTTTTAAAATTTTTGGAATAGAATAATGTGACTCTTTAGAATAATAGACTATATTTTTAGGATATATTTCTCGAGCAATATAAAGCCCATACATATTACCTTCGGTCCCCCCATTAGTCACGTATCCCCAAAAATTATGATCACTAATTCCTGTAAGTTGAGCAATAAATTCTACAACTTCTTTTTCAAATTGATGGGCATGAACTTTATAAAGTCCATGATCTAAAGGATCGCCAATATTGTTAATACTGAATTTAAAAAAATCATATAAGGCTGCATATTGATAATTAAGATTAGCCGGGTAACCAATCATATTTTTTGATTTTTCTTCTAAATATTGATAAAAATCACTAAGTCGTTTGAGATGTTGTTCCATAGGAAAAAAGATAATCTTTTTTTCCCACTAAAAGAATGATTTAAATCATCAATTCAATTTCTCATTCGATTTATATCATGTATGGTGAAACTTCGATTTAAAACATAGGATTCAGTATGCTTTTTATTAAAATAATCTCAAACCTTTCCTTTTTTTTTCTTCTAATGGCTTGCAGCTCATATTCTAACCTCTCCCCCATAAAAGAAAGTAAAAAGCTTAATCAGTTTTTTGAAGAAGAGTTTGAAAAACAAATCCAACGTTACCCAACAAGTCAGACCTATTTAGGACGAAAAACAAATTATGACAAATTAGATAACCATACGATTGAGTTTAAAAACCAGACGTATCAGCTGGCCAACAAGTCCCTTAAACGTCTTAGGAAAATTCATTATAAGATTTTAAATCGTCAGGATCAAATCAGTTACAGGATTTATGAATACCAACTCAAGATGACAATAGAGAGTCAAAAATGGATGTATCACTCTTACCCTCTCAATCAAATGTTTGGTTATCATGCAGATACTCCGGCTTTTCTTATCAATATGCACAGAATTGATAATTTTGATGATGCTCAAGATTATATTTCAAGACTAAAAGAAATAAGGCGTGTTTTTTCAGAAAAAATGGTCTTTCTTAAAGAACAAAACAAACGTCATATCTTCCCTCCTCATTTTGTTTTTCAAAAAATTTTAAGTGATTCGAAAAATATAATCACAGGAGCTCCTTTTACTAAAAGCCAAGAGGATAGCCCTTTATTAAAAGATTTTAAAAACAAGATCAGCAAACTTAACATCTCTTCCAAAAAAACGAATCAACTTATTGAGCAAGCCAAATCCACTCTGATAAAGTATGTTCAGCCTGCCTATAAAGAGCTAATAAGTTACACCCAAAATTTAAATCAAAAAGTCCGCACGAATCACGGAGCATGGTCACTGCCCCAAGGAAAAGATTATTATCATTTTAGGTTAAAAAAAATGACGACATCTCACTTATCTCCAGATGAAATTCATAGGCTAGGCCTCAAAGAAGTAAAAAGAATCCATGCTGAAATGAAAAAAGTCATGCAAAAGACTGGTTTTAAAGGATCCCTGCAAGATTTTTTTCAATATATGAAGTCTGAAAGATTTCTTTACCCTCAAAATGAAGCAGGAAGAAAAAAGTACATAAATAAAGTTCACTCAGTCATTTCTAAGATGGAAAAGGCACTGCCCAAAATATTTAACACCTTTCCCAAGGCAGAACTCAAAGTCAAACCAGTAGAAAGCTTCCGAGAAAAAAGTGCAGGAATTGCTTTTTACAATGGGCCATCACTAGAAGGAAACCGACCGGGAATTTATTACGTTAATCTTTATAAAATGCAAGATAATCCAAAATACAAATTGGAAGCATTGACCTACCATGAGGCTATCCCAGGTCACCACATGCAAATTGCCATCCAAAAAGAATTAAAAGGACTTCCTAAATTTCGCAGGACAAGAGGATTCACAGCTTTTAGTGAAGGTTGGGGACTTTATGCTGAGCTCTTACCAAAAGAAATTGGTTTTTATTCAAATCCCTATTCTGACTTTGGAAGACTCTCAATGGAACTTTGGCGCGCAACTAGAATGGTCGTCGATACTGGAATACATGCAAAAAAGTGGAGTAGAGAGTATGCTATTAATTATCTCAAAGATAAGACTCCTAGTGCAAAATTAGAAATCATGAAAGCTGTGGAAAGATATTTTGTGATGCCAGCTCAGGCCACTGCTTATAAGGTAGGGATGCTCAAGATTTTGAATTTGCGCTCCCTTGCGAAAAAAGAACTTAAAGAAAACTTTAACTTAGCTGAATTTCATGACGTTATTTTAAAAAATGGTTCTGTCCCTTTATTTATCTTAGAAGAAAACATAAAAACATGGATAGAAAATCAATAAATATACGTTTATTCTCAAGCATTAACTTAAGTATAATTAAAGGTATGTATAGTCTTTATTTAACTATCTGAGTTTATTACACAATGGGCTTTCAACGTGCTAGACAATCGCTACAAATTTTTTCCCCAAAAAATTAAAATTGCATTTACTGCTGAAATAGAGTAAAATAAGGATGTATTTGATTTTTTTATAGCTAGTTTCTCAATTGTTCCTTTCTATTTTAACTCCAATTACAAGTAAACAGATGCTATTTTAGACAGCCAAGTTGCGTCTATATGTTTTTTACAAATAAGGCTACAAAAATGACAGAACTTAACTCTTATATCGGACAATATCTTATTACAGTTAATTTTGGTATTGGTGAAATTTCGAATATTGTTGAAATTGATGACGGACAATTCTTTAAAGTCACCTTTCCCCAATCTAATAATATTAATTATTTTTCTATAAATAACAGTAGTACTTATAGACATCTTTCAGATAAGACTGAAATCTTAAAGGCCATTGAGACCTTTAAAAAGAAACATCAAGATACTGAGTTTAACTCTACTCAAGAAAAAATTAATTTTTATAAATCTACTTTCAAAGCTCAAGATATTCAAACGATTGCAAAACATCTTTCCATTTTGAACCAAGAAGAGGAAATACATACTTCAATTCTTAAAATTTTTGAAAAAACACTTGATTCATTTGTCCTTGAGATCCAATTTGTCTTAGGAATAAAAAATGAAGAAGCATGGGAGCTAATAGGACTTTCTCAAGAAAAAATAAAATAACAGTTTGTTGAGTCTTTTTAAGGCTCACATATAATAAAAAAATATCGATTAACTAGGAGTATTAGAATGTCGACAGGTAAAGTAAAATTTTTTAATGATCAAAAAGGATTTGGTTTCATCAAGTCTGATAGCGATGAGAAGGAACTTTTTGTTCACGTATCAGCAATCGCTAGCGGAACACTCAATGAAGGTGATCAAGTTCAGTTTGAAATCGGTGAAGGAAGAAAAGGTCCTTGCGCGATTAATGTCGAAGTTATTTCTTAAGTAATTCCTATTATATAAAAGAAATATCATGATGCTTAGGAGGGCCAAAATCCTCCTAAGTTTTTTAAACTGGAAATTCTGTCTCCCCAATTGGATTTTCTGGCCCTTGCTTAAAACAATCAACAACTAATTCAATATCCGCTTTTGACTTCGTCACCACAACAACTCTATCACGCTTGAGAAACTTAGTTGAGCCATCAGGAATAAGAAAAGCTCCCTCTCTTTTGATAAAAAGTACTAAACACCCCGTAGGCAGATTCAAATCAACAACTCTTTTATCAAGGGCATAGTCATTTAACTGAATCCTTAACTCTTTTATACCATTTTTCGTCTTTTCTATAACTTCAAAATCTATCGGAAAATTTGGGTCCTCAATAGTTTCATAAAGCAGACCAAGCTTTCTGGCCACAAATTTCAAACTCATTCCTTGTCCTAATGCCGAGATAAGAACAACAAAAAAAACAATATCAAATAAAATATAAGCTTTATCACCTATTTTCATTGCTGCTAAACTTGCGAAGACGATGGGAGTTGCTCCCTTAAGCCCTGCCCAGGAAATAAAAGTCTTTTCTTTCCAGGTGAATTGGCTAAAGGCAAGACAAACAAATATAGTTAGTGGCCTAGCAATAAATATAAGGAAGATGGACACAATTAATCCTTCAGCTGCAATAGAAAAAAGCCGACTTGGAAAAACCAAGAGTCCTAGCATAACAAAAAGACCTATTTGTGAAAGCCATGAGACACCATCATAAAAGCTATACAGAAGTTTTTTATGTAATATTTTTTTACTACTAATTAGTAGTCCAAAAACATAAACCGCTAAAAAGCCATTACCTTGAAAATAACTTGCCAAAGAATAATTGAGAAACACAAAAGATAATGTCAAAGCTGGATACAAACCTACATATTCCAAATGAACAATATTGTTTAAAGAAATAAATAATTTCGCCAAGAACAAGCCTACAATAAGTCCAATGAGAGGATTCATTAAAAACTGAAGTCCTAAAGCAGCAGGATCCAACTGAGGACTCTCCATGATTCCCAAGATAATCGTCACTAAAAAATACGCCATGGGATCATTACTTCCGGATTCAAATTTCAAGAGATTTTTGTTCTTAGCAGTCACCTGTGCTTTTTTATCTTTAAAAGCTCCAAAAACAGCTGCTGCATCCGTTGCCGATAAGATTGCTCCTAAGAGAAATGACTCAAGGATTCCCATGCTTAACAATTTGTGGACAAAAAAACCGACAATTATTGTTGTAAGTAAAACACCTACTGACGAAAGTAAAATCCCCCTGCCAAGGTTTTTTTTGATATTTTTAATTTTAGTTTCAATACCACCTGAAAAGATAATTAAGCACAGGGCCACCAGACTTAAAGAGTGAGTTAACTCATAGTTTTCAAAATGAATGCCTCCTAAACCTTCACTGCCTGCCAAAATACCTATCAGCATAAAAATAATAAGAATGGGAAAGCCAAAGCGGCTAGATGACTTGCTCAACAAAACACTCAACAAAAGAATAATTGAGCCAATTAATAAAAAATTATTAAGAAAAATCTCCATAATATTAATAACCTAAAGACTATAGCTCCAAAAAAGACTCCAAGTAGCGTATCCTTCTTTACTGATGGTGGGTGATTCATAAACGACTTTATCAAATTTACGATAAGAGTAATTTAATGATAAAGAATTTTCAGAATCAATAAGATAAGTCACTCCTAAACGTAACTTATCATTCACAGCTGTTTTAGCCTCATAAAAACTAAACTCACCAACTTCATCGGCATCGATTCCAAAATAATAATTTACATAGGATTCATTAAGATATTCTTTTGCAAGGCCAGGTATGACAAACCAAGAATCACCAAATTTAAATCGCCATCCTATTCCGACCTCGGCCGTATTGCCATTATAAACTTTTGAAATATCAGCACCATACTTTAACGTCAAAAACAAAAGCCTCAACGAGACTCCTGCATTCACCGCTGTATCTCTTTGAGATAAGTCTCTTGCTTTATAGCGATCGCCAAATGCTTTTGCATTTAAACTAAAACTCACAGGTCCTCTCAAAAGCACATAACTTATATTAGGGCCATAGACCTGAAGCCTTTGCCCTCGGTAAGCAATCATCGGAATCAAGCTTAAACCAAAAGGAAGGGGATTTATCTCATTATCAACCCGGTATTCTTCCGGGCCAATATAGCCTATCCCAGAGATGAATTTTGCATATGAATTGTTAATCCCCAAAATAGCCATAAAAATAATGAAACAACTTCGCATGAACTTACTCTCCTCCCTTATCAAATTACTATATCAACTCAATAAAAATAAGACTACGAAAGAACACTTTTTCTAAAAGATAGACATGTAAAAAATACTTATCCTTAGCTATTAGCTCAAGGACATGTTACAAAGAAGCATGAAAAAACCGACCAAAAAAACAAATCAGAAAGATTATTGCGCTAAGCCCAAAGGGATCAGATATAAAAACCTCAATGCGGCAAAAGCTCCTTTTACAAAAATCTATGTTGGTAATTTAGTTTACACGATGGATGAAGCTGATATTCATAAAATATTTTCGCGCTATGGAAAGGTTGGAAAAATACAAATTATTCGAGATAAAAAAACGCAAAAAAGTACAGGCATTGCTTTCTTACAGATGTTTAATGCAGAACACGCTCAACAAGCAATTTCAAAGCTTAACGGAAAAGAAATAAATGGACGAACACTAAAAGTCAGTGTGGCCATTGAAAACTCAAAATCTTCAAACTCTGTAAAGGCTCCCAAGTCAGTTAAGCCGGCCCGTTCTTTAAAAAAGCCTCGCTTTAAGGCCAAACCATCATTTCTTATCTAAATCGCAATTGTTTCCAAAACTCCTTTGGATTTTGATCAGAAATATTTCTCAAATACCTTTTGACCTTTGTTTTTTGAGACTCACTCAAAGAACTTTCGGCCAAGATCATAAACGCTTCTTCTTCTCTTGCTGATAACTCTAAGGCGCGAATTAAATAAGCGTAGGCCATTTCAAAATGAGGAAACTCTTCTAATAAACCTTCTGCATCTTCCACAACTTGATCAAAGTCTTCTCGGGCCAGATTTCTCTTAAAAGGCAATTCTATTAAATCTTGATTCCCCAAGGCCTCCATATCAGCTAAATCATTTTCCAAAGCAAAACTTATCTCTTCAATTTCTAGCTCTGTTTCTTCAAGTTTTTCATCAATTTCAACTATTCGTTGTTCTAATAAAGTTTTCTCAGCCTCACTTTCAGAACGAGCAAGATATTCTTCCAATTGTTCTTTGGCCTCACCCATTGAATCAATATTGGCTTCTAACTCTTCAAGCTCGCTATCAGTCTTAGCTATAAGCAAGGCTTCATCTCTCAAAGTAGAATCACTCACGAGATCAAACTCAGACATTTGCTCCAATGTGGCTTCAAAATTAGCTTCATCAATACTTGTTAAGAGCTTAAACTCTTTAACCATCAAAAAAATGACCTTTGCTTTATAGGCGGCATAAATATAAGGTTCTCGAAAAATTAATTCCTCTGCTAGCTCTATTCCCCGATTAGTCATTGGAAGATTTAAACTCTCCTTATTCTGAATTTTTTCTTCTACTTCTTTCATAAGAGGAATCGTTGTCATATCTTTTACCGAAGAGGGTTTTTCTTTTTGAGTCGCTAGAGTTTCATTGCTCTCAATTTCCCCCTCCTCAGACTGCTCTACCTGTGTAGATTCAGATGAAGACTTAACCTTTTGCCAAGATATTGGCCGTTTTGTTTTTTGTTGTTGATCCTTAAGTTTAAGTTTAAGAACAATATTTTCAGAATCTTTTTTTAAATACAGTCCAAATAAAATAATTGTCGTCAAACATAATAAAAAAATCACTGTTAATTCAAATTTTTTATCTTTCATTTCTCTCTCTATATTTCTTTAAAGACTATCTACAACTCGCCCATCACTTAAGAATATCTCTCTTTGGGCCATTTTAGAATAATCAGGGTCATGAGTCACAAGACATATTGTTGTTTTTCTTTGCTGGTTAATTTCTTTTAATATTTCCATGACAATTTCACCATTCACAGAGTCTAAATTTCCCGTAGGCTCATCAGCGAACAAATATTTAGGATCCATAATAAGGGCCCTTGCAATGGAAACTCTCTGCTGCTCTCCCCCGGACATTTGTGATGGAAGTTTATTCACAACATGAGAAATATTCATTTTTTTTAATAACTCTAAAGCACGCTCATGATATTCTTCATAAAGACCAAGATTTCTTGGTGGAAGAAGTATATTTTCTAATGCTGTTAACTCACTTAATAAATAATGAAATTGAAAGATAAAACCGACATGCTTATTTCTAAATTCATGAATTTCTTTAACATTCATTTTACTGGTAATTTGCCCATCGATGATGACCTTTCCATAAGTAGGATCATCCAAAGAACTAATGATATATAACAATGTACTTTTCCCACTTCCAGAACGACCTGATATTGAAACGAATTCTCCATCAGCGATTGATAAATTAATATCGTGTAAAATCCTTTGAGGAGGTTCGCCAAATTCCTTACTAATATGTTCACATTGAATCATTCATTCTCCTCGAATTATATCTATAGGTGTCATCTTACTAGCAGAAAAAGCCGGAATAAAACTGGCAATAAGAGAAGCGATAATCGCTGCGATAAATGACGTATAATAAATAGAAAGATCGTAGCTTACTAAAAGATGATTGCTTCCTCCAATTTCTAATCCTAGGTCAATTGACTCTACAAGCTTAGTCAGTAAATAACCAAAAATCATTCCAACAATTCCCCCGCTTATTCCCATAAAAATTCCTTGGAATAGAATAAGTTCTAAAATTTTATTTGGTCCATAACCGATAGAACGTAAAATCGCTATTTCTTTTCTTTTTTGATTAATCATAATTGATAAAACATTATAAATACCAAAGGCTGCCACAATAAGTACTGAAAACATAATGAAGTAACGAACCACATCTTGCATACGAATCATTTCCATAAACATTTTATTAGCTGATTTCCAATCTTCAACTTTATCCTCAGTATACATCCCCCATAAACGAGCAAGTTCTTCAGACTTCTCCATTTGATTAAGTGCCACCGCAATCTCTGAAACCCTTCCGGGAGTCTTATTAAGCTTTTGAACATCAGTGATATGAGCAAAGGCCATTGAACGATCAGTTCTGTCATCGCCAAACTTTGTCATCCCCACAACTTTAAACGGAATCACTGAGTTTTGCCCAGCAATCACATCAACAAATTGACCTATTTTTACACCAAGATCATCTGCGACTCCCACACCTAAAATAATCTTGTTTCCCCCCGTTTTCAAGTCTTCAAACTGTCCTGCAACCACATACTCTGAGATATTACTGATTCGAATTTGTTTTCTTGGCAAGGAACCAATAAGACTGAGATTAGATTTTATCGGTCCCTTTTTAATAATAACATTAGTTGAAAACCGCGGAGAAAAATCATAAACATGTGGATCTCCTCGCAAAATTTTAACCCAACCTTGATAATTTTCAAGCTTTGACTCTTCTCTTTTTCCAGAAGGTGGAGTGACCCAACCAATCATCTCTTCATATCCAAGACGTTGCTCAATTAAACTCCGATCGACCTCATTTTCAGCACCTGAAATAATAATATGAGCAGTATTATTTAAAAGGGCCTTAATCATAAAGGCCCTAAAACCTAATTGCACAGCAGAAATAGAAACAAATAACATGCTTCCAAAGCTAATTCCTAATAAAATAAGCAGGGTTTGCTTCTTTTTAGAAAATAACTGCTTTAAGGCTAAATAGAGCATTTACTTTTTCCCTTTGATCACGAGTTCATCGTCCAACGTGATATCACCACTTACAAGCTCGGCCCAAACTCCATCAGTATAGCCGATCTCAACATCTATAACCGCTTTTTTATCTGCTCTCATTCTTACAACTCGACCTTCCGAAATTGCTTTTAGAGGAATAAGTATAACATCTTTCTTTTTTCCAACTTCGACGACAATATCAGCAGTCATCCCTGACATAATATTTTCCGGTATATCCTTAACTTCAATATGGGCAATAAACTCGCCTTTTTTTGGAAATAGGCTTTGAACTTTTCCCTTGAGCTCAATTGATTTTAGACTTTCAAAAATAACCTTAGCCGTCTGTCCTGTCCTCACTCTTAAGGCTGCATCCTGCTCTAAAGAAACTTCAATGTATTTATCTTCCAAATCCTCCAAACGCATAATCGAGATCTGAGGTAAGGCCACCTCGCCTTCCTTTAATTCAATATTTGTAATCGTTCCCTCAAAAGGAGCTCTAAACAAGCTCGCCCCACTAAAAGAGATGAGTTTTTGATTCTTTTTTACTTTTTCTCCTTCTTTCACATACAACTTACTAATATTCGTCATAATGCCAATTTTCACATCAAAAGTAGAACGAGAACGAACTTTTCCAAGTCCGTAAATAGCTTCTTGAACATCACCCTTTTTAACTTTGAGATATTGAGTATTCTTTTTTTGATAAAAAAAGGAAAGCAGACCTAAAATAATAATAAGTCCTATAATCGTAATAACTAGATATATTTTCTTCACATAACCTCCGAAATTTTCTTTAATTAATATAGTTTTTCGATCAAAAAAATTCAATTTAAAGATCGCTTTTCTTATTTTTTAACAAAAACCTTAAAAAAACATTATTTCTGGCCAAATTTTAGAAAAAAGCATTTTGCTAAGTGTAGGGGAAAAGGATAAAATTCCATCATGGAATTTTTAAATAACCTCACTCTCGAATACCAATATGTCATTGCTGTAAGTTTTTTGCTCTTACTTCCAAAAATTTTACTGCGCTTTCGCATCCCATCAGGAATGACGGCCCTGGGCTTAGGAATTATCTGTAATTTATTTTTAGGCTGGTTTGAAAATGACGATATGATTACAACTTTAGCTAGACTGGGAATAACCTCTTTGTTTGTTTTTGCCGGTATGGAAATTGACTTTGATGATATAAAAAAAAATTACAAACCAATTTCTAAATATCTAGCAAATTCATTGGCGATTATTGCTTTAACTTCGCTAGCAGTCCATTTTCTCGTTGGACTCTCAATCCAAATTTCACTAATCTTTTCTATTGCCATTTACACTCCGTCTGCTGGGTTTATTTTGAGTTCCTTAAAAAATTATGAACTTAATGATGAAGAAATATACTGGATTAAGCTTAAGGCCATTTCTAAAGAAATCGCTGCCATTTTCACTTTATTTATTGCGCTTCAAATGAATGATATGGGTACATTTTTTAAAACAAAGCTTATCCTGATTGCGATTTTCATTTCTCTTCCATACTTATTCAAATTATATTTAAAATTTATAGCTCCCTATGCTCCCAAGTCAGAAGTCTCTTTTCTTGTTATTATGGCATTTTTGACAGGAGTCCTGACTAAAAAACTAGGAACTCACTATCTTGTAGGTGCTTTTGCAACAGGCTTAGTTGCCGGACAATTTAAGCATTTCAAAGATAGCTCTCATTCCTTACGAATCGAAAACTCTTTATCCACTTTTTATAGTATCTTTGTTCCTTTTTACTTTTTTAGTGCTGGACTTCTTATAACTCAGTCTTATTTTAGCTTTGAAGGGCTATTTTATGGAATTATTTTAATTATCATCTTTGTTCCAATTCGCTTTTTTTCAGTTTTATTCAGTATCAAGTATTTTATAGATAGATTTTGGCAACACCGCTATCGGATTTCAGTCTCTTTAATGCCAAATCTCATTTTTGGATTAGTTACAATTAGCATTCTTGCGACAAAATTTAATGTTGATGCGGCTATCCTCTCTGGCCTCGTTTTATACACAATCATTGCAAGCCTTCTTCCAACTCTTGTTTTTAAAAAAGTACCACCTGAAGACTATCAACTTGGTCAATAACATTAATATAAGTTTAAATGAGTAAAAAATTCCTCCTCTGACCTATTTTGAGGAGGAATTAATTTATCACTCAATCATTTGGTCATCAAAAGCTGCTAAGCCTGCTTTGGCCCCTTCACCCATTGATATAATAATTTGCTTATAAGGTATAGTTGTTACATCACCTGCAGCATATATACCTTTGATATTAGTTCTATTTTTTTCATCTACAATAATCTCCCCAAACTTATTAGTCTCGACTAGATCTTTTATAAATTGACTATTAGGAGATAAACCAATTTGTACAAAAATCCCTTCTAGCTCTAGTTTAATCAATTCTTTACTACGTCGATCTTCATACTCTAGTCCAACAACTTTTTCTCCATTGGCCAAAACTTCAGTAGTACGTGCATTTTTAATTATTTTTGTATTTGGTAAAGATTCGAGTTTATCAATTAAGACTTGATCTGCTCTTAACTCTTCTCCAAATTCAAGTAATGTCACCGATTTAACAATTCCAGCAAGGTCAATAGCGGCTTCAACACCTGAGTTTCCTCCCCCGATAACAGCGATATCTTTTCCCTTGAACATTGGACCATCACAATGGGGACAATAAGCAACCCCACGTCCTAGATAATCTTTTTCGCCTGGAACGTTAAGCTCTTTCCATTTTGCACCTGTGGCGACAATTAAAGCCTTTGTTTTTAAAGACTCTCCACTATCAAGTTCAATTATTTTCACAGAGTCATTAGCAACATTTTTGACTCTTCTATGCTCTAAAATATCAATATCGTATTCATTCATATGTTTGGCCAATTGAGCTGAGAGCTCTGGCCCTTCTGTATAGGGAACAGAAATAAGATTTTCAATTCCTTTTGTATCTTGGACTTGTCCACCAATTTTTTCTGCAATCACTGCTGTTTTTAATCCTTTTCTTGCAGTATAAATAGCACTAGAAGCCCCAGCAGGACCTCCCCCTATAACAACAACATCATAGTGACCAAGTTCTCGATCCTCTTTTTTAAGTTCGTTCACACCAAATTTTTCTTCTAACTTTGATAAGATATCAGTCACAGACATTTTACCTGCACTGACAAGTTTATCACCATCCATGACACTTGGAACGCCTTGTACTTTCAACTTATCAATCTCTTCTTGTACAAAAGCTCCATCAATCATTTGGTGTTCAAAGTCATCATGATAAATTGACATTAAATTGAGCGCCTGTACGACCTCTGGACAGTTTTCACAAGATAAAGAAATAAAAGTACGTAATTTAATTGGTCCCTTCAGCCTTTGGATTCGCTTGATAATTCCTTGGTCAGGTAACTTCCCCTGAGAGTCACTATTTAAAATCGCTAAGATGAGAGAGGTAAATTCATGCCCCCCAGGTATTCCTAAAAACGAAATTCCATTTTCTTTTCCTTGATACTTTAGTTTAAACTCAGGAAACTCACTTTTTTCATTTAATTGTTCAAGTTTAATTTTTTCTGAAGTCGATGCAACCTCCTCCAACATCTCGAGGAGATCTGCAAACTTCTGATGATCAGATTGAAAATAGGCCAAAGTAATTTCACCTTTTAAATCTTTATAAACATCTTTAAGTTGATCTATCAATTGTTGCTCTAACATATATAACTCCTCTTGTGTTTAAAGAGAGTGCTCAGCACTCCCTTTTTAAATTTTCCCTACTAAGTCAAGACCTGGCTTTAATGTCTCACTTCCTGGCTTCCACTTAGCTGGACAAACTTCATCTGGATTTTCAGCTATAAATTGCGCTGCTTGAACTTTTCGCATCAATTCATCAGCATTTCGTCCAATTCCATTATCATGAATTTCGGCTATCTTAATTTCTCCTTCAGGATTAATTAAAAAAGTTCCTCTATAGGCCAAACCCTCTTCCTCAATATGAACACCTAATGCTCGTGTCAACTGCCCTGTAGGGTCTGCCAACATAGGATATTTAATTTTTTTAATTGTTTCGGAAGCATCATGCCAAGCTTTGTGAGTAAAATGAGTATCAGTACTGACTGAATAAACTTCTACTCCCATCTTTTTAAATTCATCGTATTTGTCGGCCATATCTCCTAATTCAGTAGGACAAACAAAAGTAAAGTCTGCTGGATAGAAAAATAAGACAGACCATTTCCCCGCAAGATCTTTTTCAGTAACAGTATGAAAATCGTCATTTTGATAGGCTTGAACCTTAAACTCTGGTAATGTTGAATTAATTAATGTTTTCATTGAATCTCCTTTGTATCAGATTATTTCTTAAAGCTAGTATCGTTGATTCCCTGATAGATTTCCAATATTAGTTCTCTATAGGGCGATAGAAAATAATTATCAAAAGAAAGGCCGTGAAAATCAAAAAGTTGAATTAAATCAATAAATAATCAACAAAATCAGTAAACATATGAAAAAGAAGTGCAATGGCTACAATACGAAAACGAGGAATAAAAAGACATATAAAGTAGATAAAAATCGCGGGATAGGAATGTAATAAATGATTTCCAACACTTAAACGATAAGGGTCAAAGATAGGCTCCGATAATAAATGATCTAGATCCACCAACATCGAAAGGAGAAAAATGCCCCATACTTTCTTCCACTTTTGTGGCCAAAAAGCTTTAGCTAAAAAAGCAGGAAAAAGAAAATGTAATCCATAATGAATGAAAAATCTTAACACATTTTTTTATACCAAGTGAGCAAGAAAATGGCCTGATTTATTTTAATTCAAATACTTTTAGCCCAATTTCAAAGGCGGTAGGAAAAAGGTAACGCTGTACGACCTCGCCTGATTCCAAAACATAGTCTCTCGGAGTGGCTTGACTAGCATAATCCATCAAATAATCACGTTCAAATACAGAAAGACTACAACTAAACTCAAATAATTTTTTAAGATTAATACGTGTATAATTATTTTGTCTTATATCTAAGCCACCTAAGCTTCTTGGAGAAAGTCTTGTTTGCATAGGATCCACACTCGTTCCACTTATATCTGAAATCATATCCGCGATTTCTTCACTTAAAGCTTTAGGTGAAGAGCATAGCCTAGCATCATTAGCGAAAGCTGAAGAATGAATTAATAAGACCATTAAAAAAATTCGTATAAACATTTTTATTCCTTTATGCATCAATATTTAAATAAGCCTGTAAAACATGGCCTGAAAAACTTCTAGAGCCATCTTGTGTGGTTTGTCGAGATAAGTACATAGAGAAATTGGCCAATGTTAAAATTAAGTTTTCCTCTAGATTCACCTCATATGTTCCCCCATTAATTGTTGTAGGTAGGATCCTTTTATCTTGAGGGCGAAAGAAAATTGCACCGACCCAATCATTTATTCCTAGAGGGCGCGGATAACTTACCTTATTCTGGCTAAAAGAAGCAAAGTACTTTTGAGTTTGACCAAATTCATTTCTTAGAAGTTGAGCCAAAAAGTCCTCATCGACTTCCTCTCCACTATATAAACCTTCACTTTTGAGGTCTGAAATTATGGAACTATAAATGGCCTGAAATTTATGTTTATCCGGAATATTTAGTTCTTGTCCCTGGGGGTTTCGCAATTTATCTAAATAAAGTATAAAGTTATTTTCATAAAAGCCTTTAACAAAATATTTCAACATACTATTTTGACTTTTTTGTGCCTTAACTAAGATGGCCTTAATCATTTCTACATTCTCGGTCGGTCCATACAGAAGAGTTTTACCAAACTGAAATTTCTGCCACGCTTTTGGCAATTGGCGTTTAGGAAGCTCAAACTCTTTTAAGGTCCCTGATTTGTGGTAAAGCATTTCCATTGTTAAAGCATGATATTTTTTTTGTGCTGCTAAAATTTTTTTTTCCTTTTCATTAGCTGACCAATATTCTTTATCTTGAAGAAATTTTTTTGCTTTTTCAACTAAGTCAGGCTTAGATGAGCGATCATAGGTATTTTGCCCAAAACACGCCATCTCATAAACCAAAATATCATCCATCATTCCTGGAGCATGAAAAACCTCCGCCCAATGCATCATTTCATGAAAAACAAGCATCGCCGTAGCGTCAACCTTCTCCCCCGTTTGTCGAGGTGTTCCTCTATCCATTAGTCGTGTTTGAGCATGACGCTTAAACTCAGTCGCGACATCATTTTTCCACCAAGCCAGCTTAGGCATAACAAATAATCTTTCTTGGTTGGCCATTAAGTTCGTATTAAAAATAATACCCGGAAAATCTGGTACCAACCCTTTATAATCGCTAAACTCATAGCTATTGGGATTAAAATTGGGAAAATTTGAACGAGCAATAGCATTTGTTCCAATACCCGGAAGGCACGCAAAAGTTTTTCTTAGTCGAGTATCACTCAAATAGTCTAAAACTTTATTGGCCCTTTCAAGATGAATTGGTGCAAAATTATTTTCTGGATTTACCAAACATCTAAGTCCTTTATCAATGGCAGAGTGTATATCTTTAGCCAATCTTTTATGTCCATTTCTATTCTCAGCGAAAATAATAGAATAATGTGGATAGCTGCGGCAGCCCTCAAGATGAATCCCACTCCCTAAGCTATAAAAATCAACTCCTTGCTTTTGGGGTGAAGAAAGTTGAGAAAGTAGCTTTTCAACTCCTGCATGAGCACTCAAAATATTAATCAATATTATGCTTAAGCTAACAACAGTTTTCATAGGGCCCCTTCGTTTTGCCGTATAATTACTGATTTACTTAAGCAATTCAAATTTATTGAAAATCTTACACCTGTTAACCAACTTAGATACTCTTTTTCAGACTCCCCCGTACGTAAAATCAATACCCTACCCTACCCTTTTATAAATCTTAACCAAATATTCATCTTTAGTTATTACCAGTAAATGACCGATAAATATTTAAATGAAAAATAACTTTGTTGACCATATTTTTTCTCAAAAATATAAGATTGCCTTAGCCATTATTGCAATTTTAGCCTTTTTTAATTTACTCATTTCAAATTATATGCTCAACAACCAAAAAAGTTATGATCGACTCATTAATATAAGTGGCCGTCAAAGAATGCTTTCGCAAAAAATTGCTCTCCAAGTTAAACGCATTATTTATGAAAAAGATAAAAGTGAAACCGAACTTATTGAAAAAAAATTAAAAGCAGATATTGATCTTTTTCTTAACTCACATAATCTTATTATCCTTGGTGGATGGGGAGTACAAAAAAGACCCCTTAGTCAAAAATCTTTTCAGCATTATTACAAACCTGGAGGATTAAATGAGCTGGTGCAATCCTATATAACAAGAGTCAATAAGATTCTTAAAACTCAGGATGATACACTTCTTTCTTCCCAAGTTTCAGATAAAATTTTAAAAGAACTAGATAAAGCGGTCCATATTTTTGAAAACGAAAGTAAGAAAAAAATTAAAAATTCAATTATGACTCAGTTTATTCTTTTTGTTATGACATGCCTTGTTCTTATTTTAGAATCTTTTTATATTTTCACTCCCCTAAGAAAAAAATTAAGATCTCTTATTACATTACTTAAGCAAGAAAAAGACGAAGCCATACAGGCTAAAGAAATTAAGTCACGTTTTGTAACAAATATAACTCATGAACTAAGAACTCCTCTTAATGGAATTATTGGTGCTCTCGAACTCATGAATATCAATCAACTCAATCAAGACAATTTGAAATATTATGAAATCATAGATAGCTGCGCAAAAACCAATTTAATCCTGGTCAACGATTTTTTAGATTTTGAAAAAATTCAAGAAAACAAGTTTAACTTTGCTCCCAACTGGTCCAATATTGAAAAGGCTATGGACGAACTCAAAAACCAGTTTCATCCTATTTCTCAAAGAAAAAAAATCCCTTTAATCGTAGAAACTGAACTTAAAAGCAATTATATTTATACAGATATCACAAGACTTAAACAAATTTGTTCTAATATTCTTTCGAATGCTTTCAAATTTACTGATGAAGGTGAAATAAATCTTAAACTTAAACAAGAGGAGGATCAATTTACTATTATTATTGCTGACACAGGGAAAGGGATAGCTAAATCACAGCAAAAAGAAATCTTTTATGCTTTCACCCAACTCTATCAAGATGCCAAAGAACAAGTCTCCGGAACTGGGCTTGGCTTAAGTATTGCAAAAAGTCTCACCGAGCTATTAGGGGGCCAAATTTCTTTATACTCTAAGCCAGGTGAAGGAAGTAAGTTTTATCTACACTTTCAATTTGAACATAAGCTTATTCATGAAGACTCTGTTGCTCAAAAAAGCCAAGGCACCTTATCAACTCTAAATAAACAAAAAAAGTCATATAAAATTCTATTACTTGAAGATAATAAGACGAATCAAATTATTTTTGAAAAATACATACAAAGACTTGGTTATGAAATTACCATCGTCAATGATGGTGAGGAAGGCCTTGCGATTCTCAAAGATCATAGTTTTGATCTTATTTTTTCAGATATTCAAATGCCCAATATGAATGGAATCGACTTCTTACATGAGTTTAAGCGCCAATATCCCCATCTCAAAACCCCCATCATTGCTTTTACGGCCAATGCTCTTAAAGCTGACCGTGAGCAATATTTAAAAGAAGGTTTTGATTTTATCTTAGCAAAACCTTTAAAACTTAATGAATTGAAGGAATTTTTCAAAGAGTTTGGCCAAGCCAAAGAATAATGCCACAAAAAATGTGCTTTCGAATAAAAAGGGAGCAGCAAGATACTGAAATAACGAGAGCTTAACAAAAGACAAGCTTATAACATTGAAAGAGATGTTAATCTGTTTCACATAAAACACACCTAAATAACAAAGGAAGTGAATGTTCTCTATACTTAATTTGGCCATAGTTTTTCTTATTGCGACTTCTTGTGTTGATGTACAAGAACAAGAAATATCCCCCCTTGAGTTTTCAAAACAAAATGCCCAAACAAAGTATTCTTATGAAGACATCAAATCTCAAATACTTATAAGTAAGTGCCTAAATTGTCATGGACCAAGTCATGCTATAAATCTCAGTTTATCTCAAAAAGAATTGATACAAAAAGGCTATGTCATCCCGGGCAAGCCAATTGAGTCTCCATTATTTTATAGACTTAAAAATGCCGGAGCTAAACCTGATAAAGAAACCATGCCCCTCAATCAAGCCCTTGAAGCTGATGAAATTAATAAAATTTCAGTTTGGATCAAAAGCTTAAAAACATCATCCTTACCTGATGAAGTTGTTGAGTCACCACCTCCAGAGAATAATAACTCAGAAGATAATGAAAATTCCCCCCCTTCAACTGTTGATTTTCAAACATTAGAATTAAGTTTTAATAATGTTAAAGAACATATTCTTAAAAATAATTGTCTTAACTGCCACTCAGCTCAAGGGAGTGCTTCGCACTCAAATTTTGATGTCACGGACTATAATGACTTAGTCACTCAAGGCTACATCACAAAAGGTAAGCCCGCCGAATCACCACTACTCTACAGAATTAAAGATGCTCAACTAAAGCCGAACCTCGAAAATATGCCCATCACGGGTGAAACACTCACTGTTGAAGAAATAGATTATATGAAAAGATGGATATCCTCACTTAAAACTGAATCCCCATCTCAGCCAAATCAACCCGTCCCTAAGACTGCAAGTTATGTCATCGAATTGGAAGATTTCGACACGAACTCTTTTTGGGAAAAATGTAGTCAGAATATTCAATGTGAAAGTAATCAAAATAATTATTCCGGTCATGGCCATTTAATCACCAAAGAGTCTGCCGCTCCCACAATTGCTGAAAGTGAAATCGTTGGAAAAGTCACAATACAAAAGGGCGGAACATATCATTTATGGGCGATGTCGGCCAGAACAGGTCAACAAAGACAATGGGGTTTTAAAATTGGAAGCTTTACTTCACAGGACATAGGGACACAAAATACATTTGAATTAGTTGGCAGTATGACTTTAGAGGCTAAAGAATATAATTTGATCATTCAAGATAGATCTCCAGATGCTTATTGGTCATATCCTGACGCTATTTTTTTAACACAAGAGAGTCAATTTGATCTTTCAAAAGCAACAAGTGCTACAACCTTAAAAATTTATCATCCAGATGAAATCCTCAGTCCAAAGGTCATATCTAGATATTCATGCCAAGAAACAGATATTAATAGCAAACCCGCCAATGATATCAAAAGACTAACTCGAATAGAGTATATAAATACACTAACTGACTTATTTGGCACTGAACTGGTGAACAAAGAGGTCATACAAACTCAGCTAAGTCTCTTTCCAAATGATTATGATCAAGGAAAACGAATACCAAAAACTGTCAATCAAAACCTATTAGAGACAACACTTGCTGTTGCCCAAGAGCTTGCGAGTTTTCTAGGAAATGATAGTTCCCTTAGGTCTCGTGTTTTTAAAACCACATGTACACAAGATCTCAATTTAAGCGATAATTGTTTTGATGAGCTTTTTAATAATTTTTTCGAAAAAGTTTATAGAAGAACGCTTGCTTCCGAACATAAAAATAAACTGAGAACAATATTTTCAGCAACCCAAGGTGATAATATTGCAAAGTTTAAATCAATGATCATTTATGCACTAAACACACCTCATTTTTTCTATCATCTTGAGTTATACGGAAAAGACATTGAACAACGGGATGATTATTTTGAAATAGATCAATTTTCGTTAGCCTCAAGACTCTCATACTCTCTTTGGGGAAGTATGCCAGATGAAGAACTTTTAACTGCAGCTAAAAATAATCAGCTCATAGGATATTCGAACCTTAAAACGCAAGTCCAACGTATGTTAAGCTCAGAAAAAGCACAAAATTTTTTAAAAAGGTTTTATAAAGACTGGTTTGAAATTGATCAAATTGAAAACTTTTCTTTTAAACCTTATTTTTTAGGAAATGTATCCACACAAAACCTCAAAGAATCGATGATTAAAGAATTGGAAGACTTCCTTCACTATATAACCTGGGAACAAAAACAAGGCTTTCAAGAACTTTTAACTTCAGAAACGACTTATATAAATGATTTAAACCTTGCAAAAGTTTACGGAAAAAGCCAAACAGGTAAGGTCTCCTTAAACACATCTCAAAGAGCAGGATTACTTGGAAAAGGTATCATTTTGGCCAGGAATGCTCACAGAAATACTTCAGTTCCTATTCACAGAGGTGCTTATATCTTAGAAAAACTTTTCTGTTCAGTCCCTCCGGCACCGAATCCTGCTGACTTTGAGGATGGCGAACTTGATCCGGTTTTTAACGAACATGAACATTTATCAACAAGACAAATTGTTCAAAATAAAACATCTGCTCCTGCATGTATTGGGTGTCATGCTAAAATAAACCCTGCAGGTTTTGTGCTAGAAGGCTACGATGCTATTGGACGCTTTCGAAATTTTGAAAAAAAGTATGACGAAAACGGTAATATCATCACTCAAATTCCTATTGATACTAATGTCAGTTTAGATATTCAAGGTAAAACAATTGCAGCCTCATCGGCGGTAGACTTCGCCACCAAAGTATCTAAAATTTCAGCAGGCTATGATTGTATGGCAAAAACATATCGTGAATATACAATGAAACGACAAATAGCATCAGTTGACTCATGTGCCATAAAAAAAATGTCGAACCATCTTGTTGGAGATGAAACTATCCAAGGAAGCATTATCAAAATGATTGAACAAAACGCATTAGATGAAACGCAGCGATTTAGAAAAATTGGGAGATAACATGTTAAAAAACACTAAAAACAGAAGGCAATTCTTAGTCGGAATGGGGGGATGCTTAGTTGCTATTCCTTTTCTTCCCTCTATGTTATCACGGAAAGCATTGGCCCAAATTCAAAATGATCCCGTTAATAGACTTATCACGTTTTTAACTCCTCATTTTACAATTGCAGAAAATTTTCATCCCCAAAACTTGAACTTATCTCATATCCCCCATAGCTATTATGATATTTCAGAAGCAATGTTTAAAAATATCAGTGGTCCTTTCAGTAAGTCGTTAAATGAAAGTATCTTTCATCAATTACGAGAAAAAATCCTCATTATTGATGGTGTTCATTATCCTGTACGAGTTGGAAATGATAATCATCCAAGAAGTTTTGCCCTAGGTGCTTCTGGATCAGATAATGGAATCCAAGAGACCAGCCTAGATGCCCAGTTGATGAAAAGTAATCTCTTTTACCCTTCAGGTTACACTGGAAGAAAGTTTACAGGCATAGAAATTTCTCCCTATGAAAGCACCACTCAAAACAAAATGAGTTATATTTGGACCGGCTCACAAGTTGAAAAACTCCCTCAGTTTAGAGACCCAAAGGCTATCTTTAATTATCTCTTTGGAGGTGTGACTAATAAATCAGTTGTTGTCAATCAACAGACTGTAGACCTAGAATTAAGTAATAAAAAACTACTCGTTGATAATATTTTAGACAGCTATAAATCTGTTAAGTCACATAAAAGGATTGGAACTGAAGACAAAAGAAAGCTTGATCAACATGTCCAATCCCTCTTTGAAATTCAGACAAAAATACAATCCAAAATTGATAACAACTCTAATCAAGCACCTCAAACAATTTCGTGCCAACCGCCTAATGAGCCACAAAGTAATATCAGTGTAAATGAAAAGATTGATATTGTCGTGGATATGCTGGCCCTGGCGATTGGCTGTGACTTAACTCGAGTGGCTTCGGTATACTTTAATTGTGGTATCAACGAAGGATATGGAGAATTTCACTCTAAAGTTCACCCCAGTGTAGAAGACAGAAAAAACAAAGCGCAAACTGATGCCAGAGGGGATTTCCTCATGGGACTCATGGTTGATTTTGATCGTTATTTTGCCAAGTATGCTGGAAAGCTACTACAAAAACTTGATAGTATGCAAGATCCCCTTAATGAAGGAAGTTTATTAGACAATTCTCTTTTTTATTGGACTTCTATGCATGGACATAATGATGTTTATCAAATTTGGGATGATTCTCATGATGGAGAAAGACTCAGAACGTTTATTGCTGGAGGAGCGGGAGGAAAAATTCAAACTGGAAAGTATATTAACTACGGACACACCTTTCAAAATCAAGTGCTAGTCACGATGGCAAAGGCTCTCGGACATCCTGTGGGAACGAAAGGTATTGGTGATTATGGAGAAACAGCTGAAAAATATAAACTAAAAAACTATGATAAATTTACTAGTATTGTTGCGAACAAATCGACGCCATTACCACGTATTTTGAAGCCATAAGTTTTATTTTACGACCCTCTGATTTTTTGTGGGTACATGGACTTCAATTTTATCTTCAAAGTTATTAATTTTATCTGCAAGATCTAATCCAGCTAACAAACTTAGGTCTTGGTTGTTATATTGAAAGCTGCCACCTCGTCCTAATGTATGAAGCTGTGAATATTGCTGTATATATTTTTTTAATACTTTAAAGTCTTCTCGATAGCCTGGGTAATAGATCGGATAGGTTTTTCCCGCTTTATAAACCTGCATATCTAAAATTGTTATATTTTGAAATAAACGTATGTTTTTCAATTCATTTTTTATATTTTCAATTATAGTTTCATCAGAGGAAATCCATAATTGATCTTTATCATGACACCATTGCTCTAAACATAAACAAGTTCCTTTCTCTCCTTGAATATCTTTAGACCAATTTGAAAAATTGGTGAGTCGTCCGACACTTAAACTTTCATCGTTAATATAAATCCACTGGTCTGGAAAAAGATCCTGCTCATCGATATACAAATACGTTAAAATCGTATTACGAAATTTTAATTTATTGATAATGTTTATAATCATCAAGGGATGGCTTCCCTCTAAATACTGAAAGAAATCAGAAAGCGGTGCTGTTGAAATAACTCGATCAAAAAATTCGTCCTTATTGACTTGCCATTTGTCCTCAGAAAAGCTTATAGAAAAAACAGGTGCCTTGAATAAAACTCTCCCCCCGAGTGCTTCGAATTTTTTCACCAAAATCTCATAAAAACTTCCCGTCCCCTTTTTAGGGTAGAAAAATTCTTCATATTGTCCATTCTCTTTACCGGCTAAATTTAATATTGAGTTTAATACAGAAACTCCGCGTATTCTTTCCTTTGCAAAGTCTTCACTTAATTGTGAACATTGACATCCCCAAAGTTTTTCTGTGTACCCCTTAAAAAAAGCTTTGTAGAGTTCATTACCAAATCTTTTGATAAGCCATGTCTCCATATTTTTTTTCTTAGGAGAATAAAAAAACTGACTATACGAATAAGAAGTAAAAAAAGAAAACAACCTTTTCAAAGAAAAAGATTGTATTAGACTTCTTACCTTTAAGGGATAATCTAAGAACTTTCCTTCATATAGAATTCTCGTTTTACGTTGAACTTTGACATAATCTTCTCCGATAATTTTTAACCAAAAACTCTGTACAATATCAGACGAAGTTAAAAAACGATGTGGCCCTACATCAACAGTAAATCCATTGAACTTAAAACTTTTACAAAGCCCACCAGGAAGACTAGATTTTTCATACACGACAACTTCATGTCCATTTTGTTGTAAGGCATAAGCACAGCTTAATCCCGCAGGACCTGCACCTATTATAGCAACTTTCTCTTTTCTTTGACCTTTCAAATATCCATCCATCGTTTTTATTTACTTTATTTTAATAAAGCTGGTATTATACTATATCATGTCATTTATTTCATACGAGTATCTTTTTATTCTCCTGGGAACATTTATTATTTTATATAATGTGTCCTTTCAGTGGCAAAGAGTTCTTTTACTTGCTGCATCCTATATTTTTTATGGTATGGTGGATGTACAATTCATACTCCTTATTCTGATATCAACTGTAGTAGATTATTTCTGTGCAATTAAAATTGAAAATAACAATCTTCCTCAAAAAAGAAAAGATTTCTTAATATTGAGTTTAGCCGTAAATTTGGGTTTACTTGGATATTTTAAGTACTATTATTTTTTTTCAGACAATATCAACCGTATATGGAACTATTTCGACTATAGAGGCCCTTTTCCTTATATTGACATCGTTCTTCCTGTCGCTATTTCTTTTTATACATTTCAAACGATTGGATATACCGTCGATGTTTACAAAAAGCGAATAAAAGCTGAAAGGAACTTCTTTAACTTTGCTCTTTATGTTTCCTATTTTCCCCAACTTGTTGCTGGACCGATTGAACGCTCTAAATCTTTATTACCACAATTATCTAAAAAAATTTCTTTTAACTCTCAAATGGCTTCAGAAGGTTTACTACAAATATCTGTCGGAATTTTCAAAAAGCTTGTTATTGCCGAAAATCTTAATTTAATCACTTCGCTATTTTACTCAAGAATAGAGCAGTTTAATCCCCTTGAGAGCTTCATTGCCCTCGTTTGTTTTTCTATTCAAGTTTATTGTGACTTTTCTGGCTATACTGATATGGCGATTGGTTCAGCTAAGCTTTTGGGTGTTCGTCTTCAAAAGAACTTTGATCATCCTTATGGTGCAACCTCTTTGGCCCAACTATGGAAAAAATGGCATATATCGCTCACGTCTTGGTTTGGAGATTATGTCTATAAAGAACTTTTATCGATTCATTTTTTTCAAAAATATAAATTTCTTTGTGTCATCATAGTTTTTTTATTAATGGGACTGTGGCATGGCCCAAGTTGGGCCTTTATAAGTTTTGGTCTTTTTAATGCAATAGGCTTATTTATTGAGCGGCCAATTATAAAACTTGAGAAACAATTAAACACCTTCTTCCCCTCTTTTCTTTATGAGTTATGGGCAAGAATGAGAACTCAGTTTTTTTGGATTGTGTGTGGACAAGGCTTTATTGTTTCTAACTTTACAGATATACCACTTATTTTTTCAAATTTTTTAAAAGAATGGAGTTTAAGTTTGGCGAAAATGGATGCAACACTTCATCAAGCCCAGGCTTTCTCGGTTATAGTCTGTTGGATTCTTCTCTATCTAGGAGAAGAGATCCTTTCAAAGAATAAAGAAATAAAACTTACAAGATCATATTGGCCATTTATGTTTTTATTATGGTGTACTATTTTAGTGCTTGGAAAATGGAAAGTTGTTGAATTTATTTATTATAGGTTTTGAATGAAAAAATTTACCCTTAAACTTGTTTTATTCTTTACAACATTACAACTCATCTTCGTGGGTACTATCACTTCTTTTTCCGAACATATTTTTGATGAGCTTTATAGTCTTGTTCGTTATCAAAAAAATGTATGTCAAAATATAAAAAACGAATCTGTTAAATATCTTTTCGTAGGAAACTCTCAAATCTTAAATGGTATAGATCCGCAACTCTTCCCCCATTCACGTTTCTTAACAATTCCTGGTGGCTCATCTTACGAGAGTTATCTGCTTTTAGAGTGCTATCTCAAATCTAATCATCCCCAAAATATTATTTTAACATCATCACCTCTTCATAGCTTTTGGCCATATAATTTTTGGAAAATTAATATGTTTTTTAATCTTTATAGCTGGGAAGATTTATTCTTACTCTCAAAAAATTTAAAGGGAAAACATAGTTTTAGGGAAATATCAGGAAGCCTGTTGGGATTTGAAAATATTCATAGCCGATTTGATTTTTTCTTGAATGCATTGCAATATAAACTCAAGTTACCCAATAAATACCTTGCAAGTTTACAAAATGCACTTTACGACTCTCGATATCCCTACTATCAAAAGATGTATCAAGAGCTGGAAAAAACAAAGGGCAATGTTTTTTTATCTCGCTATGCCGGTTTTTCTAAAATTATTCGTGCCGGTTTAAATAAACACTTAAGAGAGGAGAGAAGTTTTAAACTTGAACCCATTCAAAAGACCTACTTACATAAAATAGCAAGCTTACTTGATAAAACACAAACTAATATCTACTTTACTATTATGCCTCTTATGAAAAGCGATTACTTATTCTTAAAAGCCTCCTATTACGAACACTACAAGGCTGAAATCATTAATATTTTTCCACCCCAAATGAACTTTTTAGACTTACCTTATTATTTTAATGATAAAATGTTTTTGGACACAATTCATTTTAACTTAGCAGGAAGAAAAGAATACACATTGCAATTAATAAAACGGTTGGAACAATAATATGTATTTAAAGTTTTTGGCCCTCATTTTTACATTTCTCTCGCTGCTTCTTTGCTCAAAGCTCCCTATTATCAGTCCACAGTGGTTTTCTTTGTTTAGTGCTATGTTAATGACCCATTTCGCTTTAAGTTTCTATTATTCAAAAGACTATATTGACCTTTTCTTTCACCAAAAAAAATATCTGCTTCTCACAAGTATTCTTTTAGGAAGTATTCTTTTATTTATTTATCAGCCTATTTTGCTTTATTTTTACTTTGGTCTACATTTTATGCTTTCAGAGGTTTATTCCATTCCCGACTTAAAAGATAGAAAGGACTACGACCCCATACTTATAATGAACATGCTATTTTACCTTAGTTTCTATTTAGTTATTTTTAAAGAAACATTATATACAAAGAACATAATGTACACTCAATATATTCCTAGTTACTCGACATACCTTTTCTTTGCCAGTTGCTTTGGTCTTTTAATTTACTCTATTAAAAACAAGATTTCTTTTTCAATAGAAAACCATGCGAGTCATTTTATTTGTTTTTCTTTGGTTTGCTTTACCCTTTATTTCCAACTGCCAAGAGTTATCTTTTTAGTCTGTATTATGTATCATGTGATTCATTGGATATTTTTAGGTTATACTAAGCTTCCCTTAAAAAAGGCAAAAAAATTTGTCATTTTCAACATCATCTTAACCTCTAGTTTTTATATTTTCACCTCAGAAGGGCTTCAAATACTAGAAATCACATTTGCTTCACCAACAGAGGTCCACAGACAGTGGGAGCAGCAAATAACTTTTTGGGGAATTATACATATTAGTTTTACCTTTTTTATTTCGCGCCTAAATCCCTCATATTTAAGAAGATTTTTGCTCGAATAACCATCCATTTAATCATTTATTGAATAAATTTTATAAATGCCTTATCCTTAATGGATGGAGGCTTATCTATGAAAAGGTATCTGGCAGCTTTTTTAATCGCTGCATCTGTTATTATTTATGGTATAAATTCGACGCCAACTGGTTTTAAAGTCACAAATGGCTCTTTTGTCTATGTGAATACACCTGTATCTCCAGGAAATTGTGTTAAGGTTGATAATAACTCGGGAAAAGATATTTTTGTTCCCACCAAGGTCATTTCAGAGTGGAATGATTTTTCAAACAATAAACCAAGCGGTGTTAGTTTTTCAGCCTGTCCAACCTGTAGTGGAGGAGGCTTTTTCTACCAAGGGTATTGCTATTATCAAAGTGCTCTCAATGAAAGCTGTGATGATATTTGTACAACGAAAGGCGGTGTCAATAACACAGGAACTGATTACCTAGGTAATGATGCCGATGATCCAACTCGTTGTGGTGATGTCGTTAGGGCCATCCAAAATAATTCTTCACTTTTTGCAGTAGATGGTGATGCAGGGACTGCAGATGTTAATGCCCTTGCCTGCGTTTACACCTCTCGCTCAGATTATAGTAGTAGTTATCTCCGTTCCTTTGGCCGTGCCCAAGACCCAAGTTTTAAAGATGCTGAAGTAGCTCGAATCTGTGCTTGCAATAACTAAAACAAAAAAATATATTTTTTTTTGCTTTGCTATAATATTTCTTATCATTAAAAATTACCATGAACTATGGTTTGACGAAGTTCAAGCATGGATGTTAGTCAATTTTTCAACTCATTTATTTAAAGATATTCCTTTAGAAGGGCATCCACCTCTATGGTACATTCTCCTAAAGCTTGTTTCTTTTTTTTCTAATCATATTTATACTTTAATTCTTACTCATTCTGTCCTTGTCCTTACGACTTTTTATTTTTTAATAAAAATAACCAAAAATAAAACTCTTCTTTTCTTTCTATTTACCAATTATTTTCTCTTCTATGAGTACGGAATACTTAATCGACATTATATACTCAGTCTTCTTTTAGGCTGTTTTTTTCTTTATTCCATAACGCAAAACCCACCTCACAGATTAAAAGCCTACCTAAGTCATACTTTACTTTATTTTTCGACCCCTTTTGCTTATTTCATTGCCTTTTTTACTACATTTATTTTCTCAAAAAAGAATTGGGTCTATCTTGGAATAAGTCTTTTTTTAGCAATAAGCCTTGCTTTATATATGCTGCCATCAACTGACTCTGCTATTTACCACATGAATTTTTTTCATTTTTCAGAACAAAGAGTTTTTCTTATCTTTCAAAAATTTTTTAAAGCTTTTTTTCCTTTTCCCACACTTCAAGTTTCTAGTTGGGGAACAAACTTCCTAGATCACAAGCCATTGCTACAAACCTTCTTGGGTGTCTTTATTTTTATTTGGAGCTTATTTTTCTTCAAGAAGAAACCTAAGTTATTACAACTCTACTTCTTTTTACAAATTACCATGGCCGGATTTATTTATGTAAAGGACTTAAATGAAATTAGACACTACGGTCATTTTTTTCTCATTTTCCTCTTTTGTATACTTTATCTACATACTTATGAAAAAAAAATCAACTCATTCTTTCTCAATCTCGTTTTAATCACCCAAAGTCTTAGCTGCTTATACTTTGTTTTTCTTGAACTAAATTACCCATTTTCAAATGCCTCAAAACTAGCGAAGATCATAAAGAAAGAAAATATTTCTACTGTTTATGTCGACAATTATTTTTCTACAATTTCTCTCAAGACATATCTGCCGCAAACGAAGCTCATATACCTAGGAACAACAAAACAAGTCAAATATGCTTCATACCAAAAAGGTTATTTAGGTAAGGTCTATATTACTTCATTAAAGCAAAATCTTTATCACACTGCCCTAGATAACGAGACAACCAAAAATTTAGGAGTATTTTATCTCATTACAACTCTAGACATTGAATACATGCAAAGCCGTTTTAAAATTGAACCCATAGTAGTTCTTTCTCCAACGATTTATTCTAAGGAAAACCTTAAACTTTATAAAGTGTTTGCACAAACTGACTAATCCACATAATATAGTTTTATGAAAATAATATTTTCGGTCTTAATATTTTTCACCACGACACTAACTTTTGGCCAAGACAAATGTCTTTTTCCTAAAAATAAACTCACTGAGTTTTTTGAAAAATACAAAGTGATCCACTCAGATATTGCTCAAAAAATATCTGCTTGCTCAGAAGGAAAGGTTCTCTCCCCAAATAATGAAAAAAATATTTTTGTAGAATATCAGCAGCTGAAAAATTATTATTTTTCTTTTATTCCAAGAATTTTTCAAAAGCATAATAATTGCTTTAGCATCAAACATGACTTCTCTCATATTAGCAACATCTCATTTCATTTTCTTGAAAAAAGTATTTTTAGCCTCATGCAGTTTTGTCATAACGAGCTAACTTCTGATAAAAAAATAAAAAAATTTATTCTCAACCATTGTAAAGAATGCAATTGGATAAATCATGTTCAATAAAGTTTTGCTTTTTTTTACGATACTCTTGTTTCATACTTATGCTCTTGGCTACGATTGCAAAATGGCCAAAGCAGATATTTACAGAATTCCACAAGACTTTGTTGAAATGATTTATAAGGCTCAACAAATGTATACATCTTGCCTATTAAATTACGATAAAAAATCTGAAGAAAAGTTTTTTAAAAACTTAATTAAGCCAAGTCTTCAATTGCAATCTAAAGCGAATCATATTCTCAAAAAAGACTCAAAAAAAATGAAAGTTCTCACTCAATGTTCCTCTAAACTCAATTCCGCTAAAATTAGAAAAATTTTTAGAACTCGCAAGGAGTTCTTTCTTCAAAACTTATTTCACGCCTATCTTGTTTGTACCAGAGAAGGAAGACTATCACTCAAATATGATAAAATCCCTAATCGCCAAAAATTAGAGGCGATTATGCAAAAAAACATCAAAAAACACATAAATTAGTCCACATAGCCTAGTGAAATGATTAAGACAGTCCTAACAAAAAAGGTCAACTAACGCGAACGCAAGTATTTGATACTGCATTAAAACTTCCTTTTTTCTAAATATTTCCCTAAGAAAGATTTAACAAATCTTAATATTGAACGAAAAATCATGATAAAATAGTTCTAATGTAATAATACAAACAAAAAGGATTCTTTTGTGTATAGAGCAATAGTTGGACGTTATCTGGCATATACATTTACTGTTATTCTGATCATTTCTTGCGGTAGTAAGGACATTACCATGAAACTGGCAGATCCTCTGGATGGCTTAAAAGAAACAGGGTCTGAACTTGAGGAGAAAAAACTAACAAGTGTTTCTATCGTCTCTGATCTTATTGGTGGGTCTTTTCAAACTGCTCCTGATGCACAAATAGACTTAACAGCTTCTTTCGACCCTCAAATTTGGTATTGTATTAACTCTGTTCCTGCTGCCTCTACTGACTATTGTTGTGACCCTTTATCTGAGGGAACCAGCATTAATGCCGATTCTCTTACCGCTAGTATTCCTAGTGCTGACGGGGATTACTGTCTTTCTTATCAGGGATTTGGGAATGAAGCTGATCAAACCGATGTTTTTCAACATATTATTACTGTCAACTCTGCACTACCTAATTTAGAACTTAGTTCCAATAAAGTTATCCTTCAATCAACTCAGCTCCTTTCCTTAAATATTTCATCAACTGAATTTGGGGACGCAAATTTTGAACTCCAAAGTTATGTTTTTGATGACGCTCAGTCAGGAGATTGTAACGAAATAGCTTCACCTGCAAATTTTGCAAGTAACGGTTTAAGCTTTGACTATGATGCAACACCAGATACAATTACAATGAATTCTTACACTGGCCCCTCAGAAAGTTTTAACTTTATGGGAAAAGAATTGATGATTGATCAAGAAGTCTATATCTACACCACACTAGAGAACACGGCTACAAGCTTTAATAATTGGAGCTGTGCTGGGATTCTTGTTCAAATAAAAGATTTTACAATTTTAGACTTTGCCACTAGTGGTGATCTGCCTTTGAGTTCCGATGGAGAATTTGAGTACTTAGGAAGTTTTTCGTCTCATATGGGTGGAAAAACTGCAGGAAGTGACGGCAAAAGTACTCTCTATCGAGGAGTAGAAAATATTATTTATTAATAAATTTTTTGTATATAAACGAGGTATAGCGTGAAAAAAGTTTTATTTTTTATCATCACATTTATTTCTTTAAATAGCTTTGGCTCTAATGAAAAACTTGGTTACATGGGAAGAATTGCAAGTTCTAATGGAACTGCAATATCAGGGCCCGTTGATTTAAACGTTGAAATCCTGACCGGCGCTTCAGGCTCCCAAGCAGTCAGGTGCCAGGCAACGAAGTCAAATGTCCCCTTAGCAAATGGAGTTTTTAATATTGAAATTGATTATAACACCACCTGTGATGGTAATAGCAAAAAACTTAGTGATATCTTAAAGGAAGCTTTTGACCCAAGCTCTCCAGTCGCTTTATGGATTCGTGTGACAACAACAAATACGACACCTAACGTTGCCTATGGCCCAAATCCCATCAATGCATCACCTGTCTCTATTGCGGCATTAAATATTGCAAGACAAGGTGTTGAAAATACCAGTATCAAAGGAGTCACTTCAAATTGTTCAGCAGGAGAAGTTCTCAAGGCTGATGGTAGTGGAGGCTTTAGTTGTTCAAATTCATACCTTGCTTTAACAGGAGGAGACCTCACCGGTGATCTCACGACGACTGGAGATATAACTGCAACAGCTTTTTATTACACCTCAGACAAAAGAAAAAAGAAAAACATAAAACAACTTGATGGAAAAAGGTCTCTAGAGAATATCAAAAAAATGAACGGCTACCATTTTAATTGGAAACATAATAATAAAAAAGATATTGGTTTTATCGCTCAAGAAGTTCAACAAATCTATCCTCAACTTGTAAGCAAAGTTGGTAAAAACGAAAAACAACATCTCGCAGTTAAATATGGAAACATTATTAGTATTGCTATTGAAGCAATAAAAGAACAACAAAGACAAATAGAAAAATTAGAACAAAAAGTGAGAAAACTGGAGAAAAAGCTCGATAAAAAATGAATTTCCTTTTTAATTGACTATGATTTAAAGGGAAAACTTAATGTAAAAATATTACCATTTTTTTCAGTTGTGATGTCAAATTTCGCATTATGAGCCTTAAGAAAGGCCCTAACAAGGTGTAGCCCTATCCCAAAACCCTTTTGAGATTTTGTTTCTTGTGAAGGCTTAACTTCCTGACCATTTTTAATGGCGCCAATTTGCTCTTGACTCATCTGGGGAGCTTCATCCTTAATCACGACTTTATATTCATTATTTAATTGATCAAAATAACCTTTAATAAGTATTTTTCCATTTTCATTGGTAAACTTAATACTATTAGACAATAAATTTCTAAATACAGTTTCTATCATTGTGGGATCATGAGGAAGAGAGAAACTTTCGACATCAACATCCAAACAAATATGTTTTAAATCAATCATCTCTGAAAGATAATCTATTGACTTTAAAATAGTCACATCAAATGACAACGATTCAATATTTTCAGCAAGATTTCTTTTTGACTTTACTAACGTCCAATCTAAAAGCTCCTTAATCAAAGCCTCAGTTTTTTCTATATTTGATTCTATTTTAGAAAAACTTTCGTAAAGCGGATTTAAAGTCTCATCTTTTAAACTTAAACGACCTAAATTAGCATGCATTAAAATAACAGATAAAGGGCTCCTAATATCGTGGGCCAGTGTCGTCAGCAGCTTTGACTTCATTTCAGCTAACTCTTCTAAGTTTTCTTTATTTGAAAACTCCAATCTATAAAAGCGGTGTTGATTTTTACAATAAGTCCACAAAATAAAATTAGAAGCAATTATAATATAACAAAATAACGTATATTGAGATCCATCCAATTTCGATGAGAATATATAAACAAGCGTTATCAACACAGAACTTATCAAAGCATATAAAGATCTTCCAGGTAACATAATATAGAAAGCTGAACACATAATCATAACACCAATAGGAAGAGTCTTACTCTCCCCATTAGTAAAATATGTCAGTAATGCAATAATCAAAACACTGAAAAGTTGAAGAATAAAACAAAACTCAAAAACCCTTCCTGGTCGATCTTTTTTTAAATAGTAAAAAACATAAAAACAGCAAAGACCGAAAAAACTTCCCCTTACTCCCATCAAAATTTCAGGACTGCCAAAGTAAAAAATTCTGTTAAAGTCAAAAAGTCCATGAATAAGAAACAAAAAAGTACAAATAAAATAACTAATTAAAAAGTAGCCCTTCCTTAGATTCCAGTAATAATCCTTAAAGGCTATTTCCCGCTGTTTATTTTTAAACTCAGCAAGTTGGTTAAGAATATTTTGATTTTTAAATACACTTAAATGAGATACCATATTTTAATATCGGTATTTTTATTTTTTCTCTGAGTTTTTCTATACTTACTAAAGCTTAATTATCTGAGCTTACCTGTCAGACTTGAACATTTTCTAGACGAAAACAAAAAAAAAATGTGATAATTTGAAATGATTAAAAGAATACATTTGCATTTCATACTTAATATTGTTTTATGTATACTGGCCATTTTTGTTCCTATGTATACAGTCACAACAATTGTAAACGGCTATTACTTCAGTAGTTCTATCTTTACTATCTTTACATGGCACGCATATGAATTGGTTTTCACATTTTTTTATCTTTATATTTTTTGGATTTTTCAAAAAAAGAGATCAAGTTTATCCACAACATTCTTATTTATGCTCTTGTTTTCATGGGAACAAGTTTCTTTTTTTCTTTTAGAAAATAAATTTACTCTTTTGCTTTCACACCTTCCACTTCAATTTTTCTTGATCAGACGGTTTCTCATAAACTCACCTAATAAAATATATTTTATTATCTTTCTCATCTTTTCCTTAACCAGAACTGGATATTTTCTTATGCAGAATTATCGACTAGAATTTTCTCATGACATGTTTTACTTTGCGGGACTAATCATGACATCATTTTTCTGTCTTATTCTTCCAAGAACTTATACCTCTCATAATCTAAAAGGAATCAAATTTTTTCAAAAATTTCTTATTCTTTGTTGGGGAGTTTTATTTTTAGACTTCTTTTATCAGGACTTAAATTATACCAAAGCCTCATGGCACCTTATTTTTCTTGGGGCTATCTCTTCAATTATTGCTATTGATTTTCTTCAAAGAAACGAGTCTTCTCAAGGCAATCCTAGGGTAAGGTACGCAGTGCTGACCAGTTTGGCCATAGGAACAGCAATTAGATTTACTGTTCCTGTTTTCTTTCCAAAGTCTTTTTTACCAAGCCTTCACCATTCGATGGGTTTTTGGACATTAGGCTATCTCATTCTTCTTATTTTCATTATAAGAAGACAGTTTCACAATTCCTAATGAATACGTCTTTTTTTCTTTTCACTTTCTTTGCTCATTTGCTTTTCTAGTTTAGCAATTGCAGCATCTAAAGTCGCATAAAGATTACTATCAACAGCATGGGCATGAAACTGATTATTATCAACACTTACCTGAACCTCGCTTGTGTGTTGATCATGCCCATCCACAGAACAAACCCAACTTATGTTCATCGCTCCTTGATAGTACTTTTTTAAATGTTGAACCTTTTCTTCTATTTTTTTACTAACAGACTCTGATGAGTCTAAGTGACGATAACTAATACTTAAATTCATATTTACTCCTTATTTAAATTTCACCTCTAGTTATTTCAACCAAAGCATTCAATCCATCAACACTGGTAAAGATACTATCGGCTTTTCCTTGATCATCGACGATAAGAGCCGAGCCAATTTTTGCTTCTGACATATGAAATGCAACTTCCTCAAGTGAAGCTCCTTTTCTCACACAATAAGGATCTGGAGTCATAATATCTTTTGCTTTTAAATCAAAATGAACGTTTAAACTCTTGATTAACAATAAATCTCTCATAGAGATCATCCCAATTGGCTTTCCATCGTCTAATACAGGTAAATGTCTAAATCCCTCTTTTTCCAATAACTCATTCATACTTGGAATGTCCATATCTGGTGCTGCATATGCCATAATTGGTGTTGCATATTCATCTACTACAATCTCTAATTTTTTACTCATAACAACCTCTTTTTAGTTTTGATTTGTTTTAGTATATGAAAACTTTGCTCAAATTTAACTGATCTATATCACATATTCTTCTCATTTTATTCACATTCCTAGTCAAACACTACATGACAAAATTTGCGTTAGGCTAGCTAAAATTACTTTGTTATGATTTGTTTAACAACGAACAACTATGAACGACTGCAAATTAAAACTCAATAGATTTAGAATTAATCTAAAATACCTTAGAAATTTTAACGGTTTTTCCCAAAATTATATGGCAGAGGCTTTACAAATATCCACCAGAGGTTATCAAAGAATTGAATCAGGAGATTCGACACCAACACTAGAACTTCTCTACCTTTTAGAAAATATTTTTCAGACAAATATTTCCACTTTACTTCATTTTATTTTAAAAAATGATTACTTCCTTGAAGTTCCAGAAGAACAATTTTTAGAAGGAGAAAAGGCCCAAAGCTTTCACCGCTTATGTCAGTATATGGCCAAGACTTATTTATCAGAAAAAAATATTCAAAAAACCTATAGAGAAATAATCCATGACCCTACTTTTTTTAAACACAAACTTAACTTATGTATTACAAATCCGTTAGAAATGGAACTCTTACCAAATTACTCATTTTCTCAACTGACAACATCAAAACCTGGAAATATCCAAAAAGCTCCTCCTTTATGGAAGCAAAATAAAAATATCATCTCTCATATAAATAAGGTCTATGGACTTCAAAAAATCTTTTTTCAAACAGAATATACACTTGAACACTACACTGGAAAAATCACTCTTAAACTCAACAACTACGCTCAAACTTTTCCTTGTGGAAATTGTCTAATTATTGGTTACACGATTTAAAAGGAATTTGTTCAAAAATACTTTGAAATAAATCTAAAGAAGAGGGTTTTGTTAAATAAAAAGACCCTTCTATTTGATGAACTTTATCTTGATATAAGTTTTTCAAAGAACCAAAACGGCTATAAAAAATTAAAGGTGTCTGAATTTTTTTATTTCTCAAAAAATGACCAAACTCTAATCCTGTCATTTGAGGAAAATCTGTCTCCAAAATAATATAATCATAAAAGTTAAAATCCTCACAACTCATCGCAGTATCGAGATCCGCATAACTTGTAACATCATGGCCCATCAGCTTAAAACCAAATTCTAATATCTCTAAAACTTCTCTTTCGTGATCCAAGATGAGGATCTTTTTCATCAAAAACCTACCCAGCTATTAACTAACATCTTCAATAATACTATAACCCTTTATAATCATTGATAAAACGACTAGGATGGCGCGGATGTCTTAAGAGTTTACTTAAGTTTTCTTACACCCAATAAAAATGCTTTCCAACTCTAATAAAGGTGGTCTAATATGGTCTGACTTTTTAAAAAGAAGAGGAATATTTATGAACAAAGGTAAAGTAAAATTTTTTAACGAAACTAAAGGTTTTGGTTTCATCACCCCTGAAAATGGAGACAAAGATATATTCGTGCATGTATCTAATATCGAACAGGGAGAACTCAACGATGGTGATCAAGTTGAGTACGAAGTTGGAGAAGGTCGTAAAGGGCCTTGCGCGATTAACGTAAAAAAACTCTAATCTTTAAAAATAGTAGAAGTACCATTATCTGGTGCTTCTACTATTTATAATCCACCACACTCTCACCTTCAAAAAACCTATCTCCTTTCTTGTAAACATATTGAAAATATTGCAATTATTTGATTAAAAACCTAAGGATGGTTACCATATTTTTATGATAAAGAGATCCTTATTTTACACCTTACTTTTTTTTATTATACCGGTACAAAGTTTTTGTTCCGAACTTCTCCCCGTGAAAGGTGAAGTTGCAACAAGAGTCAATTTTTGGAAAAAAGTTTACACAGAAATTAACTCAAACCAAGCCTTTTTGCACGACTCAGAAGATCTTTCTATTATCTATAACGACTTTAATTTCTCAAAATCGAGAAGATCACGTTTAAGACAGGCCATTAAAATTAAAAATCAATATCGACGATTACTGAGGTCAATGGCAAAAAAAAGTCCAGCTCAATTTTCTAAACAAGAAAAGAAAATTCATCAAATCATAGGCAATCGTTCACCTAAAGAATTAAGAGATATGTCTCATAACCTAAGGTTTCAGTTTGGTCTTAAAGACCGTTATTATCAAGGGCTTATTCGCTCTTATGAATATCTTGAACATATCCGAAAAACCTTTAAAAAAATGAATATTCCGCCAGAGATTGTTTACCTTCCCCACGTTGAAAGCTCTTTTAATTATAATGCTTATTCAAAAGTTGGGGCAGCAGGGATGTGGCAATTTATGCGCTCAACTGCCAAAAGATTTAACTTAAAAGTGAACTACCTCATTGACGAAAGACGAGACCCAATCAAATCCACCTACGCTGCGGCAAAGCTACTGCAAGCAAACTATAAACTCTTAAAAAGTTGGCCACTAGCTTTGACTGCATATAATCATGGTGCTGCGAGCCTTCTTCGGGCACAAAGGAAACTAGGAACCAGTGATATTGAAAAAATCATCAAAAATTATCGAGGAAGAAGGTTTGGCTTTGCTTCAAAGAATTTCTACGCTACTTTTATGGCAACAGTTGAAATATCCAAAGAACCAGAAAAATATTTTCCAAGCTTTAAGCTCCCTAAAAAGCATAAAGTCTCTCATATTACTCTTGATAAAAACTACACTTTAAAAGAACTCAGCACTTATCTGAACTTTTCTTTAAAAAAACTAAAACAGCTTAATCCGGCCATAAGAAGAAGCGCCTTTACATCTGAATTATACCTTCCTCCTCGTTTTGAAATTAATATTCCACACTTAAGCTCAAAAGAGTTAGAAAGCCTGAAAAACAAATTAGCAAAAACGAAGTCCACATATAAAGAAGGTAAAGTTCAAAGACTTCATATTGTCTCTAGAGGTGAAAACTTATTTGATATTGCTCGACTTTATGGCACTAAAGTTTACAAAATCGTTCAGTTCAATCAAATTTTAAATCCATCTAGAATTTATCCAGGGATGAAAATAAAAATTCCAGGAAAACAAAGCTCACTTCCGCCTAAAATTGCAAAAAAAACGACAACTGAAGTTCCTAAGAGCTCGTCTTCATCTGAAAAGACAGAACAAAAAGTAGCAATCAATACTGACAAAGATGCACACCATTACAAAGATACTGCTAAGCCAGGTAGTCTTCTGTCAAAATTAAAAACTTTTGTTAGACCACAAAAACCAAAGGTTCCAAAAACTGACCTTTCAAAGCTCGAAGAAGCCCCTAATCCGCTTATCGATCTCAGCTCATATTCCTTAGATTTAAGAAAAAAATCTAAAGATATTTACATCCTTACAATTGAGACAGAAGAAACTCTAGGTCACTATGCAGAATGGGCTCAAGTCCGGACGCAAAGAATAAGAAATATAAATCAAATGCGTAGAAGGTCTAGAATTTCCCTCGGAGAGCAAATTCTTGTCCCTCTTGCTGAAAGTCAAATAGCAGAGTTTAAAAGACTAAGAAACGAGTATCACTTAAGTATCCAGGAAGACTTTTATGATCATTATACAGTCAAGCAAACATCAAATTATACTGTTCGATCTGGAGATAGTATAAGCTCTATCCTTAAGCAATTTGATCTGCCTTACTGGATTCTACGAAAAACGCAAAAAGATCAAACACTCAACGAAAACATTCGAGTAGGACAAAAAATTATTTTACCTATAATTGAAGAAATCACCTCAAACTAAGCAACGAACCTCTGTCGTATTTTTAAAAAGGGAATTCATTGAGGCGCTAGTGAGCTGTTATGTTCGAAGTAAAGTAAATAAGTTTAAATTTGAAATAAGCTTTTCTTTTCAGACATCTAGAAATTGAGAATAGTTACATCATTACAGCTTCTGTCTGTGAGTTTGAGTTTTCTCTTCTATCCCCACCGTAGTAAGGTAGTCAAGATTGTTTAAGAGTACTCATCTCCAAATGCATTTCAATGCGTGCAAGGGCAATATCGACATTTACAGGCTTAGTTAAATAGTCGTTCGCCCCCATCTCAAGGCACTCAACGACATTATCCTCATCTTTTTTTAAAGTAATAACAACGATTGGCAAAAGAACTCTATCTCTTTTTTTTCTAATTCTCTTTAGAACTTCTTCTCCCTTGACCTTTGGCAAACCCAAATCAAGTAAAACAAGACAGGGTGGTTCTCTATCTATATACTGGAGGGCCGTAAGGCCATCATTAGCAACTTCAACTTCATAACCATTTTCATTTAACATTTTTGTTAAAATAAATAGACTTGCTTCATCATCGTCAACTATTAAAACCTTTTTTCCTTTAGACATAAGCACCTAATTTTACTGATCTTTTATGATTTTACACAAACTTGACATTAACTTGGCAATAAAGCGTGAGAACCGACATAAGCTAATCTTAACAAATAAGCAATAACGCTTATTAAAACATTACCTCGTTGGTCGCGTCTTTTAGGAAAACCTCTCCCCTAAGTTCTCCCTAAACCGCACATTTTCTCCCATCCTTTCTCCATGTATGTTAACACGACCAACGAGGTTATCATACCCATCCTCATTGATCATTAATGAACTTGAAAGTTTCTTTTTTCAACTTTTAAAGTTCGAGGACCAAAACGATCACTAAACTGAATGATAATTTCACTGGCATCTTCTTTAATCGCTTGAACATCAATATACATATCAAAAAGATCTCTCTGGGCAAAGAGTTCAAGCCGACCATTTTTATACACCCAAGTTCCCTTTCCTTCACCCAAGTTGTCTAGATTATAATACCACGTGCCATTATTATATAAAGAAATCTCAATAGGATAATCTCTATTAATAATATATTTATCTTCATTAAGATTTGGCTTAGAAGGCATTTTCTTATCATTGATATATTGGGAAAAGCTTTCTTTTTTTATAGGATAAAACTTTAAATCAGATGGTGTCTGCGTTATCTCCTGACAAGAAATACATACAAAAAATAATAAATATAAAGAACTTAACCTCATCATTTTACTCACTTATTTAAAAATTAATACCTCTATTATAATCAAATAAATTAATATAAGTGTCAAAGTCAGTAATTTCTAAAGTTTTCCCATTACAAGACGACAAGAACTTAAAAGGAAGGAATTTATGAAAAATACATTTTTAATTACTCTTATTTTAAGTCTTTTCACTCTTGTTTCTTGCTCTAGTAATAAAAGTGCAAAAGAAGACAATCTTTTAGATTCGACTATGGATGATTCTATTGCCCTTGAAAACGAAAATGATTATGTCAGTGATGACAGCATCTATGAAGAGCAATATTCTGATGACACGATTGAAGAAATATCAGAAGAAGAAGTTGCTTCTCAAGAGATTATTGAACCAACACCTGTTGCTGAGCCTCTCGCAGAAGAAGTCACTTATGAAGAATCAATGGATCCTATGGTCCAAACAGCAACACCTCTAACTGGAGACTTTGCTGAGTATACAGTGGAACAAGGTGATACACTGATGTTAATTGCTTTTAAAATATATGGTGATTATTCTCGTTGGAGAGAATTAAGAGATCAAAACCCGGCCTTAACTGACTATCGAATGCTCTCACAAGGTCAAAAAATTCAATATCAAGTTCCAAATCAAGAATTTAGTTGGAGACCTGAAGGAAATCCATATCTTATTAAACGAAATGAAACTCTAAGAATCATTTCTCATAATATTTATAATACTGCTAACAGATGGCAACACCTTTATGAACATAACAGTGCTCTTATAAAAGATCCTAATATTATTTATGCTGGATTTACAATTTATTACTTACAAGAAGAAGAGCTTAAAAATAGAGAACTAGCCGCAGAAACAAGCCTTTAATTTTTTAAATAAATTTCTTTATAAAAAAGGTCCTATCTCTCAAAAAGATAGGACCTTTTGCATTATTCTAAGCAATAATTCAAATCAAAAGCATTAAATCTTTTATCTACTTGATAAGACTTTTCTATCATCACTTCTATTGCCGCTGCGACCAATAACTCATTTTTTTTCTTAATAAGCTTTTGAATAAAATAAGGTGCACTTGTTGAACTAACTCTATAACAGTTAATTCTTTGACTTAAATATTTTTTCATATCCTCTAGTTTAGCCGACATCATATCTTCTGAATCATAGGGAACTTCACGCCCTTGATAGAACTCAACAAAACCACTTCTAATTGTATGGTAACTCTCTTCCGAGAGCTCATTGCAGCTGATTAGAGTTGATTGAGTTTTTAACTCCTGAGGTAATTTAGCTGGACTTACTAAATCATCTCTTTGTTGCTGTATAGCTTCGTTAAATGCCTTTCTAAAACAATCACTAAACTCCACTCCATCAAGGGCATAGAGCCTACTTGAAATCATCATAAAAAAAATTAAAACAAATATTTTCATATCTAACCTTCGCTAAAATCTTAACCTTAAAAGAGAATTATTCATAATAAATTCATGGTTTAACCCAAACTTTATATGTCAATTTTTTAGTCACTTAAAAACTGTCTAAAAATTTAACACCATTATAAATGTTTCATAACTACTCATATTTTTTACTGAAAGCTTTTATACTCATACTAATTACTCATATAAAGCGAAGGGGCTCTTAAATGAAAAAAGCATTATTACTTATTTTTCTATGTTCTCATTCTATATTAGGCCATACAGCTGGGAATGAACATACAGAAACGATTAAACCTAAAAAGTTTTTAACCTGTCTTTTAACCACGCTGAACAAAAAAATCTCAGAATATTCACAAAAAGAAGGTGATCTTTCAAAAAGAATTTGTGAGAATCTCAGTCGCGAATCGCGAATCTCACTTATCCAACACTTCTCTTCTCGTTTCGAATATAGAGAAGATGAAAATATGTACTATGATAGACATGAGCGCATGCTTGGTGTTTCTGTAGACACTGTTTACAATACACTTAAACCTCATATCAAATGCTACCAATCAAGCTCAAACTTAGGTGGACTTTTTATTGATATTTTTATTAATGCTCATCATGATAGAAATAGACGACTTCTTTCTCATACCTTAGGTGCTATGCTAGATAAAGAAGGTAGCTATTATGATTATTATCCACGCGATTATTTATCTGAGCTAGAGTTTAAAGGTTGTAAATAAAAAAGAAATTAACTTGCAGGAAACATCCCCTTAATTGGGGGAATTTCCTCTCCTTGTAAAACAGCTTTAACAACTTTAATCAATTCTTCTGGAACAAAGGGTTTGGTCACATAAGCAGAAGCCCCTAAAGAGAGGGCAATATTCTGAATAGGCTTGTCCGCATCAGCGCTGACAATTATAACTTTTAATTTCTCACTCATAGGATCGTCTTTAATCTTAGAGAGTAAATCCATTCCATCTAGATCCGGCATATTTAAATCCGAAATGACCAGATCAAAAGGATGATCACTTAACTGTGCCTGAGCGATTTGCTCCCATGCCTCAACACTAGATAAGGGAAGGTGTGTGTTCGTAAAGCCAGCATTTTTCAATTTTACATCAATTAACAATCGAGAGAATTCACTATCCTCAACAATAATTATTTTTTTCTTATACAAATCACTCATCTGAATCTCCAAAAACATTGTACAGAGATTAGGATATTAATCAATATGATTATTGCTTAAGAAATATCTAACTATCTGAAAATAAAAAAGCCACTTAAAATTAAGTGGCTTTGCATAGCTATAATAAAATCGAGGTCAAATTATGCATCTAAGACAATTAAGCCACCTCTTCTGGGATATCTTGGAATATCTCTATCACGACCTGCTCTTCTTTCAACTTCACAGCTCGCTCTATATCTTCCATTTCTTCTTTTAAAGTCCATACATTTTCTACGCGCTTTTTGACAGGCCCTGGCCTTAACTCCAGTTCTAATTGGTCCCTGCGCATTGGCCCAAAAACTTCTCATTAAACGTCCTCTAGGTCCTCTTAAGTTAGCTTGACAGCTTCTCAATACGATTCTTCGATCTTGTACAATATTACAGTTTAAAATCCTCGCCCTGTAATAACCAGACCTAATGGCACGCCTACAGTCTCTATTGGCCTCACGACAAGCATCGGCCCTAGAGTAGCCCCAACCAGTAAATGTATCCAATAACCTTCCTCTTCCATTTTCTAATTCAACTTTACACTGAGCTGCTTCGGCTTGCGCTGAAACAAAAAAAGTTAAACTTAGTGCAAAAACAGACAATAATACTTTCATTAATCCTCCCATATATTAATTACCCGCCATTCCCCTCAGGTAATGATAAACAATAAAAACATCCTGCTTATTGATTTTTCTCTTAAACTCGCAATATTAATGCCAAAGGTTTCAACTTGATTTCAGTTACTAGACGCTTCGCAAGGTGCAAAATAACAATGTCAATTTCGCCCCAAACGTAAAAATTAAGCGAAAAGACACTGCTTTCCGATAGGGATCTTGAAAAAGGAAAACTATGCAAAAAATATTAAAAAACCTGACTTTCTGGGTCTTTGTTGGGGCTATTCTTGGTTATATTTGCGCAAACTTGTTTGCAGATAAGTCTTGGCTAATTTCAGATCAAATCCCGTGGTTCTATGAAATCATTCTTTTAATTAAATCAGTTTTTATTAGCGCTTTAAAAATGATGATTGCACCTATTATCTTTTTTTCACTTGTGGGTGGACTCCTTAATATTGGAGAGATTACAAAACTTAAAAAGATGGGAAAAGTAACAATATCATACTATTTAACAACCACGATTATTGCTATTGCCATTGGATTAGTTGCTGTATTTTTTGTCCATCCTTGGAAAAATTCTGATGTCACAATTCAAACTAATCAAAGTCAATTCTTTCAAGATGCAAAGCTTTACAAAAAACCAAACAAACTTATTGATAAAAATGCAGACTCTTTAAGTCTTATTGCTAAAGGCATTTTTGATAAAGCTTTTGTTAACCCTTTTAAGGCATTAAGTGAAAGTAATATTTTAGGTATTGTCACGTCTGCCCTTCTCTTAGGATTAGCGCTTTTAAGTGTTCATTCAAAAGATGGTCCTTTACTTAGAATTGTTAATGACATCAACAAAGTCATGAATCAAGTTCTTCACTGGATCATAAAAGTAACGCCAATAGGAATTTTTGCTATTGCTTTTGACTTTCAACTTAAGGCTAGTGGAGCCGTGGTTGAACAACTCCTAAGTTTTAGCCTTCTCGTCTTTTTTGCCACCATGATTCATGGACTGATTTTTTTACCTGCAATTGCTTGGTTCTTTGCAGGTGTTAGCCCAAAAACTTTTTTTTATAAAGCTGCCAAGCCTTTACTCGTTGCCCTATCGACAGCGTCAAGTTCGGCAACATTACCTATTACGATGCAAACCTGTGAAGATGAGTTTGGAGTGTCCGAAGGCGTAAGTGGTTTTGTTTTTCCTTTAGGGGCAACAATGAATATGGACGGAACAGCTCTTTTTGAAGGAATTGCTGCCGTTTTTCTAGCGCATCTTTATGGTATTGAATTAGGTCCGATTGCAACTTTTTCTATTTTTTTCATGTCGATGATATCATCCATTGGTGCACCGGGAATGCCATCGGCAAGTATGAGTGGTATGCAAATGGTCCTGCTCGCCGCAGGAATTCCACTAGAGGCGATTGGTATACTTATTGTCATAGATAAACCACTAGACACATTCAGAACAGCTGTTAATGTAGAAGGTGATATAATTGGTGCCTTAGTAACGCAAAACTACTTAAACAAAAAAGAGTTGATCGCATGAGCAAAAAAAAGAAAGCCAAATCTATTGATGTTGAAAAAATTGATCTCGACTTAATGAAAGAGCGTACAACAGATCTTCCTGGTCTTATTGAATATGCTCATTCTATTGGAGGATTTTCTATTGTTCCTACCGAAGAAGGTGTCATCAAAGGCCAAGCGATGAACGCCATGAAAGAACAAACTGAAATGCATATGCATCAGATTTATGAACAAATGCAGGTTCTGGCCAAGCAGGCCAATAAACTAAAAAAACGAGCAGAAATTTCATGTGAAATCTACAACGCTCAAATGCGCTTCAAACCCGTTATTGGAAAAACTTATTTCCTGTATGAAAAAAAAGATCAAACCAAAGTTCTCTCTATGGTCGCTCCGCAAGAATGGGGAAATTCACTGCCCTTTGAAAAATTCATCGCTAAAGTAAAACTTCTTTCAGATCATACTTGGGAAGTTTTAGAAGAGTAGTCCTGCTTAATAGACTTTAAAAACTCTTGTTCAGATTTAAAAAGGTGTTCTAGATATTCTTTGTTCTCTCCAATATGATCTACACCCATTGACTTGATGATATCTTCTGCTGGAATTCTGCCTTTTTTACCTACAAAAGTCACCTTGACCAATGCTGCGGCAGCAAGCTTTTCTTGAGACTCAAAACGTTGTTCCAAATACAACCATCCATCATAATGTCCAGCAAGCTTCGTCGTTAACGTAAATTTTTGAAAACAGCTTAAACTTTTAAAATAAGTAATATTAAGCCCTCCAACAACACCATAGCCCCAGCCCATCTCTTTGGCTTTTTTAAAGAGACCCGAACGAATACTTAGACGTGTTCGACCTAAATCCATCAAAGAAAGATAACGTCCATTATTTAGATGAATATTAACATCTAAGTCATTTGGCCAAACTCTCATTTGACATCTATCTACAGCATTTACTTCAAGTTTAACAGCAAAGCGAGCTCTAAAAAGTTGATAAAAAAACCTAAAAAACATATTCATTAACAATTACTCCACAGTAAGATCAAAACAAGTCCAACCAAGATTTTGATTATCCCTTTCCTGACATATACATGAAATCTCAGCATCTACTCTTAAAATATTTTTGTCAAACTCAGCCAAGTTGGGTTTCAGACAACTCCCAAAGCGAAAATATTCTGGCCCCGGTTTTGGTAGCGTAGCATCTGTACATAAATACTCCATCATAAGTTCATTAGCACCATGCCCCTCATTTAGAACAACAACTCCATCAAAACAATAACTAGCTTGATCTAGACTAGAAGAACAATGGGCCACTTCTTGTGTTGCCATAATACAACTTTCCCCCCCCACTCCTAAATTTTGTCTAGTCTGACATCGGTTTTGAATGGCCTTATTAATGGCCTGAACTTCTTCTTGGCCAGACTCTAAAAAACTTAAAAAAGAATCTATCTCTTCAAAGTCTTGCCCCCAAGCCCCTTGAATAAATAAAATAAAAAAAATGGAGATAAAAGTTTTCACAATCACTATTTCGGAGGTTTTTCATCATCTTTTTAGGGGGATATATCTAATAGACAATATTTTCTGGATATCTAGCTCTTTAAAAAAAAACTATAATAGACTTATGAAATACCTAATACCAATAACTATTTTCTTACTTTTTCACTCTCCTAATCTTAAAGCATCAGATTTAAAAATTGAGCCTGTTTATGGAGTAGAAAGAACCCAAAGAGAATTCCCTAAACCAGCACGCTATAAAACTGAAACTTATTTTGGTGTCCGTGCTCTTTATGGAACTCCCAGTTTTTCACTTGAAGGTGAAGTCAACCAGTCCCAAGATACTGAAGACTTTCCTGATGATAATTTAAAAGTTACTTATAAAAACCAAAAGGCGCTGTTGGGATTCAGAACTTATCCTATTCAGTCAAAAATCTTAGGTGTTTTTTTACGTTTTGGAGCGAGAGCATCAAAACAAACAAGAGAAATCACAGAAGCTGGTGAGAGTAGAACAGAAGAGGGGGCCATTATTTTTGATCCTTATGCTGGTACAGGACTTACGCTCGTCTTAGGAAATAATTTTGCTTTAAATACGGGAGCCACACTCATTTATAATAGAAATGCTGAAGCCTCAGAGCAATATGATACTCGTTATAGCTTCAGTTTTACCATTAGGGCCGGAAATAAATAAACATTATCGAGAGACTCGTCTAAGTTTGAACTTTCTTACCACTCTCCAGAGTTCTCCATTGAACTCCAAGGCTCTTGTATAGGGAGCGCCTCACCTTTTTGCAAAAGCTCAATTGAAATATTATCAGGAGATTTAATAAAGGCCATATGCCCATCTCGCGGAGGACGATTAATCACAACTCCAGCCTTTTGAAGCTTAGTACAAATCTCATAAATATTTTCAACCTCAAAGGCAAGATGGCCAAAGTTTCTTCCCTGGGTGTATTCAACTTCATGATCCCAATTATGGGTCAACTCTATTTCCGCATCACTGTCTTCAGACTTTAAAAAAACCAATGTAAAGCGGCCAGACTCAACTTCTTTTCTTCTCATTTCTTTTAGTCCTAACAGCTTAACAAAAAAATATAAGGCCTGATCTAAATCTTTAACTCTTAACATTGAATGAAGAAAGCGCATAAGGTCTCCTTTTTTTATTTTCTTAATATAATATCAAATAATTAAATTCACAAAACATGCAGACCAAAACGAACGACCGTGCTATTATTATATAATATATTATTGAAGGAGAAAATATGACTAAAAAAGTTTGTATCGTTGCTGGAAAAAGAATTCCTTTTATGAAGTCAAGCACCAGCTATATGGGGTTGAGCCTTCGAGAACTCATAAAGCCTGCTATGGATGAGTTAGTCAAGGATCTAAATTTAGAAGGTAAAGAACTGGGTGAAGTGGCCATGGGAGCAGTTAATAAACATGCCTATGACTTTGCCTTGGCAAGAGAGATTGTTATGGACTCTAAACTTAGTCCAACGACTCCTGCAACTGATGTTCAAAAGGCTTGTGGAACTTCTTTAGAAACGACAATTCTTATCGCCAACAAAATCGCCCTAGGACAAATTGATTGTGGAATTGCCGGAGGTGCTGATACCAACTCTGATATTCCGGTTGAGTTTAAAAAGTCATTTTCAGATAGACTCTTAAAATTAGCTGCTGCCAAAGATATTGGGGGAAGACTTAAAGCTTTAGCAGGCTTCTCCCCAAAAGAGCTGATGCCTAAATTACCTGCCATCAAAGAAGGAAGAACTGGCAAAAGTATGGGGGAAAGTTGTGAAGATATGGCAAAAACGTGGAGTATCTCCCGTGAAGATCAAGATCAACTTGCTTTTGAATCACAAAAAAATGCTGCGCGAGCCTATAAAGAAGGATGGTATGACGATCTTGTTGTCGAATTTAAGGGAAAAAAACAAGATGGGATTTTACGTGAAACTTCTTTAGATAAATTAGCTAAACTTAAGCCTGCTTTTGATAAAACCTCTGGAAAAGGGACGATTACAGCAGCTAATGCAACTGCTCTAACAGATGGAGCCAGTTGTGTTTTTCTTTGCTCAGAAGAGTATGCTCAAGAAAATAATTTAACTCCTCTGGCCTATTTAAGTTTTGCTCAATCTGCTGCTGTTAATTATGTCGATGAAGAAGGACTTCTTATGGCCCCAGCTTATGCAGTTCCTAAAATGCTAAAAAAGTCAGGCTATAAATTACAAGATTTTGACTTCTATGAAATACATGAAGCCTTTGCTGCGCAAGTTTTATGCACATTAGAAGCGTGGAAATCTGAAGATTTTTGCCAGAAAAAATTAGGCCTTGACTCAGCTCTGGGTGAAATTGATCGTTCCAAGTTAAATGTAAAGGGAGGCTCACTTGCCCTAGGTCATCCTTTTGCTGCGACAGGAGGAAGAATCGTCACCAGTCTTGCAAAATTGCTCCATGAAAAAGGCAGTGGAAAGGGTTTAATCTCTATTTGTACAGCTGGTGGTATGGGTGTCACCGCAATATTAGAAAAATAAAAACTTTCAATAGTGTTTTTAAAAAAGCAGGTTCTCGAACCTGCTTTTTTTGTTATGATAAGTCATGCCTTTAAAGATTCTTACATTTAATATTCACAAAGGTTTTAATTGGAATAATACCAAATACACATTAAAACGCCTTAAAAAAGCGCTCACCCATATTCATCCCGATATCGTTTTCTTACAAGAAGTCGTCGGAGAAAATAAAAAACATCAAAAAAAATTTGATAAGTGGATTGATAGACAATTTGAATATTTAGCACAAGACTTATGGTCGGACTTTTCTTACTCAAACCATGCTGTGTTTGACTTTAGAAATCATGGAAATGTTATTCTTTCGAAATATCCCATTCTCAACACTGAGGTACAGGATATATCGACTAATCATTATGAACAAAGGGCCTTACTTTTTAGTGAAATCCAAATTGAAGATAAAATCCTTCATACCTACTGTGTTCATCTTAACCTCTTACACAAAGATAGAATTAAAC
>LULL01000086.1_pt1 | contig 51529 bp, 43 predicted proteins | sample 728161 | NCBI WGS metagenome assembly LULL01 (sample SAMN03860290, study PRJNA289734) | marine metagenome | biome: seawater column; feature: ocean; material: water; isolation source: Red Sea water column Station 149 - depth 500m | place: Saudi Arabia: Red Sea | collected 2011-10-15 | depth 500 m
ACGCGCGTCGTTCCTCGACGCTGTAGACACCTTCGATGGGCAAGTCGATCACTCCTAGATCAGAGCGACTGACTCACACGCAGACTGGCAGACAGGGGGGACGACGAAGTTCCATCGTCTCGTGGCAAGGTTCATCGGCCGGCCGATGAATCTTGTCGCCAAGCCGTGGACGAGAGGGCCGTGGATCAGCGACGCAGGTGGGTGGAGGCCGCCCGTCGCACCACCTCGGTGACCCTGCCCAGGAGGAGGGAGTCCACACGCCAGCGCTGCCAGTGCAGGGGTACGTCGACGGGCCGGTCGGGTCGCAGCCGCACCAGTCGCCCGGCGGCTTCGAGGGGCAGCAGCTGGGTCTCGGGCACCATCCCCCACCCCAGGCTGAGGGTGACCGCCTCCAGGAAGTCCGTGGACGTGGGCACGCGGTGGGTGGGCGGCTCGCGTCCGGTGACCACGCCGACCTCGGCCAGCAGGTCGTGCTGGAGGGTGTCCTTGGCGTTGAAGGCGACCACCGGCATCCGGCCCCAGTCAGGCGCGCCGCGGGAGAGGTGCCGCTCGAGCAGCGCGGGCGCGGCAGCCGCCAGGTAGCGCATCGTCCCCAACGGCTCGACCGAGCAGCCCTGCACCGGCTCGGGGTCGCTGGTGACCGCGGCGAGCGTCTCCCCGCGACGCAGCAGCTCGTGGGAGTGCGCCTGGTCCTCGACCTCGAGCCGGAGCACCGTGTCGTCCCAGGTCGCGGCCTCGGCGAGGACGTCGCGGAACCAGGTGGCCAACGAGTCGGCGTTGACCGCCAGTCCCAGCTCGGTCCGCCGGCCCTCGTCGGGCTCCAGCGCGGTGCGCGCCTCGGCCTGCAGCAGTGCCTGGGCCCGGCCCAGCCGGACCAGGGTCGCGCCGGCCGGCGTCGCGGTGCAGGGGCTGGCGCGGCGGACCAGCACCTGTCCGACGGCCGACTCCAGCGCCCGGATGCGCTGGCTGACCGCGCTGGCGGTGACGTGCAGCTCCCGGGCGGCCGCCTCGAAGGTGCCGTGATCGACCACGGCCACCAGGGCGGCGAGCTGCGGGGCGGGAAGGTCCATGAAGCGATGCTAAGGGACCTGCAGATTCTTTCGCTTCCCTTGTGGCGCTGCGCTGCCTAGCGTCGTCGCGTGCTCACCACCGCCCTGACCGGCTTCGCCGCCGGCCTCACGCTCATCGTCGCCATCGGCAGCCAGAACGCGTTCGTCCTGCGCTGCGGGCTCGCCCGCCACCACGTCGGGCCGGTGGTGCTGGTGTGCGCGCTCTCGGACGCGGTGCTGATCAGCGCCGGCGTCGCCGGGATCGGCACCATCGTGACCCGCGCTCCGGTCGTCCTGGACGTGGTGCGCTGGGCCGGAGTGGTGTTCCTGGCGGCGTACGCGCTGCTGTCGTTCCGCCGCGCCTGGCAGGGCGGGGAGAAGCTCTCGGCGGGCGGCGGGCCGGTCGGGTCGGCGGCCGCCGCGGTGAGCACGGCCGTGGCGCTCACCTGGCTCAACCCGCACGTCTACCTCGACACGGTCCTGCTGCTCGGCTCGCTGGCCAACGGCTCGGGACGGCCGTGGTGGTTCGCCGTCGGCGCGGTGCTCGGGTCGATCGTGTGGTTCACCGGGCTCGGGTACGGCGCCCGCCTGGCCTCCCCGCTCTTCGCCCGTCCCCGCGCGTGGCAGGTGCTCGACGCGCTGATCGGCGTGACGATGCTGCTGATCGCGGTGAAGCTGGCGCGGGGGTGAGGCCGGCACCTGTCGCGAAAAGATCCAGCGGCGCCCCGCTGAACCTCACGGCAAGGGGGCGCAGCCTCAGCGTCGGTCCGTGAGGGACGGCGGCGCCCCGCTGAACCTCACACACCCCCCAGCGGCAGCCGCAGCTCCCCGGGCGCGCCCTCCTCGATCCGCACCGGGATGCCCCAGTCCTGCTGGTGCATCCGGCACGCAGCGCCCTCACCGCCGTCGGCGTCGCAGGACGCGGCCCGGGCGGCGACGTGGAGCACCCCGTCGCCCACGTGCGGGTCGAGCTCGAGCACCCGGGTCAGCGCGGTGTCGCGGCCGCCGCCGGAGCGGATCAGGCCGGGCGGGGTGGACTCGACGACCAGCTGCGAGGGCGGGCCGAACCGGTCGTCGACCTTCTGCCCCGGCGGCGGGGTGAAGGTGACCACCAGCGACACCGACGCCGCCACCGGCGTGACCGGCCGCTGCGTGGAGTGCGCGAACCCGTCCACGGCCACGACGCCCGCCAGCGGCACCCGGGTCAGCCGGTGCGCCGTGGACTCCACGACGACGAGCAACGGCTCGTCGTCCTCCCCCACCTCGAGGTACGCCGACGACGGCTCGGACAGACCCTGCGCGATCGTGGACACGTGGCCGGTCGCCGGGTCGTAGCGGCGCACGGCGCCGTTGTAGGTGTCGCAGACCGCCACCGAGCCGTCCGGCAGCGCGGTGACCCCGAGCGGGTGCTGCATCAGCGCCTCGTCGGCCGGACCGTCGCGGAACCCGAAGTCGAAGAGCCCCGTGCCGACGACGGTCGTGACCGCGCCGTCCTGCACGTAGCGCAGCGCCGAGGTCTCGGAGTCGGCCAGCCACAGTCGGTCCCCCGCGGGCGCGAGCCGGGAGGTCTGGGCGAACCACGCCTGCTCGAGCGGGCCGTCGAGGAGCCCCTCGTTGGTGGTGCCGCCGGCCACCTCGACCGCCCCGGTCAGCGGGTCGAGGGTCCACAGCTGGTGGGTGCCGGCCATCGCGATCCAGACCCGGTCGCCCCACCAGGCCACGTCCCAGGGCGAGGACAGGCGGGAGGTGTCGTCACCGGGCATCCACTGGGTCCCGTCGCCGGCCAGCGTGCGGACCGAGCCGTCCTCGAGGCGGAGCCCCGAGACCCGGTGGCCCGCGGTGTCGGCCACCACGACGTCGTACCCCACCGCGACGGCGACGTCGGCCGGCAGCAGGCACAGCCCGTTGGGCTCCTTGAACCCGCCGATGCGGCGCACCACGTCACCGTCGGCCGAGAGCTCGACGACCTCGTCGTGCCCGGCGTCGGCGACCAGCACCCCACCGGACCCGGCCACCGACCCGGGCAGCGGCACCGCCGAGGCCGGGAAGCGCAGGTCGGTCGGCTCGACGACGGGCGGCACGTACGGCGAATCGCCCGGCTGCAGGGTGCCGCGCTCGCGGTGGACCGGCACCAGCTCGGCGAGCAGGGCGGCGATCGCGTGGGCGTGCCCCTCGCCGGCGTACTGCGCGACGACGTAGCCCTCGGGGTCGACCAGGACCAGCGTCGGCCAGGCGCGCGCGGTGTAGGCCTGCCAGGTCACCAGGTCGGGGTCGTCGAGCACGGGGTGGTGCACGCCGTAGCGCTCCACGGCCGCGGCGAGGGCCACCGGGTCGGCCTCGTGGACGAACTTCGGGGAGTGCACCCCGACGACGACCAGCTCCTCGGCGTGCTCCGCCTCCACCGGCCGCAGCTCGTCGAGCACGTGCAGGCAGTTGACGCAGCAGAAGGTCCAGAAGTCCAGCAGCACGAAGCGTCCGCGCAGGCCCGCCATGCTCAGCGGGCCGTCGGTGTTGAGCCAGCCGCGACCGACGAGCTCGGGGGCGCGGACGGGCTGACGCCGGGGTGCACCGGGGCCAGAGGAGAAGCCGGTGGGAAGGCCGGACGAAGGGGTGGTGCTCACCCGCGGATTCTCCCCGCTCACCCCAGTGGACAGACAATCAGCGAAGCGTGCTTGGGGTGACCGTCGGCGGGTTACCGTGCGCCTGACGGACGGAGGGCCGCAGACATGCTGAGGGTGGACCTCGGATCCGGTGACGTCGGCGTCGACGAGTCCTTCGACCGCTACGCCCGCATCGTGCGACGCGCCCTCGACGTCCCCGTCGCGCTGGTGAGCCTGGTCGAGCGCGACCGGCAGGTCTTCGTGGGCGCGGTGGGCCTCGAGCCCGAGCTCCAGGAGGCACGCCAGACGCCGCTGACCCACTCCTTCTGCCAGTGGGTCGTCCACGACCAGGCCCCGGTCGTCACCGCCGACGCCCGCCTCGACGAGCGGCTGCGCGACAACCTCGCGATCCCCGACCTCGGCGTCGTCGCGTACGCCGGTCACCCGCTGCGCGACCACACCGGCCGCATCATCGGCTCGTTGTGCGCGATCGACTCCGAGCCCCGCGAGTGGGACGAGGCCTCGCTGCAGGTGCTCGGCGACCTCGCGGCAGCCTGCTCGACCGAGATCTCCCAGCGCACCATGCGCACCCTGGCCGACCGCTCCGCCGTGGAGGCCGAGGCGCTCAGCCGTCGCTCGGCCCTGCTGCTGGCGCTCTCCCAGAGCCTCTCCAACGCGCGCAGCCTGGTGGAGGTCGCGGTGGCCGTCGAGTCCGTCGCCGTCGAGCACCTCGGCTGCCTGCGCGCCGGCCTGTGGCTCACCGACGACGGCTCCCCCAGCCGGGCCGCCGACCTGCCGATCCGCGCCTTCGAGGCGGGCCGGCTCAACTACATCCCCCAGGTCACCGACACCTGGCACTCCGCCCAGCTCAACCGCGTGCTGACGGCCGACGAGTCCAACCCGCTCGGCGAGGCCCTGCTGAGCCAGCGCCCGGTGTGGTTCCGCGACCGGGAGGAGCAGAACGAGATCTACGGCCACCTCGACCTGCGCGCCCAGATCGGCGAGGCCCGGGCGTTCCTCCCGTTGGTCTACGCGGGCCAGACCCTCGGCGCGATGGCCATCATCTGGGACCACGCCAAGGAGCTGACCGGCGACGAGCTGGCGACCATGACGGCCCTGGCGTCGTACACCTCCCAGGCCCTGAGCCGCGCCCTGCTCCTCCAGGAGCAGTCCGACGCCCTGGTCATCCTGCAGAGCGCGCTGCTGCCGCGACTGCCCGACACCGGCGACCTCGAGATGGCCGCCCGCTACCGGCCGGCGACGGCCCGCGGGCAGGTCGGCGGCGACTGGTACGACGCCGTCGTGATGCCCTCGGGCGCCACCAGCCTGATGATCGGCGACGTCGTGGGCCACGACATCGGCGCCGCCGCGACGATGGGCCAGATGCGCACCACCCTGCGCGCCCTGGCGTGGGCGGTCGACGACCCGCCGTCTCGCCAGGTGCTGCGGCTGGAGGAGGCCATGCTCGACCTGGGGGTCGAGGGGATGGCCACGCTCGTCTACGGACGGATCGAGGAGCCCGACGCGACGGGCACCCGGGTGCTGCGGTGGACCAACGCCGGTCACCCGCCGCCGCTGCTGGTCTGCCCCTCCGGTGAGGTGCGCTACCTCGAGGACCACGCCGGCGACCTGATGCTCGGGGTGCTGCCGGACGCGCACCGCACCGACAACCGCGCCGACATCCCCCGTGGCTCGTTGCTCATGCTCTACACCGACGGTCTCGTCGAGCGCCGTGGGGAGGACCTCGACCAGGGCCTGATGCGGCTGCGCGACAGCGCCGTCACCCACGCCGGGCTGCCGCCCGAGGGTTTCCTGGACGAGGTGCTGCACGACCTCCACGACGGCGACCTGGCCGACGACGTGGCGGTCCTGGCGGTCCGCTTCGGCTCAGACCGTGCGTGAGCGACCTCTCGACCGTGCGTGAGCGACCTCTCGGCCGTGCGTGAGCGACCTCTCGGCCGGCCTCGCTAGAGTCCCGGCCATGAGCGACCAGGAGCTGCTGGCGGGGTACGCCGACGTGTGGTGGCAGGCCATCGACGACTTCACCGGGCTGCTGGAGACCCTCGAGCCCGAGGACTGGGACCGGCCCACCGACCTCCCGGGGTGGGACGTCCGGGCCGTGGCCGCGCACATCGCCCACCTGGAGAAGGTGCTGGCCACCGGTCAGGAGGAGACCGCCGACCTCGGCGACCCCGTGCCCGACCACATCACCTCCCTGATGGGCCACTACACCGAGATCGGCGTCGTCAACCGCCGCGACGCCGCCCCCGACGCGCTCATCAACGAGATCCGCGAGGCGGCGACGGCGCGCCGCACCGCCCTGCTCGCCGACCCGCCCACCGACGCCGACGCCCAGCCCGAGCGGATCTTCGGCGGCGTCCCCTGGAGCTGGCGGGTGCTGCTGCGCAACCGGCCGCTGGACGTGTGGATGCACGAGCAGGACGTCCGCCGCGCGGTCGGCCGCCCCGGCGGCATGGACACCGTGCCCGCCAAGCACACCGCCGAGTACCTCGCCGAGTCCCTCGGCTTCGTGCTGGCCAAGAAGGTCGGTGCCGAGCCCGGCACCACGCTGGTGCTGGAGATGGCCGGCAGCGAGCCGTTCGCCTTCGAGGTCGGCGAGGACCGCCGCGGCAAGGCCCTGCCCGAGGTCCCGGCCGAGCCCGACGTACGCCTGGCGATGGACCGCGAGAGCTTCGTCTGCCTCGCCGGCGGCCGTCGCCCCGCACCCGGCGCCGTGCGGATCGAGGGCGACGAGGCCCTCGGTCAGCGGGTCGTCGACTCGATGGCGACCACCCCCTAGTCACCCGCACCCGGCCCGCCCCCACCCCTCCCAGGAGCACGCCGTGGACACCTGGCAGCCCGCCGACATCCCCGACCAGTCCGGCCGCACGGTCGTCGTGACCGGCCCCACCCTGGGTGGCCTCGGCCACCACACGGCGCTGGAGCTCGCCCGGCGCGGGGCCCGGGTGGTGCTGGCCGGGCGCACCCCGCGCAAGCTCGACGAGACCGCGGTCGCCATCGCGGGCGAGGTGCCGGGAGCCGACGTCTCGCCGCTGGTCGTGGACCTCTCCGACCTGGCCTCGGTCCGCTCGGCGGGCGAGGGAGCCGAGGCGATCGGCCCGGTCCACGTGCTGGTCAACAACGCCGGCGTCATGGGCGTGGCCGAGCAGCGCACCTTCGACGGCCTCGAGCTCACCATGGCCACCAACCACTTCGGCCCGTTCCTTCTCACCGGGCTGCTGATGCCCCAGCTCGTCGAGAGCGGCGCGGGCCGGGTCGTCACCGTCTCCTCGCACTTCCACCGGGTGGCCCGCCGGGCCCCGCTGGAGGACCCGCGCGCCGAGGGCGGTCGGCACCGGCCGTGGGCGGCGTACGCGCGTTCCAAGCTCGCCAACCTGCTCTTCACCCTCGAGCTCGACCGCCGCTGCCGCCGCGCCGAGGTACCGGTGAAGGCCCTGGCCGCACACCCCGGCTTCGCGGGGACGCACCTGGCCGCGAACGGTCAGTACGGCCGCTCCTCCGGCGGCGTCGCTTCGATCCTCGACGCCACGATCCGCGCGGTCTCGCAGTCCGCGGCGGCCGGGGCCCAGCCGTCCCTGATGGCGGCCACCGCCGAGCTGCCCGGCGGCACCTACTGCGGGCCCGGCGGTCTCGGCGAGTTCGCCGGCCGCCCCCAGGTCACCCTGATGACCAGCCTGGCCCGCGACGAGGACGCCGCCGCCCGGCTCTGGGAGCTCTCCGAGCAGACGACCGGCATCCGCTACCCCTAGCGAGGACGCGTCAGCGGACTCGCTGTTGGTGGTCGAGCGAGCCGCGACCGAGGGACGAGGTCGCGACCGGCGTGACGAGACCCGGTGAGGTGTCCGGGGCCTTGACCCACGCGTCCCGCCACGCAGCTCAGTCGCGCAGGCCGCGGGTGCCGTCGACGACGCGGACCAGCCCGGCGCGGGTGCCGACGAAGGCGGTGCCGGCGGGGCCGATGGTGACCGGCGAGCCGGCGTTCCCGGCCCACGGACCCGTGCCGCCGCGGGCGGCGAAGGCGGTGCGGCCGGTGCGGGCGTCGAGGGCGGTGAGGTACCACGCGTCCACACCGAGCCAGCTGCGGCGCTTGGTCCAGGCGTAGAGCAGCCCGGTCGCGCGCGACACCGTCGTGCCAGAGGTGGGGGCGACCTCCTCGGAGGTCCACGCCGTGGCGCACGCGCCGTCGACGACGTCGACCCGCGTGATGCCCCCGGGCGGACGCCGGCCGAGGACGCCCCGCCACGGGCCGGTCCAGCCGTGCCCGTTGGTCACGACCACCCCCGTGCCACCGACCGCGGTCAGCGCCGCCTCGGTCGCCGACGCGTCGTCGCCGAACACCTCCTGCCGGCACACCTGCGACCCGTCGACGGCGCGCAGCACCACGACGTGCATCCGCGGGTTGGCGTTGTCGGTCAGCGCCAGCAGCCCGCCCTCGAGCAGGGTCACGCCGCTGCCGCTGCCGGCATCGAGCTGGCCGGGCTTGCGCCCGCTCCCCGTCTCGTACGCCGCCCGCCAGGTCTCCAGGGGTGCACCCGCGCGGGTGACGACCCGGTGGACCGCCTCGACCGTGGTCACGTAGGCACCGTCCCGGTCGACCGCGAGCGGCTGGCTCACCGGTTCCTCGAGCGCGAGCACGGCCGGCTCGCCCTCCTCGGCGACGACCCCGACGTCGCCGGCCCCGGTGACGAACCACGTCCTTCCGACCGGGTCCACGGCCACCGACACCACGCAGGCGCCCGCGGGCAGGACCCGGGCCAGGTCGACCGCCCGCTGGGTGACCACGGCTGGCTCGTCGGCGCCGTCGGTGGTGGTGACGTGCAGCAGCCGACGGTCACCGGTGGCGACCACGAACTCCTCGTCGGTCCCCGCCGCGGGAGGCACGTCGGCGCACGGCTCGGGCAGCGAGGCGGTGGCGACGGGCCGGAGGGTGCGCGGGTCCAGCACCTTCAGCCGGGCCCCGGAGCGGCTGGTGCACAGCGCGAGCAGCCGCTCGTGGGTGTCGGGCAGGAGGTGGCCGCAGTGCTCGGCGCCGTACCAGCCGGAGTCGACCTCGACCGACAGCCCCAGCGGGCCCGGCCGGTCGGGCACGTCGGCCGTCGCAGGCAGGGGCTGCGGGCTGAACGGCCGGCCGGTGTAGCCCGGGGTCACCCAGGCGCCACCGCCCGGCGGCACCGGCAGCCGGCCGTCCGGGACCCGGCCCGGTCGGCCGACCCGCAGCAGGCCACGGGTCCGGGGGTGCGCCAGCGTGAGGACCGCCGCGAGCAGCACGAGCGGCCCGATGGCGAGCCACAGCGCCGCGACCACCGCCCAGGCGGCCGCTCGGGTCCAGCGCACGGGCGTCAGCGCCCCCGCGGACCGAACTCGGGCACCACGCGGGCGAAGGCGGCCTTGCGGGCGACCGCAGTGTTGCGGGCGGCCAGCAGCCAGGCCTGCTCGACCCGCTCGCGGAAGAAGGTGTAGCGCGGCCCGGCGGTCCAGGTGTCGTCGAAGAGCCGCTTGGCGGCGGCGAGCTGGTCGGGCGAGCGGCCCTTGAGGTGCTCGGCCATCTCGAGCGCGGCGGCGACGGGGTCGGAGTCGAGGCTGGTGACCAGGCCCAGGTCGCGGGCCTCCTTGCCGGAGACGACCTCGGCGGTCATCGTGAGCTTCTTGGCGACATCGATGCCGACGAGCTCCTTGAGCGAGCGGACGCCCGACATGTCGGGGATGATCCCCCACTTGCCCTCGAGCACCGACCACTGCGAGTCGGGGGTGGCGACCCGGAAGTCGGCGGCCAGCGCGACCTGGAGGCCGCCGCCGAGGCAGTGGCCGTGGACCGCGGCGATCACCGGGACGGGCAGCCGGCGCCAGGCCCAGCAGGCCTCCTGGAAAGTGTTGGTGCCGCGCCAGGGCCGCGGGACGAACGAGGTCACCACGCGGGCCGGCTGCTTCAGGACGTGGGCGAAGTCGAGACCGGCGCAGAACGCGTCGCCCTCACCGGAGAGGACGACGGCCCGCAGGGTCCGGTCGCGGCGCAGCGTGCGCGCGGTGGCGGCCAGGTCGTCGAGGATCTGCAGCGTCAGCGCGTTGAGCTTCTCGGGGCGGGCCAGCCGCACGTGGGCGACGCCGTCGATCACGGTGCAGGTCACGTGGGAGTTGTCTCGGCTCTCGAGCGGTGAGGACATGCGGTGCATTCTCCCACCCCCACAGGCCTCGCGCAGACGGCATGATCGACCCATGAGCCACCCACGTGCCGGACAGCCCGCGGAGCCCGGGGACCTCGTCGACGTCGCCCACCTGGTGACGGCCTACTTCGCCGACGAGCCCGACCCGGCCGAGGTCGACCAGCAGGTCGCCTTCGGCACCAGCGGCCACCGCGGGTCGGCCCTGAGCCGGTCGTTCAACGAGGCCCACATCCTGGCCACGACCCAGGCGATCTGCGAGTACCGCGCCACCCAGGGCATCGACGGCCCGCTCTTCCTCGGCCGCGACACCCACGCGCTCTCCGAGCCGGCCTGGGTGTCCGCGCTCGAGGTGCTCGCCGCCAACGACGTCACCGTGCTCGTCGACTCCCGGGACGGCTACACGCCGACCCCCGCGGTCTCCCACGCGATCCTGCGGGCCAACGGCGGCCGGACGGCCGGCGCCGGCCTCGCCGACGGCATCGTCGTCACCCCCTCGCACAACCCGCCGTCCGACGGCGGCTTCAAGTACAACCCGCCGCACGGCGGGCCCGCGGACTCCGACGCGACCAAGGTCATCGCCGCGCGCGCCAACGAGCTGCTGCGCGCGGGCCTCGACGGGGTGCGGCGCGTCCCGTTCGCGCGGGCGCGGGCGGCTGCCTCGGCGTACGACTTCCTCGGGGCGTACGTCGACGACCTGCCCTCGGTGGTCGACGTGGCCGCGATCCGCGAGGCCGGGGTGCGCATCGGTGCGGACCCGATGGGCGGAGCGGCGGTGCACTACTGGGGCGAGATCGCCGACCGGCACGGGCTGGACCTCACCGTCGTCAACCCGCTCGTCGACCCGACCTGGCGCTTCATGACGCTGGACTGGGACGGGAAGATCCGGATGGACTGCTCCTCCCCCTCGGCGATGGCCTCGCTGATCGCGCCCATGATCGACGGGGGGTCGTCCTACGACGTCGCGACCGGCAACGACGCCGACGCCGACCGGCACGGCATCGTCACCCCCGACGCCGGCCTGATGAACCCCAACCACTTCCTGGCCGTCGCCATCCAGCACCTGTTCGGCGGCGCCCGCCCGGACTGGCCGGACAGCGCACGGATCGGCAAGACGCTGGTCTCGAGCGCGATGATCGACCGGGTCGCCGCGGGGCTGGACAAGCCGCTGGTCGAGGTGCCGGTGGGCTTCAAGTGGTTCGTGCCGGGGCTGATCGACGGCTCGTTCGGCTTCGGCGGCGAGGAGTCCGCGGGGGCGTCGTTCCTGCGGATGGACGGCACCGCGTGGACCACCGACAAGGACGGCCTGCTGCTGTGCCTGCTGGCCTCGGAGATCATCGCCCGGACCGGCCGCTCGCCCTCGGAGCACTACGCCGACCTGGTCGCCGCGCACGGGGAGCCGGCGTACGCCCGGGTCGACGCGCCCGCCACCCGCGAGCAGAAGGCCGCGTTGTCGGCGCTCTCCCCCTCGGCCGTCACCGCGACGACGCTGGCCGGAGAGGAGATCACCGGCCGGCTGACCGAGGCGCCCGGCAACGGCGCAGCGATCGGCGGGCTGAAGGTGACCACGGAGTCGGCGTGGTTCGCCGCCCGGCCGTCGGGCACCGAGGACGTCTACAAGATCTACGCCGAGTCCTTCCGCGGCCCCGACCACCTCGCGCAGGTGCAGGAGGAGGCACGCGCGGTGGTCTCGGCGGCGCTGGGCTGAGGGGACCGGAGGGCGTGACGTGAATGGGGTTCACGACAGACCCTCCGGTCGCCGGGCGCGAGGGTCGTGAGCCACCCGCGCGGATGTGCTGACCCCACGGACTGCCGCGTAACATGATCGACACAATCGAAGAAGCACAGGGTCACACGCGCACTTGGTGGTGGGTACGGCGCGGACTCGACCGCACCCAAGGACCCTTGTGAGCCCCCTCGCCTCCTACAAGCGACTCTTCGACCTCGCCGGCCCCGGCTACGTCCTCGTCGCCTTCCTCGGCCGGCTGCCACTGGCCATGAGCCAGCTCGGCACCCTGCTGCTCGTCTCCACCGCCACCGGCAGCTACGGCCTCGGCGGCCTCGCCGCCGGCGCCCTCGCCGTCGCCAACGCGCTCGGCGCACCCGTCGCGGGCGGCCTCGCCGACCGCGTGGGGCAGCGCCCCGTCGTGCTCGTCCAGTCGCTGCTCGGCGCGGCCGGCCTGGTCGCGCTGGTCGCGCAGGTCGGCGGCTCGACCACCACGACCGTCGTCATCGCCGCGCTCGCCGGCCTCGCGATGCCGCAGGTCGGTCCGCTGGCGCGGGTGCGCTGGCGGCCGCTGACGCACGGCCGCGCCGACCAGCCTCGCCTGGTCGACGCCGCGTTCGCCTACGAGGGCGCGGCCGACGAGGCCTCCTTCGCCCTGGGCCCGGCCCTCGTCGGCCTGCTGGCCGTGGCCATCGACCCCAGCGGCGCGCTGCTCGCGGGGGCGGCCCTGCTCGCGGTCTTCGGCACCGCCTTCGCGCTCGACCAGTCGGCGGTCCGCACCCACGCCTACGCCCTCACGCACGCGCACCTCGGTGGTGCCGGGCGGCTGCTGAGCGCCGCGCTGGTCGTCCTCGCTCTGGCCCAGCTGTGCATCGGGGTGCTGTTCGGCGCCACCCAGACCGGGGCGACGGTGCTGGCCACCGCGGCCGGCAACCCGGGCGCGGCCGGGTTCGTCCACGCCACGCTGGGCGTCGGGAGCGCCGTGGCCGGGCTGGCGACGGCGTACCTCCCCGCCCGGATCGGGTACGAGCGGCGCGCACTCGGTGCCGCCGTCGCGCTCGTCGTTCTCTCGACCCCGCTGCTGCTCGTGGGCTCGCTGCTCACAGTCACGCTGGCGGTGCTCGCGCTGGGCTGCGCGGTCGCGCCGTACATGATCGCGGTCTTCACCCTCGGCGAGCGGGTCGTGCCGCCGGCGCGGGTGGGGGCGGCCATGACCGTCCTTGCGAGCGCGACCGGCGTCGGCTACGCGCTGGGTGCCTCCGTCGCCGGCCGCGTCGCCGATGCCACCGGCAGCCACACGGGTGCGTTCGCGGTCACCGTCACCACGACCGTCGTCGCGACAGTGCTGCTCGCGCTCTCGCAGCACCGCCTGGTGAGCGAGAAGCGCGGGGAGCGGGAGCTGGTCCCGGCCTGATCGGGATCCACGGGGGACCAGCGTCGGCTCGTGGACTCAGGCCGCGGCCGACACCTCGGCACGCTCGGCCGCCTGGCGACGGGCCAGCTGCGTGAGCCGGGCCTGGGCCGCACGACGGACCTTGGGGCCCTTGGTCGACATCGCCCACAGCGTCTTGAGCTGGCTGGGCAGGTTCTTCGGGGTGGTGGTGGCCAGCCAGTCGTTGGGCAGCGAGAGCCGCACGACCTTGTGCCACGCGGAGTAGACCTGCTGCGGCAGCGGCGCCTGGTGATAGTTCAGGTCGTACTTCTCGAAGAGCGCCTGCACCTTGGGGGCGACCTCGGCGTACCGGTTGGACGGCAGGTCGGGGAAGAGGTGGTGCTCGATCTGGTGGGAGAGGTTGCCGGTCATCAGGTGCGTGACCTTGCCGCCGGAGATGTTGGCCGAGCCGAGCATCTGGCGGACGTACCACTGGCCGCGGGTCTCGTCGTCGGGGATCGACTTCTTCTCGAAGGTCTCCACGCCCTCGGGGAAGTGGCCGCACATGATCACCGAGTGCGACCAGACGTTGCGCACGACGTTGGCCACGAAGTTCGCCGTCAGCGCGCCCACCGCGCCGCCGAGGGGCAGCGCGACGAGCGGGTGCACGACGTAGTCCTTGGTGGCCTGCTTGCGGATCTTCTTCAGCGTCTTCGACAGGTTCGCCTTGAACTCCTCGCTGCGCTTCTCCTTCGGCACCCGGAGGTTCTTGCCGAGCTCGAGGTCGTAGGCGGCGATGCCGTACTCGAAGAAGCAGGCGTTGATGAAGTTCCACATCGGCTGGGCGAGGTAGAAGGGCACCCAGCGCTGGTCCTCGTCGACGCGCATGATGCCGTAGCCGAGGTCGTTGTCCTTGCCGACGATGTTCGTGTACGTGTGGTGGACCTGGTTGTGGCTGTGCTTCCAGCCCTCCGCGGTCGAGGCGTTGTCCCACTCCCAGGTGGTGGAGTGGATCTTCGGGTCACGCATCCAGTCCCACTGGCCGTGCATGACGTTGTGCCCGATCTCCATGTTCTCGAGGATCTTCGCGACCGACAGGCCGACGGTGCCGAGCACCCACAGCGGCGGCAGCGCGGAGCCGAGCAGCACGGCGCGCGAGCCGAGCTCGAGCTTGCGCTGCACGTCGACGATGCGACGGATGTACGCCGCGTCCTTCTCGCCGCGGGAGTCGATGACGTCCTGGCGGATGGCGTCGAGCTCGATGCCGATCTGCTCGATGTCGGCCTCGGTGAGGTGGGCGGTGGGGTTCTCGGGCTTGCGGGTGATGGTGGTCATCAGGTCACCTTTCGGGTCACCGGGTCTCGAGGCTCGGGCGTGGCCGCCCTCGCTCCTCGACCAGCGGCGGGTCGGGTCAGGAGTGGTCGACGGAGCAGGCGCCGGCGGGGGCGCTCACGCAGGTCTGGATCGGGACGCCGGCCGGGTCGGTCTCGCCCGGGACGGCGACGGTGAGGGCGCCGTTGCGCAGGTCGCGGACGGCTCCCTCCTTCATCGGCAGCACGCAGCCCATGCAGATGCCCATCCGGCAGCCGCTGGGCATGAGGACGCCGGCGTCCTCGGCGGCGTCGAGGATCGGGGTGGCGCCGTCGGCCTCGACGGTCGTGCCGGAGGCGAAGGTGACGGTGCCGCCCTCGCCGGGGGCGGCCAGCACGACCGGTCGGAACCGCTCGGTGTGCAGCACCAGACCGTGGGCCTCGTGGTGCGCCTCGAGGGCGTCGAGCAGCCCGGCCGGCCCGCAGGCGTACGTCGGGCGCTCGGCGAGGTCGGGGACCAGCTCGTCGAGCGAGTCGACGTCGAGCAGGCCGTGGGTGTCGGTGTGCAGCTCGACCAGCCGGAGCAGCCCGCGGTCGGCGTACGAGCGGATCTCGTCGGCGAAGATGACCTCGGCCTGCGAGAGCGCCGAGTGGATCAGCACGATGTCGGTGGCCGGCACCTCGGCGCGGGAGAACAGGTTGCGCAGCATCCCGATGACCGGGGTGATGCCGGAGCCGGCGGTGACCAGCAGCAGCTTGCCCGGGAGCGGGTCAGGGAGCACGAAGTCGCCGGCGGCCTGGGCCAGGCGCAGCATCGTGCCGGGGCGGGTGCAGCGCACGAGGTGGCCGGAGACCACGCCACCGTCGATCGCCTTGACGGTGATGGAGATGCAGCCGTCAGGGCGCGGGCCGTGGGTCAGGGAGTAGGTGCGCCAGAGGCGGACGCCGTCGACGTCGACACCGACGCGGACGTACTGGCCGGGCACGTGACCGGCCCAGTCGCGACCGGGCTTGACGACCAGCGTCGCGGAGGCAGCGGTCTCGGGGCGGACCTCGACCACGCGGCCGGAGAGCTCCGCGCCACGGCGCAGCGGGTGGAAGTGGTCGAGCAGGTCGTCGAGGTCCAGCGGCGTGACCGCGGCCTGGGCGAGCGAGCGGGCGCGCTGGCGCAGCAGCCGGCCGGCACCGCGCTGGCGCGGGGCGGGCAGGGGGAGCGTCGTCATGTCCTCCATGGTGCTGGCTCATGGCGATAAAGTCCTGTGCCGACGACGTGAACCGATGAGTGGTTCTTGTTCGGAAGGGACAAAATGCCGCGCTCACTGCCCCGCATGCCCGGCCGTCGCACCGCGGACCACGGGCTGGTGCTCCCTGCGCGCACCGCCGCACGGCTGCGCGAGGACCTGCCCTCGGTCGCCGAGCAGGTGGTCGCGGCGATCATCGAGGAGGTGCCGGCCTACGAGACCGCCATGGCCGGCTCGATGGGCGACACCATCCGCAACGCGGTGCAACTGGCCCTCGGCGGGTTCCTGTCCCTGGCCGGCGGTCGTCGCGGCGCCGACCCACGCACACCCACGGCGCCGGCCGTCGAGGGCGCCTACCAGCTCGGCCGTGGCGAGGCCCGCAGCGGGCGCAGTACCGACGCGCTGCTCTCGGCCTACCGGATCGGCGCCCGGGTCTCCTGGCGCGAGCTCTCCCGCGGGGCGGTCGAGAGCGGCATGGACGCCGAGACGCTGGCCCGCTTCGCCGAGCTGGTCTTCGCCTTCATCGACGAGCTCTCGGCCTCCTCGGCGGCCGGGCACACCGACGAGCTGGCCACGACAGGCCGCGTGCGGCAGCGGCTGCTCGAGCGGCTGGCCGGCCAGCTGCTCGACGGCGTCTCCGAGGAGGCGGCGCGTGACGCCGCGCAGGTCGCCGAGTGGGCACCGCCGACCACCCTCACCGCCGTCCTGGTCCCACAGGCGCAGCTGCGCCCGGTGCTCACCGCCGTCAGCGGAGCGACCCTGGCCCTGCCCGAGGCGCCGGGGGTCGAGGAGGCCGGGCTGCTGCTCGTGCCCGATGCGCACGGTCGGGGTCGCGGTGCGCTGCTGCGCGCCGTGGAGGGCCGCGAGGCGGTCGTGGGACCGGCGCGACCGTGGCTGGAGGTGCGGGCGTCGTACGACCGGGTGCTGCGTGCGCACGCCGCCGGGCTCGGCCCGGACACCGAGGCCCACCTGCCGGCGCTCGTGCTCGGCGCGGACGCCGAGGCGCGCGCCGACCTGCGTGCCCAGGTGCTGGCCCCGCTCGCCGACCTGAGGCCGGCCCAGGCCGAGAAGCTCACCGAGACGCTGCGCGCCTGGCTGCTCCACCACGGCCGGCGCGAGGAGGTCGCCGCCGCGCTCTTCGTGCACCCGCAGACCGTGCGCTACCGCATGGGCCAGCTGCGCGAGCTGTACGGCGACGGGCTGGAGGACCCCGAGACCGTGCTGGCCCTCACCGTGGCGCTGGCATAGTCGCCACATGCGCAGCCCCCTGCTCCCAGCCCCGATCCGGGCCCGCTCCCTCGCGCCGGCGCTGCTGCTCGCGCTGACCGCGCCCGTCCTGGCCGGCTGCGCCGACGACGGGCGCGCCGAGCCGGCCGCCGAGAGCACGTCCGAGGCACCGACGTCCCCCTCCGCGGAGCCGTCGGTCGGCGCCGGCGAGTACCCCCGCTACGTCGCCCTCGGCGACTCCTACACCGCGGCGCCGCTGGTGCCCGAGACCGACCCGAGCGACGGCTGCCTGCGCTCCAGCGGCAACTACCCCTCACTGGTGGCCGAGGCGTTCGAGGGCACGGCGCTGGTCGACGTCAGCTGCTCCGGCGCCGACACCACCTCCCTGATCGGCGTGCAGCGCACCTTCGACGGGGCCGCCCAGCCCGCCCAGCTCGACGCCGTCACCGAGGACACCTCGCTGGTCACGCTCTCGATCGGCGGCAACGACTTCGGGCTGTTCTCCGCCCTCGTCGGCGGCTGCGCCCAGCTCGCCCAGACCGACCCCGACGGCAGCCCCTGCACCGACGTCGGCGTGGGCGAGTCGACCGAGGTGCTGGCCAAGATCGAGCAGCGGGTCGCCTCAGCCGTCGAGGGCATCCGCGACCGAGCACCCGACGCGCGCATCCTGGTCGTGGGCTACCCCCAGATCGTCCCGCAGGGTGACGAGTCCTGCGACGCGCTGCCGCTGGCCGCGGGCGACCTGCCCTTCGCCCGCACCGTCAACGAGGGCCTCGCCGACGCCGTGGCCGGCGGCGCCCGCAAGGCGAAGGCGGAGTACGTCGACGTCTACGCCCTCACCGAGGGCCACGACATCTGCAGTGACGACCCGTGGATCGCCGGCCGCGACACCGTCCCGGGCCAGGCGCTGGCCTTCCACCCCTTCGCCGCCGAGCAACAGGCCGTGGCCGAGGAGATCGTGCGCATCCTGCGCGGCTGACCCGCGTCGCCGAAAGGTCACTCACGCACGGCCGAGCCGTCACTCACGCACGCCCGAGAGGTCGCTCGCGCACGGGTGGGGCCTACTCGTACTCCAGCCCGCTGACCAGCCGGTCCAGCAGGTCCGCGAGACCGTCGCGGTCCTGCTCGCGGCCGATCACCGCGACGTAGGCGAACGCGGTGTCCTGGCCGGGCTTGGCGACGTACTGCTCCATCGCCACCCGGCGGTAGCCCTCGGAGACGTAGTTGGCGACCAACGCGTCGAAGGAGCGCGACTCGAGCGTGAAGTCCTCGATGCCCGATGCTGTCGACAGCGCCCGGATGCGGGTGTCGAGCTGCGCGGCCACCGAGAGGTACTGGTTGGCCACCAGCCGCACCCGGACGAAGTAGGTGTTCTTGATCGTGTCGTCGTAGGGCGCCGGGTAGAAGCGCGTCTCCCCCGCCGTCGAGTCCGAGCTCACCCAGCCGCGCGGGACCGGCAGGCTGACCGCGAACGGGCTGGTGCCGACCACCCGCCGGCTGGCCGGCAGGCCCGGCTCGAGCGTGGGGTACTCCTTGTCCTCGAGGACCTCCACCTCGCGGTCCTGGGGGTACGCCGGGTCGTCGGCGGCCACCGGCCCCGCGACGACCAGCAGCGGCTCGGGGGCGTCCTCGGCGACGGCGTACCCGAGCCCGGCGCCGGCCGCGGCCATGGCCACCACCGTCAACGCCGCGAGCCCGAGCCGTCGTCCGTCCACGGGCAGCACCGTAGCCGCGTGCCACCGTGGTTCACGCCCCCGTGCGGTCTCTGCCTACGCTCGGCGCCATGCACAGCCTGATCCTGCGCGACGCGCGCCTGGTCCCGGTGGACTCGGCCGCCCCGACCGAGCCCGTGGACGTCCTCGTCGAGGGCGGCCGGGTGGTCGAGGTCGGGCCGACGCTGCACCGGCCCGAGGGCGTGGAGGAGGTCCGCGCGGACGGCCGCTGGCTGATCCCCGGACTGTGGGACCAGCACGTGCACCTGGCCCAGTGGACGCTGACGTCGGGACGCCTCGACCTGGCCGCCGCACGCAGCCCCGAGGACGCGCTGCAGGAGGTGCGGGTGCGGGTCGCGGAGTACCCCGACCTCCCCGTCATCGGCTGGGGTCACCGCTCCGCCGGCTGGGAGCGTGAGGTCACCGTCTCCGAGCTCGACGCGGTCTCCGGCGAGACCCCCGTCGTGCTGATCTCCGGCGACGGCCACCACGCCTGGCTCAACACGGTCGCCCTGCTGCACCTGGCGATGCCGGTGCGTGACTCGGTCGTGCGCGAGGCCGAGTGGTTCGCGGCGTACTCCCGACTCTCCTCGCTCGTCGGCAACGACGGCACCAGCTCCGAGGCCTACCGCCGCACCCTCGACCACGCCGCGTCGATGGGAGTGGTGGGCCTGGTCGACTTCGAGTTCTCCGGCGGCGTGCCGGAGTGGCAGGAGAAGTGGGCCGAGGGCTGCGACCTGCTGCGGATCCGGATGGCGACGTACGCCGAGGGGCTCGACGACGTCCTCGGGCGCGGCCTGCGCACCGGCGACCCGATCATCCCCGGCGACGACCGGCTCACCATGGGGCCGCTGAAGATCATCAGCGACGGCTCGCTCAACACCCGCACCGCGTGGTGCTGCGAGCCCTACGGCGACGCCTACAAGCTGGAGTACCCCTCCGGCCAGCCCAACCTCTCGGGCGCCGAGCTGCGCGAGCTGCTGCGCATCGCCCACACCAGCGGGCTGGAGGTCGCCACCCACGCGATCGGTGACGCGGCCGTGGCCGAGGCGCTGGCGTCGTACGCCGACACCGGCGCGCGCGGCTCGATCGAGCACGCCCAGATGGTCAACCGCGGCGACGTCAAGGAGATGGCCCGGCTCGGCATCCGCGCCAGCGTCCAGCCCGCGCACCTGCTCGACGACCGCGACCTGACCGAGCGGATCTGGGGCGAGCGGTCGGCACGGTGCTTCGCGTTCCGCTGGATGCTCGACGACGGCGTGGAGTTGGTGCTCGGCTCGGACGCGCCGGTCAGCCCGCTCGACCCGTGGCTGGCGATGGCCGCGGCCGTCCACCGCAGCGGCGACGAGCGCGAGGCCTGGCACGGCGAGCACGCGCTGACGCCGCTGGAGGTGCTGCGCGCCTCGGTCGACGGCGCCGGCACCGTGGGCGTCGGCTCGCTCGCCGACCTGGCGCTGCTCGACCACGACCCGCTCCAGGCGGCCGACTCCCCCGCCGACGCCGCCGCGCACCTGCGCCAGGTCACCGTCTCCGGCACGTGGGTCGCCGGCCGTCATGTGCACTCCGACCTCTGACCTCCCGCGCAGTCCAAGGCCCGCCGAACCGGCGCAACCTTCCGGAAGGACGGGCCAGCTCGACGTACTGGCGGGCCGAACCGGCGCAACCTTCCGGAAGGACGGGCCGGCTCGGCGTCAGATGCCGCGGGTGGTGACGGAGTCCAGGACCCGGTTGGCGGTGGCGGTGTCGAGGCTGCGCACCTGCACCCACAGCAGCCGGTCGGCGGCGACCTGGACGACGCGCTCGACCGTCACGCCGCCGGGGCAGCCGGAGTGGACGACAGTGCGCGAGGGCTGGCTCCCGCTCTCGGAGTACGGCGCTTGGCGGGTGTCGCACTCGGGGTGACCCGGCATCCGGTCGGGCAGGTCCGAGCCCGGCATGAGCGCGAGGAACACGCCGTGGCCGGTCGAGGTCTCCGCGGTCCAGTCGCGCACGGTCCCGACCGACAGCGCGGGGTACCCGGCCTCGTCCTGCGGGGCCGTCCACCCGTCGCCGCCCGAGACCGCGGTCCACTCGCCCGGGACCTCCGCCTCCAGGGTGCCCGAGGCGTCGGCGACGACCGCGAGGTCCGGCAGCCGCTCGGTCGCGAGGTCGCGGGCGACCAGGAACGCCCCGGTCGCCGCGACCGCGCCGAGGACCAGCGAGGCGGCGGCGTACGGCCAGGTCCTCCGCTGATCGAGGTGCGAGCGCAGCGAGCCACGAGATCCCGCCGGGTCTCGAGGCTCCTCGCTGGCGCTCGTCACACCTCGACCACCGGACGTGGGGCCGGCGCCGGCGCGCGTGGCGTCGGGATCCAATGGCAGCCACGGCAGCGTGGGGCCCTCGTCGAGGGGGCCGGCCGTCTGCTCGACGGCAGCCTCCACCGCCTCCACGAAGGTCGTCACGTCGGGCCACCGGTCGTCGGGGTCGCGCGCCAACGCGCGCCGCACCACCGCGTCGACCTCCGCGGGCTGACCCGGCAGCGGGTCGGGCGGCGCGGGGTCGGCGGCCTGCTGGAGGCTGGTGAAGCGGAACGCGGGACGGCCCGAGAGCAGCAGGTAGGCCAGCGCGCCGAGGGAGTACTGGTCGGCGCGGGCGTCGGGCGACTCCGCCTGCGCCTGCTCGGGCGCGACGTAGGACGGGGTGCCGGCGATCATCGTCAGCCGCGAGGAGACGTCGAGCGCCTTGCCCAGGCCGAGGTCGCCGAGCATCGCCCGCACCTGCGCCCCGCCACCGGCCGGGCCCTCGACGGTGCGGAACAGCACGTTGGCCGGCTTCACGTCGCGGTGCAGCACGCCCCGGTCGTGCAGCGCCTGCAGCCCCGAGCCGACCTGGCGCAGCACCGCCAGCGCCTGGCCCGGCGTCGGGGGCGTGCCGCCGCCCGGTTGCGAGGGGTCGTAGCGCGCCGCGAGCGTCCCCTGGTCGGCGTACGCCATCACCAGGTAGGGGCGGCCGTCGGGCAGCTCGCCGGCGTCGTAGACGGGGACGACGTGGGGCGACTCGACGCGACGGAGGTAGCGGCCCTCCTCGAGGAAGCGGCGGTGGACCTGGCCGTCGTCGGCCCAGTTCTCGGCGAGCACCTTGACCGCGACGGGCGAGTCCAGCTGCTCGTCGTAGGCCAGCCACACGGTCGCGAACGCGCCGGATCCCAACCGTCGACGCACGACGTAGCGTCCCAGGCGAGCAGGTGTGTCCGACACCCGGGCATGATGGGGCATGGAGGTAAAGCGTGACCAGTGCAGGGGCCCGGGACCCGGACGAGATCGACGACCTGGCGCGGCGCGCCCAGGCCGGTGACGCCGACGCGCTCGAGGTGCTGCTGGGCGCCGTCCGACCCCGCGCGCTGAGTGCCTGTCGCAGCGTGCTGCCGCATCTGCCCGACGCCGAGGACGCCTGTCAGGAGGCGCTGCTCAACGTCAGCCGCAAGATCGGCTCGTGGCATGGCCGCGGCCGGTTCACCACGTGGCTGCACGCGGTCTGCGTCAACAGCGCCCGGTCGACGTACCGCCGCCTGAAGAACCAGGCCGTCCCCGCCGACCCCACCGAGCTCACCGCCGCCGGCCCGCTGGAGCGCCCCGACCCGCGCACCACCTCGGTCATCGCCGGCACCCGGCTCGACCTGCTCGAGGCGATGGAGGTCATCGAGCGCGACCACCCCCAGCTCGTGCAGCCGCTGCTGCTGCGCGACGTGCACGGGTTGGCGTACGACGAGATCGCGCAGCTGCTCGAGCTCCCGCTCGGCACCGTCAAGGCGCAGATCCACCACGGGCGGAAGCTGACCCGGCCGCTGCTGGCGGCCGACGCATGAGGCGGGTCTCGAGGCTCCTCGCTGGCGCTCGTCGCACCTCGACCGGCGGAAAGGCGGTCGAGGTGCGAGCGCACCGAGCCCCCTCGGTGGTCGAGGTGCGAGGGGAGCGAGCCTCGAGACCCCTCGGTCTGGTCCTCGCGGTGTCGCTCGGGCTGTCCGCCTGCACCGCCGGTGGCCCCGACGCCGAGGTCGAGGTGCTGGCGCAGCCGGGGGAGGTCGGGCTGGCACCGGTGGCGCTGGGCGAGCTGCCCGCGCTCGACGACCCCGCCCTGGACGCCTCGGTCAGCCGACCGCGGCGCGACCCGATCTACCCCGGCGTCGGCCACCCCGTGGTCGACGCCCTGCACTACGACCTCGACCTGGCCTGGGACCCCGAGGAGCGGCTGCTGACCGGCCGCGAGACGCTGCTGCTGCGGGTCGCCCGCGACAGCGAGCGGCTGGTGCTCGACCTGAGCCCCGCACTGGAGGTCTCCGGCGTGCGCCTCGACGGCGAGCAGCGACCCTTCGACCGCCGCGGCCAGGACCTGCGCGTCGACGCCGAGGTCAGCACGGACGACCGGCACGTGCTGGAGATCGACTATGCCGGCTCCCCCGAGCCGGTCGCCGCGCCCACGACCCGCGGCGACTTCAGCACCAACGGCTGGACCGTCACCGACGACGGCGACACCTGGACGATGCAGGAGCCGACCGGTGCCTACAGCTGGTACGCCGTGGACGACCAGCCCGCCGACAAGGCCACCTACGACATCACGATCTCCGTGCCGTCCCCCCGGGTCGGCGTGGCCAACGGCCAGATGATCTCGCGCACCGAGTCCGACGGGGTGACGACCACGCGCTGGTCGATGGAGCAGCCGGCGTCGTCGTACCTCGTCACCGTCGCGACCGGCGAGTACGCCCTCAGCGAGGCCGTGTCCTCCTCGGGGGTGCCGCTGTCGTACTGGGTGCCGGTCGGCGAGGAGGACCGCGTCGACGCCGACGCCGGGCTCGCCGAGGCCGACCGCGGGCTGACCTGGCTGGAGGAGAAGCTGGGCCCCTACCCGTTCGACGCGCTCGGCTTCCTCTTCGTCGACTCGGAGTCGGGCATGGAGACCCAGACGATGATCACGCTGGGGATGACGGAGTACACCACCTCCACCCCCGTGCTGGTCCACGAGATCGCGCACCACTGGTGGGGCGACCTGATCGGCCCGACCACGTGGCGCGACCTGTGGATGAACGAGGGCATGGCGATGTACCTCCAGGGCGCCTGGATGGCCTCGGAGGAGGCGTACACGCTGCAGCAGCTGATGGACTACTGGGCACAGGACGAGCCGCAGATGCGCGCCGAGGCCGGCCCGGCCGCCGACTACGACCCGGCCACCTTCGGCGAGGGCAACGCCTACTACTCCGGCGCGCTGATGTGGCACGAGATCCGCGGGCTGCTCGGTGACCGGGAGTTCTGGCGGCTGGTGCGGGAGTGGCCGCAGTCGATGCCCTACGGCTCCTCGGACTACGACGGCATCGTCGGCTGGTGGTCGCGGGAGTCCGGCCGTGACCTGGCGCCCGTCTTCGACGCGTGGCTGCTCGGGGAGACCTCGCCGCAGCGGTGAGCCCACCGCTGGTCAGGTGCGGGGGGTCTCGAGGCTCGCTCCGCTCGCACCTCGACCACCGCCTCGCTGGTCAGGTGCGAGGAGCGCCAGCGACGAGCCCTCCGCTGGTCGAGGTGCGAGGAGCGCCAGCGACGAGCCACGAGACCCTGTCGGTGCGGCAGGGCACACTCGGCCCATGAGGTCGTGCGCATGAGGTTCCTGGTGCTGGGCGGGACGGTCTTCCTGTCGCGGGCGGTGGCGGTCGAGGCGGCTGCGCGCGGGCACGAGGTGAGCGTGGCGGCCCGCGGGGCGTCGGGCTCGGTGCCGGACGGCGTACGCCACGTCGTGCTGGACCGCACCGAGGGAATCCCGGCCGACCTGGCGGCCGAGGAGTTCGACGCGGTCGTCGACGTCGCCCGCACCCCGTCGTGGGTGGGGCGAGCGGTGACGGCGTGGCCGCGGGCGCACTGGACGTTCGTGTCGACGATCAACGTGTACGCCGACGAGACCACCCCCGGCGGCACGCCCGCCTCGCTCCCCCTGGTCGACGCGCAGCCCGAGGACGTCGACCTGCGCGCCCACCCGGAGGCCTACGGCCCCATGAAGGTCGCCTGCGAGCAGCTGGTGCGCGAGGGCGCGGAGCGCGCGTTCGTGGTGCGGCCGGGGCTGATCGTGGGGCCGGGCGACCCGACGGGGCGCTTCACGTACTGGCCGGCGCGACTGGCCGACGTCGAGCCCGGTGAGCCCGTGCTGGTCGGGGGGGACCCGAGTGACACGGTGCAGGTGATCGACGTGCGCGACCTCGCCGCGTGGATCGTCACCGCCGCGGAGGCCGGGCTGACCGGCGACCTCGACGGTGTCGGTCCGGCGACGGCGCTCGGCGACCTGCTGGCCGAGGTGGCCGCGGGGCTGGGGGTCGAGCCGCGCTGGACCTGGGCGTCCGACACGGTCCTCGAGGTGCACGACGTCGCGCCCTGGATGGGGCCGCGGTCGTTGCCGCTGTGGCTGCCGCGTCCGGCGTACGACGGGATGCTGGCGCACGACTGGAGCCCGTCACGCGACGCGGGCCTGACCGCCCGCCCGATCGCGGAGACCGCGCGCGACACGCTCGAGTGGCTGCGCGCGACGCCCGACGCCGTCGTGACCGGACTGACCCGTGAGCAGGAGCGCCAGGTGCTGGACTCACTGGCCTAACCTCCACCCATGCCGACCCGTCTCACGGCCCACGACCTGATCGACCTCGTCCTCGACGCCGAGTCGTGGAGCAGCTGGGACACCCCGCCGGTCTACGGCGACATCAGCGACTCCTACGCCGCCGAGCTGGCCGCCGCGCGCGAGAAGGCCGGCACCGACGAGTCGGTGCTGACCGGCGAGGGACTGATGCGCGGGCGCCGCGTGGCGGTGCTGGTGGGCGAGTTCGGGTTCCTGGCCGGATCGATCGGCCGGGCCACCGCCGACCGGCTGGTCGCCGCGATCACGCGGGCCACCGAGGAGGGGCTGCCGCTGCTCGCCGCGCCGATCTCCGGCGGCACCCGGATGCAGGAGGGCACGCCGGCGTTCGTGCAGATGGTGCGGATCGCCGAGGCCGTGATGGCGCACCGGCGCGCGGGGCTGCCCTACCTCGTCTACCTGCGCCACCCCACGACCGGCGGCGTGATGGCCTCGTGGGGCTCGCTCGGCCACGTGACGGTCGCCGAGCCCGGGGCGCTGGTGGGCTTCCTCGGTCCGCGGGTCTACCAGGCGTTGTACGGCGAGGCGTTCCCCGAGGACGTCCAGACCTCGGAGAACCTCTACGCCCGCGGCATCATCGACGCCGTCGTCGCGCCCGAGGACATCCCCGACATCCTCGACCGCGCGCTGACCTGCATGCTGCCCGACCGCGCCGCCCTGTCGGCCGTCGAGGACCCGGCCGACGACCCCGTGCCGGACGTCGACACCTGGGAGGCGGTCACGCGTTCCCGGGACCCCGAGCGCCCCGGGGTCCGTCGCCTGCTGAAGTACGCGGCCGCTGACGTCGTACCCCTCAACGGGACGGGGCAGGGCGAGTCCGACCCCGGCCTGCTGATCGCGCTGGTGCGCTTCGGCGACGTGCCGTGCGTGTTCCTCGGGCAGGACCGCCGCGGCCAGACCGCCGCGCACCCGCTCGGGCCGGAGGCGCTGCGCGAGGCGCGCCGCGGGATGCGGCTGGCCTCCGAGCTGGATCTGCCGCTGCTCACCGTCATCGACACCGCCGGCGCCGCCCTGTCGGTCAACGCCGAGAACGGCGGGCTCGCCGGTGAGATCGCCCGCTGCCTCGGCGACCTGGTCACCCTGGACGCCCCGACGCTGTCGCTGATGCTCGGCGAGGGCAACGGCGGAGGCGCGCTCGCCCTGCTCCCGGCCGACCGGGTCGTCGCCGCGCAGCACGCGTGGCTCTCCCCGCTCCCGCCCGAGGGCGCCTCGGCGATCGTGCACCGCGACATCGACCACGCCCCCGAGATGGCCCGCGCCCAGCGGGTCCGCGCGCTGGACCTGCACGCCCTCGGTGTCGTGGACCGCGTCGTCGCCGAGAAGCCGGACGCCGCCGCCGAGCCCGAGGAGTTCTGCCGCCGGGTCGGCGCCGTCCTCGCCGCCGAGCTGGCCGGGCTGCTCACCCGCGGCCCGGGCGCGCCTGCTGACCGGGCGGCGCGGTACCTCGGCGGCTGAGGGCGCTCGGGCGGCGTGACGCGGGTCGGCGGGTGGGGGCAGCCGGCGAGTCGGAAGGCGCAGACCCCAGAACTAGAACGCGTTACAGTCCGGCGCATGAGTCGCACGTACGTCGTCAGCGGGGCCGCGTCGGGGATCGGGGCCGCCACGGCGGCGATGCTGCGCGGGCAGGGGCACCGGGTGATCGGGATCGACCTGCACCCTGGCGAGGGCGTGGACGTCGCCGCCGACCTGGGTACGCCGGAGGGCCGGTCGGCCGCGGTCACCGGTGTGCAGGGGCTGACCGACGTGGTCCACGGGCTCGTGCCGGCCGCGGGGCTGGCCGGGCGGACCGGCGTACCCGGTGACCTGGTCGTCTCCGTGAACTTCTTCGGCGCCGTGGCGCTGGCCCGGGGCCTGCACCCGCAGCTCACCGCGGCGGCCGAGCGCGACGGCGACGCGGGCGTGGTCTTCCTGGCCAGCAACTCCATCACCGGGATGCCCGGGTGGAACGTGCCGACGGTCGAGGCGTGCCTGCGCGACGACGAGGGGGCCGCGCGGGCGGAGGCGGCGAAGGTCGACTCCGTCATGGTCTACCCGTCCTCGAAGGCCGGGCTGGCGTGGTGGGCGCGGCGCGAAGGCGTGAAGCCGGAGTGGGCCGGCGCCGGCATCCGCCTGAACTCGGTCGCCCCCGGCGCGACCGAGACCGCGATGGTCGAGCAGATGCGCGCGGACCCGCTGCTGGGCAGCGCGATCGACGCCTACCCGACCGCGATCGGGCGCACCGGCCGACCCGAGGAGGTCGCGGCGCCCGTCTGCTTCCTGCTCTCGGAGGGCGCCACCAACATCGTCGGGGCGTGCCTGTTCGTCGACGGCGGCACCGACGCGATGCTGCACCCGATGGCGCCCCAGGGCTGGGAGGTCGGGCCGGTCGACCTGGGCTGAGCCCCTCGAGGGCTGTTCAGGTGCAGGAGACGGTCGGGACCACCAGGATCAGGCGGTAGTGGAGGACCCGGTCGCTGGACACCGTCCACGACGTGCCGGGCAGGCTGGCAGTCACCCGCACCGTGACCGTCGACCCGAGCAGGCCCCCGAGCAGGCCGTCGAGCAGCGTCGGCGTGACGGTCACCGAGCTCGAGGTGATGCTCAGCGGCGAGCTGGGGGACAGCAGCTGCGCGGTGTAGGTGAGCGCGGTGGGGACCGTCGACGGCGTCCAGCTCACCTTCGACCCCAGGCCGCTCGGCTCGCAGCCCAGCACAGGCGCTTCCAGCATGCCGGCGGTCACGCTCTTGCCGGTCACCGTCGCGCTGTCACTCCAGGTTCCTGCCGCCGGTGAGGTGCCTGCCAGCATCACCGTCGCGATGACTCCCACCGTCACCGCGCGCCTCATGGCGTCACCTGCGTGGCGGTGAGAGTGAACGTCGGGGTGTAGGTGTCGGACTGCGTCTCGTTGGCAGCTGAGAGGTCGAGCTGGAGTCGCACGCAGATCGTCAGCGACCCCCACGGGTCGACGGTCACGCTCTGGCTCAGCACGGTGGTCGCAGAACTGGTCAGGGCTGCCGGGCCAAACGATGCCGTGCCCGTGCAGCTCTGCGCGCGCGGGTAGACCGCGCTGGTCTGGTTGACGGTCCCTGCCGGCACCACCGTGACCCGCATGGCATCGCGGAGGGCCACATCGGAGGCCGTCGCGGAAGCGGTGATGGAGACCGTGAAGGGAGTCGTGCCGGCGTTGTTGAGGGTGAGCACCTTGGCCGTGCTCTCCCCCGGCGCGATGTTGGCCAGGTCGAGCGCCGTCCAGGTGTAGCTCTGCTGCCCCTCCACCAGCAGGTCCAGCGACCCCGACGTGACGGTGGCCCCCGACACGGTCTCGACGTCGTTCCAGTACGCCTGCGTCCCGAGGCCACCCACCAGCCCCAGCGCCCCGACGAGGGCGACGACGACCGGCGTCCACGGTCGCGTCGGCCGAGGTGCGGTACGGGACGCAGCGCGTCGGCGGGCGGGCCGCCGCGGCTCAACACGTCGCGGCGCCGCGTGCCGGCCGCTCATGCCGACACCTCTTCCGACGCCGCGGCCGCTGCCGGGGCCGTGTCACTCTCGTCGTGCTGCGACCCGGCGTGACGGCCAGGCGGCGTGACCAGCACGCCCCGAGCCCGGCGCGACGACACGAGCGGCATCCCGTGCTCGGCCGCGTGCCGTGCCGGCATGTGCCCTCGGTCCGACCGCCACCCGCGCAGCAGCAGCACCGCGGCGTACAGGAAGAGCGCCCCTGCGGCGAGCTGCACCAGCAACTGGTGCTGTTCAGGCGAAAGCAGGACGTTGAGCCGGCCCACCCAGGGCACGGAGTACCAGACCTCGCCCCGCAGCTGCACCTCGCGCACCGGTGCGGCGTCGACCGCGGCGTTGGCGTCGCCGCGGGTGGTCAGGACCTTCTCGCCGTCGGCGGTCCATCCGACCCCGACGACGCGGTGGGTAGCGACGGCCGGCTCGCCGCTGCGCAGCTGGTAGGTCACCACGTCCCCGACCCGCACGTCGGCGAGGTCGACGGGTCGCACCACCACCAGGGTGCCGGCCGGGTAGGCAGGGCTCATCGAGCCGGTGAGCACCGTGTACGGCGTGGCGCCGGCCACCCGCGGCACGACCACCGCGACTGTCACCAGCGCCGTCGCCCCCAGCAGCACCACCCAGGAGACGGCGCGCACGAGGTGGCGCGCCATCGGTTCAGGGAGTGGCGTTCGTCTGGGTCACGGTGATCGTGATGTCCTCGAGCGCGGCCTGGAGCGGCGCCGCGTTGTACTCCACGCCGCTGTTGCTCGCGTTCGTCGCGCTGGCGAAGTCGAAGTCCACGATGAGCGAGGCGATCAGCTCCTTGCCGTCGTCGGCCTCGGTGATCTGCGCCGTCGGCGTGAAGCCTGCCGGCGCGGGGTCCCCCACGGCGTCGAGCGTGAAGCTGCTGCTGAAGTCCAGCTCGGCAGTGAGTGCCGTGACAGCGCCGAAGTCGGGGGCGCTCGCCGCTACGTCGGCCTGCAGGTTGTCGCCCGTGGCGTCGAGGACGTAGCGGCAGGTCTTGGTCAGGACGTCGCCCGGCACCAGAGGGCGGGAGAAGTTGAAGGTCACATCCTCGCCGTTGAGCTCCCAGCCCACGCCGCAGTCGCCAGACGTGAGGTCCAAGGACCCGCCGTTGATGGTCCCGCCAGGAATGACCTCCTCGTCGGACCAGTACGCCAGCGACCCGGCACCCCCGAGCAGCAGTGCGGCGCCGGTGGTCGCCGCGAGCGCGGCCTTGATCGAGTTGCGCATGGTGTCCTCCCTCGGGGGCCGCCCCGGCACGGGCAGGCCCCTCCGGTGTCCCATCGGCGACCTGCGGAGGTGGAGGAACACGTCTGGACGAGCGGTCCAGACCTGCGGAGTGAGTCGTGCCCCTGAGCGGGCGCCATGGCGCCCGCTCAGGGGCACGACCCCGGTCGGGACCTCAGCTCAGAACAGCAGCGCGGAGGCGGGGTCCTCCAGGATCGCGGCGACGTCGGCCAGGAAGCGCGAGCCCTTCTCACCGTCGACGTGGCGGTGGTCGAAGGAGAGCGCCAGCGTCGTGACGTGGCGCGGCACGATGCGCTCCTCGCCGTCCTCGACGACCACCCACGGCTTGCGGGTGATCGAGCCGAAGCACAGGATCGCCGACTCGCCGGGGTTGATGATCGGCGTGCCGGCGTCGACGCCGAAGACGCCCACGTTGGTGATCGTGAACGACCCACCGCTCATGTCGGCCGGCTGCGTCTTCCCCTCGCGCGCAGTGGCGGTGAGGTCGCCCAGCGCCTCGGCCAGCTCGCGCAGGGTCATCGCGTCGGCGTCCTTGACGTTGGGCACCACCAGGCCACGCGGGGTCGCCGCGGCGATCCCGAGGTTGACGTAGTGCTTGTAGACGACCTCCTGGGCCGCCTCGTCCCAGAAGGAGTTGATCTCCGGCGTACGCCGGATGGCCAGCAGGCACGCCTTGGCCAGCACCAGCAGCGGGCTGACCTTGACGTCGCGGAACTCCCGGTGAGACTTCAGCCGCTCCACCAGCTCCATCGTGCGGGTCGCGTCGAGGGTGACCCACTCGGTCACGTGCGGGGCGGTGAAGGCCGAGTCGACCATCGCCTGGCCCATCATCTTGCGCACGCCCTTGATCGGCTCGCGGGTCTCGCGGGCGCCGGTGGCCAGTGGTCTCGACGCCCGCGGCTCGCTGGGGCTCGCCGCTGCTCGACCACCCTCCGGCGCGGAGGCTGCCGCGGCCTGGACCTGCTCGCGGGTCACCGAGCCCTGGGGGCCCTCGCCGGTCAGCGTGGTGAGGTCGACGCCGAGGTCCTTGGCCAGCTTGCGCACCGGCGGCTTGGCCAGCACGCGGGCGTCAGCCGGCGCGGGGTCTCGAGACGGCCGCTGCGCACCCTCCTCGACCGCCGAGTAGGACGGCGGGGAGACCTCGGGCAGCTCCTCGAGCTCCGGCGCCGGGCTGGTGCCCGGGTCGAAGGCGGCCTGGGCCTGCTTGTTGGCGGCCTCGGCGCCCGGGGCGCGCCGGGCTCGACGGGTCGGTCCACGGTCGGCCTTGTTGCGCCCCACCAGGCTCTCGCCCTCACCGCCACCGGAGGCCGCGGGGTTGGAGAGGTCGATCTCCATGTCGGCGTCGGGGTCTCGAGACGGTTGCTGCGCAACCTCCTCGACCGCCGAGTCGGCGCCGATGCGGATGATCGGGGTGCCGACGGCGACGGTCTCGCCCTCGGGGACCAGCAGCGCGGTGACCTCGCCGGCGTACGGCGAGGGCAGCTCCACGATCGACTTCGCGGTCTCGATGTCGCAGACGATCTCGTTGACCTCGATGACGTCGCCGACCTTGACCCGCCAGGCGACGACCTCGGCCTCGGTCAGTCCCTCGCCGACGTCGGGCAGCTTGTACTCAGGCATCAGGTTTCCTCTCAGGTCACCGGGTCTCGAGGCTCGGGCGTGGCCGCCCTCGCACCTCGACCGACGGTTCGGGTCACCGGGTCTCGAGGCTCGGGCGTGGCCGCCCTCGCACCTCGACCAGCGGCGGGCATCAGAACGCGAAGGTGCGGTCGACGGCGTCGAGCAGGCGGTCCAGGTCGGGGAGGAAGTCCTCCTCGATGCGGGAGGCGGGGTACGGCGTGTCGAACCCGCCCACGCGCAGCACCGGCGCCTCCAGGGAGTAGAAGCACTCCTCGGTCACCCGGGCGGCCAGCTCGGCGCCCATGCCGAGGTTGACGTGCGCCTCGTGCACGACCACGCAGCGACCGGTGCGGCGCACGGAGTCCAGGACCGGACCCATGTCGAGCGGGCTGAGCGTGCGCAGGTCGATCACTTCGATCGAGCGGCCCTCGCCCGCGGCGGCCTCGGCGGCCGTCAACGCGGTGCGCACCGTCGGGCCGTAGGCCAGCACCGTCACGTCGGTGCCGGGGCGCGCGACGCGGGAGGTGAACAGCGGCGGCGGGGTGATCGCGGTGTCGAGCTCCATCTTGTCGGCGTGGTACTGCCGCTTGGGCTCGAGGAAGATCACCGGGTCGTCGGAGGCGATCACCTGCTGGATCATCCAGTAGCCGTCGACGGGGTTGGAGCAGGCGACGACCTTCAGGCCCGGGGTGTGCGCGAACTGCGCCTCGGGCGACTCGCTGTGGTGCTCGACCGCGCCGATGCCGCCGCCGAAGGGGATGCGGATGACCATCGGCATCGGGCTGTGGCCCTTGGAGCGGTAGCGCATCTTCGCCACCTGGCACACGATCTGGTCGTAGGCGGGGTAGACGAACCCGTCGAACTGGATCTCCACCACCGGGCGGAAGCCGCGCAGCGCCAGGCCCACCGCGGTGCCGACGATGCCGGACTCCGCGAGCGGGGAGTCGATGACGCGGTCCTCGCCGAAGTCCTTCTGCAGGCCGTCGGTGATGCGGAAGACTCCGCCGAGCTTGCCGACGTCCTCGCCCATGAGCAGGACCTTGGGGTCGCCCTCCATGGCCTTGCGCAGGCCCATGTTGAGACCCTTGGCCAGGGTGATCTTCTGGCTAGTCTTCTGCTCGCTCATCAGTGGCTCCCCTCGAACGACGCGAGGTAGTCGGCGAAGCCGTCGCGCTGGGCCGCGAGCTCCTCGGGCACCTCGGCGTAGACGTGGTCGAACATGTCCATCGGCCGCGGGTCGGGCATCGCCTTGCAGCCCTCGCGCAGGTGGGCGCCGAGCTCGTCGGCCTCGGCCTTCACGTCCTCCACCAGGCCGTCGTCGACCAGGCCGTTGCGGCGCAGGTAGACCTCCAGGCGGGCGATCGGGTCCTTGAGCTTCCACGACTCCACGTCGGCCGACAGCCGGTAGCGGGTCGGGTCGTCGGTGGTCGTGTGGGCACCCATCCGGTAGGTGTAGGCCTCCACGAACGTCGGGCCCTGGCCGTCCCGGGCCCGCTGCAGGGCGGCCTGCGTGACGGCGTACGTCGCCAGCACGTCGTTGCCGTCGACGCGGATGCCCGGGAAGCCGAAGCCCAGCGCGCGCTGGTAGAGCGGGATGCGGGTCTGGCGCTCGATCGGCTCGGAGATCGCCCACTGGTTGTTCTGGCAGAAGAACACGACCGGGGCGTTGTAGGAGGCGGCGAAGATGAAGGACTCGTTGACGTCGCCCTGGCTCGAGGCACCGTCACCGAAGTGCGCGATGACCGCGGCGTCGCGGTCGGGGTCGCCGGTGCCGACGACACCGTCGCGCTGCATGCCCATGGCGTAGCCGGTCGCGTGCAGGCACTGGGCGCCGATGACGATCGTGTAGAGACCGAAGTTGAACTCGTGCGGGTCCCACGAGCCGTGGTCGACGCCGCGGAAGAGCCCGAGCAGCTTGAGCGGGTCGATGCCCTTGCACCAGGCGACGCCGTGCTCGCGGTAGGTCGGGAAGACGTAGTCCTGCGGGCGCAGCGCGCGGCCGGCGCCGATCTGGGCGGCCTCCTGGCCCAGCAGCTGGGCCCAGATGCCGAGCTCGCCGTGGCGCTGGAGCGCGGTGGCCTCGGTGTCGATGCGCCGGGTCAGCACCATGTCGCGGTAGAAGCCGCGGATCTGCTCGGCGGAGAAGTCCAGGTCGAACTCGGGGTGGTGGACCCGCTCGCCCTCGGGCGTCAGGAGCTGCACCAGCTCGGGACCGCCGTCGGAGTGGGCCGGGCCGAAGACCTCGGCGAGGTCCGGGCCGAATCCGGGACTCGGGTTGCTGTCGGGCACGCGCGCGCTCCTTTGCGGTCACGAGACGGTGCGGGGTCTCCGCTCGTCTGCTGCCTGTGGTGCCGGGTCGTGGTCACGGGGTGGTGTGGCCTGTGACCCGGGACACACTGTGTCGACACCGTACCGGGACGCACCGGACGTCCGCCAACCGGGCACCGCTGTCCGCCCGGCGGTCGAGGTGCGAGCGCAGCCGGCCCTTCCTCCGGTCGAGGTGCGAGCGGAGCGAGCCTCGAGACCCAGGGCGGTCAGGAAGCCTGTCGGGTGAGCGGACGCGGCCCCGCGCGTGCCTACCGTCGAGGGCATGAGCATCCGCAAGGGCACCGAGGTCAGCTGGTCGTGGGGCAACGGGTCGGCGAGCGGCACCGTCACCGAGGTGCACCACGACACCGTCGAGCGTCAGGTCAAGGGCGAGAAGATCAAGCGCAAGGGCAGCAAGGACGACCCGGCGTACGTCATCGAGCAGTCCGACGGCACGACGGTCCTGAAGCTGAAGAGCGAGGTCGAGCGGGCCTGAGCCCGCTCGACGGTGCGCCCGGCGGCCTGCGCGTCAGAGCCGCTCGCGCCCGTGCGGCGTGTGCCAGAGAGTCTCGTCGGGCCCCTTGGGGACGATCCCGGTCGGATTGATGTCCTTGTGGACCACGTAGTAGTGCGCCTTGATCTGGTCGAAGGCGATGGTGTCGCCGAAGCCGGGCGTCTGGAACAGGTCGCGCGCGTAGCCCCAGAGGTTGGGCATCTCGGCCAGCTTGTTGCGGTTGCACTTGAAGTGGCCGTGGTAGACGGCGTCGAAGCGCACGAGGGTCGTGAAGAGGCGGACGTCGGCCTCGGTGATCGAGTCCCCCATCAGGTAGCGCCGGTCCTCCAGCCGTGACTCGAGCCAGTCCAGCGCGTCGAAGAGCCGGTCGTACGCCGCCTCGTAGCTGTCCTGGTCGCCGGCGAAGCCGCAGCGGTAGACACCATTGTTGACCTCGGTGAAGACCCGCTGCATGACCTCCTCCATCTCCTCGCGGAGGTCGTCGGGCCACAGGTCGGGCGCGTCGGGCTTGTGGTGGTCGCGCCACTCGAAGAAGAAGTCGTGGGTGATCCACGGGAAGTCGTTGGTGACGATCTCCCCGGTCGGGACGTCTACGATCGCCGGCACGGTGATGCCGCGCGGGTAGTCGGGGAAGCGCTTGTCGTAGGCCTCGCGCAGCCAGTGGATGCCGAGCACCGGGTCCTTGTCGCCCTCGTCGAGGTCGAAGGTCCACGAGCGCTTGTCGTGGGTGGGCCCGGGCGTCCCGAGCGAGATGACGTCCTGCAGGCCGAGCAGCTCGCGCACGATGATCGCGCGGTTGGCCCAGGGGCAGGCGCGGGCCGCGACGAGGCGGTAGCGCCCCGGCTCGACCGGCCACAGCTCCCCGTTGACCGGGCCGTGCTCGGGCTTCTCCCCACCGCGGGTGATCCGGTCCAGGACGTAGTTCATGTCCCGCTCGAAGCCGCCCTTCTCGACGTACGACGGGGTCTGGTCGTCACTCATGGCTCGAGACTAGGTGAGGCTTCAACCAGTCCGTTCACCCCGGTGGCTACTGCGGCAGCGAGGCGACGAAGTCGAGCTTGTCGAGGACCGGGTCTGGGATGACGAACGGGTAGAGGTCGTCCTTGCCCATCGAGCGGTTGATCATGTTCAGCGCGACCGACAGCGGCACCCAGATCCCGCTGACGACGTCGCGGAAGCTCGAGAACGCCGAGACCGGCGCGACCGAGGTCAGGCCGTACTCACCGGCGGTCTCGATGGTGTCGCAGATGTGCAGGTAGTGCGCGAAGGTCTCGGCGAAGTCCTCGAAGGGGTGCATCGTGGCGTACGTCGAGATGAACCGCTGCTCCCAGCCGGCCGGCGGGCCCTCGGAGTAGTGCCGGTCGATCTCGGCCTGGTAGTCGATCGACTCGTCGCCGAACAGCTCGCGACAGCGCGCCATCCGCTCCTCGCCGCGGACCAGCTGCCACTCGTAGTAGTGGCCGACCTCGTGCCGGAAGTGCCCGAGCATGGTGCGGTAGGGCTCGTCGAGCTGGGCGCGGACCTTCTCGCGGTACGCCGCGTCGGACTCGGCCAGGTCGATGGTGATGACGCCGTCCTCGTGGCCGATGACGACGTTCTCCTCCACCGAGGAGAGGAGGTCGAAGGCCAGGCCCTCGTCGGGGTCCCCGCCCTGGGCCGGATCCTTGCCGACGACCCGGAAGCCGAGGGTGTCGAGCTCGGCGACGAGGTGTCGCTTGGCCTTCTCCGCCGCGGGGTAGTTGGTCAGCCCGACCTCGTCGTCGTCAGCGGGGCGGGTGCGGGTCAGGTCACAGGCCGAGCACTGCCCGCCCTCGGTGGTGGCCAGCCAGGTGCAGCCGGACAGGTTGAGGTTGCAGCAGACGTGCCAGACCAACCCCTCGGCGTCGACGTAGCGCCCCTGCTCGTCGACGGGGACGATCGCGCGCTCGGCGCGGGAGTAGCCCAGGGCCGTCCCGCAGGAGACGCACACCGAGTTCTCGAAGTAGAGCGGGTTGTCGCACACCCGGCAGCGGTAGGACTTCACGTCGAGATGGTGTCAGAGGGGTGCGACGTCGACCTCCACCCGCAGGGTGGATCTTTTGGCCTCGGTGAAGATCACACCCTTGACCGGCGGCACGTCCCCGTAGTCGCGGCCCCAGGCGACGGTGACGTAGCGGTCGCCGGCCCACTGGTCGTTGGTCGGGTCGATGGCCAGCCACTCCCCCGGCCCGCCGCCGTCGTGGTCGGGCAGCCACACCTCCACCCACGCGTGCGAGGCGTCGGCGCCGACGATCCGCTCCTTGCCCGGGGGCGGCTCGGTGGCGAGGTAGCCCGAGACGTAGCGGGCGGCCAGGCCGTGGCCGCGCAGGCAGGCCAGCGTGAGGTGGGCGAAGTCCTGGCAGACGCCCGCGCGCTTGCCGAAGATGTCGTCGATCGTGGACGTCACGGTCGTCGCGGTCTTGTCGTAGGCGAAGTCGCGGTGGATGCGGGTCATCAGGTCCGATGCCGCCTCGCCGATCGGGCGACCGCGGGTCAGCGACTCCGCGGCGTACTCCTTGGCCTCGGCGGTCTGCTCTGCCGAGCCGGACGCGAGCGCGAAGTCGGTGGCCTGCCAGGCCCCGGGGAGCGTCGGGTCGAGCAGCGGCCGGGCCCGCTCCCACGCGCCGCCGAGTGCGGCGTCGGAGTGGATGGGCGTGGTGACGGTGACCTCGGAGAGCGCGTCGACGATCAGCGTCGTGTGCCGCTCGGTCACCTGGAAGTACGTCGCCAGGTTGCCGTAGTAGTCGGTCTCCTGCGCCAGGTCGGACGCCTCCGGGTCGACCGCGACCTCGTGGCTGGCGACCTCCTGCCACGGCAGCGACCTGGGGGTCAGATAGGCCAGGCCGAAGGAGTCGGTGACCGGCTCGTCGTAGGAGTAGACGGTGCGGTGGGAGACGCGGTACCTCACGCGCCCTCCCGCGTGCCCGGGGCGTCGTCGGCCAGCGGCTCGGTGATGGCCGGGATGGTGCCGGTGGCCGGCTCGGCCGGCAGCGAGTCGACGATCGCGAGCGCGCCGAAGGAGCGCGGCGGCGGGCCGGAGCGCAGGTGCAGGTCCTCGACCGACTCACCGAGCCGCGCCAGCCGGTCCAGGGTGTCGTCGAGGAAGGACTCGAGGTTGGGCCGGTTGACCCCGCCGATCGCCACCAGCTCGGCCACCGACTGGTCCTCGACCTCCGCCAGCAGGTTCTCGACCAGCCGCTCGGGTCGGGTGGACCCGGTCGAGGCCGGCAGCGCCGCGACGTGGTCGCGCACCTCGGCGAGGCTGAAGGCCAGGGAGCGCGGGTTGTCGGGGTCGACGACCAGCAGCTCGAGCACCCCGGCGGGGCGCACGTAGCCGCGGTAGCGACGGCGGTGGGTCACCGAGGACTCCGCGGACTCCAGCACCGCGTTGAGGACCGTCCGGTCGACGTCGATGCCGCGCCGCACCGTGGTCGAGGAACGCAGCAGGTGGACCAGCTGCAGGGAACGCTCCAGCGAGCGGCCCGCGCCGATCATGTGCCAGCCGTCGTCGCGCATCATGCTCGCGAAGACGCCCTGCAGGGACAGCACGCCGGTGAGGATGCGACCGGCGGTGTCGGCGACCTGGTGGCTGTGCGGGTTCGCGGCCAACGCCTCGTGCGCGCGCTCGACGACGCCGAACGCACGCCAGGTGTCGGCGGAGAGCTGGTCGCGGACGTCGGTGAGGGCGGTGCGGAGGTTCTCGATCGAGTGGGCGACCGAGCCGACGCGGTCGGCATCGGTGAGCAGCGAGCGGAACTCCGCGTCGAGGTCGTCGAACTGCCGGCCCGCGAGACGCCCGATGGTGCCCAGCAGGACCGCCAGGCTGGCGCCACCCACCGAGCCGGGGCTGGTGCGGAAGTCCTCGGAGATGGTGTGGGTGACGATGAGCAGCCGCAGCATGTCCTCGGCGCGCTCGGCGTACCGGCCGACCCAGAAGAGGTCCTCGAGGACACGGGGGACGGTGACCGCGACGGCGCGCGCGGCGGTCATCGACATCACCTCGGCCAGGCCCTGGTCGGCGTCGGCCGGGTCGGCCTTGAGCACCCAGACGTCCTTGCTGGCCGAGGAGCGGAAGCCGCCGTCGTCGTAGACGTTGGCCAGCCCGCCGACCAGCGGGCGGTAGGAGCCGCCGTAGCGCAGCGCGAAGGTCCGCAGCGTCACCGGCCGCGGCCGCGCCGCGCCGCTGCGCCAGGTCGGCACCTGGGAGAACGGCAGTCGCTCCTGGCCGACGTAGCGGTGCGGCTCGTCGAGGATCCGCTCGATGACCTTGGCCGTGGGCAGGCGCTCCAGCTCCGCCGAGGGGCCGTCGATGGGTCGCACGTGCAGGGGACGGCTGGGCTGCTCCAGGGAGTCGAGCACCGCGCGCAGGCCGTCGGGCGCGCCGCACCAGTGGGTGGTGAGGCCCGGCAGCAGCAGCGGCTCACCGAGCAGCGTCTCGCAGGCGGCAGGGAGGTACGGCGCCAGGCCGGGGTTCTCGAGCACGCCGGACCCGAGCCCGTTGACGACCCGGACGCGCCCGCGACGCACCGCCTCCACGAGCCCGGCGACGCCCAGCTGGGACTCCCCGCGCAGCTCCAGCGGGTCGGACCACGCGGCGTCGACGCGCCGCAGGATCACGTCGACCCGCTCCATGCGGCCCCGCCCCTGGCGGAGGTACACCCACCCGTCGCGGATCAGCAGGTCGCTGCCCTGGACCAACGGGAAGCCGAGCGTGGAGGCGACGAAGGCCTGGTCGTAGGCGGTCTCGGAGTGCGTGCCCGGCGAGAGCACCACGACCCGGGGGTCGGCGAGGTCGCCGTTGGCGGACTGGATCAGCGCCGAGCGCAGCGCCCAGAAGTAGGGCTCCATCCGGTGCAGGCCGGCCTGGCGGTAGAGCTCGGGGACGACGCGGGAGATGACGCGGCGGTTCTCCATCGCGTAGCCCAGGCCCGACGGGGCCTGGGCCCGGTCGCCGATGACCCGCCACTCGCCCGCGGCGTCGCGCGCCAGGTCGGTGGCGGAGAAGACCAGCGGCCGCGGGTCGATCGGCTGCTCGCCCAGCGAGCGCCGCGCGACCGCACGGGTGAAGCCACCGTGGCCGAGCACGACCGCGGGCGGGACGACGCCCTCGGCGAGCAGCCGCTGGTCGCCGTACAGGTCGACGAGCAGGGCGTTGAAGAGCTCCGCGCGCTGGGCGAGGCCCTTCTCCAGGGGCGCCCAGGTGCGGGCGTCGATCACGAGCGGGACCGGGTCGAGGCGCCACGGTCCCTGCCGGTCACCGGGACGCGCGTAGGTGACGCCGTCGTCGGCGAGGAAGCGGGCGATGTCGCTGTCGGCGCGGTACATGTCCCCGGGGGTCAGCGAGACCGCCAGCTCGGCCAGGCCCTTCCACGCCGGTCGCAGCGACCCGTCGGGGCCGACCACCTCGTCGAAGCGACCGGGGCCGTCGGGGTCGCCCAGCGTGGGCTGGGACGTGGCGGCGGCGTAGTCGCGGAGGACCGTCATCCGGCCCTCCCTCGCACCGCGCTCACGTCAGGAGCCGCCCCGGGACGCGACGCAGGTCGAGGGTGTGCGGGGTCTCCGGCGCGGTGGCGCGGGCCGCGGCCTCGCGCATCCCGCCGACGTCGAGCGTGCCGGCGGTGTGCCCGCGCGGCTCGAAGCGCACCGCACGGCGGGCCTCGGCCTCCTGGGCGTTGACCGGCGGGGTGGCGTAGTTGCGACCGCCCGGGTGGGACACGTGGTAGGTCGCGCCGCCCAGGCTGACCTCGGCGGCGGTGTCGACGACCTCGACGTGCAGCGGGGCGTGCACCGCGATCGAGGGGTGCAGGGCCGACCACGGCTGCCAGGCGCGGTAGCGCACACCGGCGTACAGCTCGCCGGGGCGTCCTGTCGGGGTCAGGGGCACCGGGACACCCTGACACGTCACCAGGTGCCGGCGGGGGTCGATCCCCCGAACCGTGACCTGGAGACGCTCGACGGAGGAGTCGACGTAGCGGGCGGTGCCGCCGCTGGTGGCCTCCTCGCCCAGCACCATCCACGGCTCGATCGCCTGGCGCAGCTCGAGCTCTGCCGGCGGCCGGCCGGCGCCCAGCGGCACCTCGGTCTGCCCGATCCGCGGGAAGCGGAACTCGGTGAACGGGTCGAGCCAGGACTCCTCGAAACCGATGCCCGCTGCCCTCAGGTCGGCCGCGACGGCGGCGATGTCGCGGATGCAGCCCTGCGGGAGCAGGAAGTCCTCGTGCAGCGCGGCGCCCCAGCGGATCAGCGGGTCGGTGCACGGCTCGTCCCAGAACATCGCGACCAGGCTGCGCACCAGCAGGGCCTGCACCAACGCCATCTGCGGGTGCGGCGGCATCTCGAAGCCGCGCAGCTCCAGCAGCCCGAGGCGTCCCCGCGAGGAGTCGGGGCTGTAGAGCTTGTCGATGCAGAACTCCGCGCGGTGGGTGTTGCCGGTCAGGTCGGTCAGCAGGTGTCGCAGGGCGCGGTCGACCAGCCACGGGCGCGGCTCGAGCGGCTCGCCGTCCTCGTCGGTCTCGGTCGCCAGGTGCTCGACGATCCGGCCGATCTCCTGGATCGCGATCTCCATCTCGTAGACCGCCTCGGGCCGGCCCTCGTCGAAGCGCGGCGCCTGGCTGGTCGGGCCGATGAAGCGCCCGGAGAAGAGGTAGGACAGCGAGGGGTGCCGCTGCCAGTAGGTCAGCAGGCTGACCAGCAGGTCGGGGCGCCGCAGCAGCGGGCTGTCGACGGGCTGGTGGCCGCCGAGGGTGAGGTGGTTGCCGCCGCCGGTGCCGGTGTGCAGCCCGTCGAGGTCGAACTTCTCGGTCGTCAGCCGCGCCTGCCGGGCGTGCTCGTAGAGCGTCTCGGTCAGGTCGCGCTGCTCGGCCCAGGACCGGGTCGGCTGCACGTTGACCTCGATGACGCCGGGGTCGGGGGTGACGGTGAGGCTGGTCAGGCGCGGGTCCGGCGGCGGGCCGTAGCCCTCGAGCACCACCGGTCGGCCCACCTTGCGGGCAGACACCTCGACCAGCCGCAGCAGGTCGGCGTAGTCCTCCAGCCGCTCGGTCGGCGGCAGGAAGACGTGCACGTGCCCGTCCCGGGCCTCGAAGGCCAGCGCCGTGGTGGGCGCGCCCTCGGGGTCGACGACCTCCACGCTCGGCACCTTCGGCTCCAGCGGCGGGCCGGCCTCGAGGTACGACGGCTGGTCGGTCGCCTCGGGGTCGGTCCACGAGATCGAGTCCAGCGGCAGGCGCAGCCCCACGGCACTCGTGCCCGGGGTCAGCACCAGCCGGCCGCGGCGGAAGCGCCACTGCGGGCTGGTCCACTCCTCGCCGGTGGCCAGCGGCAGCACCCAGCCGGTGGGCTCGGTGACGTCGGCGTCGAGCCGGGCGACCAGGTCCAGCGCCTGCTGGTCCAGCCCCTCGAGGCCCTCCTCCTCGCTCGGGCGCTCGCCGTGCGGCTGGCGCACGTGGTCGGCCAGCGCCGCGAACGGGTCCTCGTACGCCGCCCGCAGCTGCTCCGCGGGCAGGCCCAGCACGGCGGTGACCCGCTCGGCCAGTGCGCGAGCGTCCTCGTCGGTGGCGCTCTGCCCGTCGGGGGCCTCCACCCAGGGCTCGGCGAACAGCGCGGGGTCCTGCCACAGCGGCACCCCGTCGGTGCGCCACTGGAGACCGATGTTCCAGCGGGGCAGCGGCTCGCCCGGGTACCACTTGCCCTGGCCCCGGTGCACGACCCCTCCACCGGCGTACACCTGCCGGAGGCGGTCGGCGAGGTCGCGGGCCAGCGCTCGCTTCTCGGGGCCGTCGGCGTCGGTGTTCCACTGCGGCGTGGTGGCGTCGTCGAGGGAGACGAACGTGGGCTCACCACCCATCGTCAGGCGCACGTCGCCCTTCTGGAGGCGCTCGTCGACGGCCTCGCCGAGCGCGTCGATGCGGGCCCACTGGGCATCGGTGTAGGGCTTGGTGACCCGGGGGTCCTCGTGGACGCGGGTGACCTGGTTGTGGAAGGAGAAGGTGACCTCGACCGGGTCGGTGGCGCCCTCGATGGGCGCGGCGCTGCTGGGGTGCGGGGTCGCCGAGAGCGGGATGTGGCCCTCGCCGGCGAAGAGCGCGGAGGTGGGGTCCATGCCGACCCAGCCGGCGCCCGGGACGAACACCTCGGTCCAGGCGTGCAGGTCGGTGAAGTCCTCGGCCGGGCCGCTGGGGCCGTCGAGGCTCTCCTGGTCGGCGGCGAGCTGGACGAGGTAGCCGGAGACGAAGCGGGCGGCCAGGCCGTACATCCGCAGCAGGCTGACCAGCAGCCACGCGGAGTCGCGGCAGGACCCGATGCCCAGGCGCAGCGTCTCGTCGGGGTCCTGCACGCCCGGCTCCATGCGCACGCTGTAGGCGACGTCGCGGTGGACCGCGGAGTTGAGCTCGGCGAGGAACGTGACCGTGGGGACGCCGTCCTCGGGCAGGTCGGGCAGCCTCTCCCGCCAGGCGGCCAGGTCGTCGCTGGCGTCGACGGGGCGCAGGTACGGCGCGAGGTCGGCGGCGAGCGAGTCTTCGTAGGTGAAGGGGAACCGCTCGGCGTACTCCTCGATGAAGAAGTCGAACGGGTTGATCGTCATCAGGTCCGCGACCAGCCCGACGGTGATGTCGAGGGTCTCGACCTTCTCGGGGAAGACCAGACGGGCCAGCCAGTTGCCGAAGGGATCCTGCTGCCAGTTCACGAAGTGGTTGGCCGGCTTCACGTCCAGGCTGTAGGCCTCGATCGGCGTGCGGCAGTGCGGCGCCGGCCGCAGCCGCACCACGTGCGGTGCCACCGACACGGGCTCGGCGAAGTCGTAGGTGGTGCGGTGCTCCAGCGCGACCTTGATCGACATGGCGCAAGCCTGCCGGACGAGGGTTGCGCCGCGGTAACGCCCGAGGGGGGACCACCGGGGTCGCTGCGGGGAACGGCCCGTGAGGTTCAGCGGGGGGCCGCTGAACCTCTCGGTACGCCGATGCAGCTGCGTCGGGGGGTCCGTGAGGTCCATCGGGGCGCCGATGAACCTCACAGCACCCCGACCAGCCTCACGCGGCCCGACTCACGCGGCCGACTCACGCGAACCGGGCTGCGACCTCCACCAGCCGGTCGTTCGCCTCGGGCTCGCCGACCGAGACCCGGCAGCCCTCGCCGGCGAAGGGCCGGACCACGATGCCGGCCTGGTCGCAGGCGGCGGCGAAGTCGGCGGTGCGCTCGCCGAGGGCGAACCAGAAGAAGTTCCCCTGGCTGTCGGGGATTCGGGCCTCGGGCACGTCCCAACCGACCTCACGCAGGGCCGCGCCGACCCGGTCGCGCTCGGCGACCAGCGCGTCGACCCGCTCGAGCAGCGCCGACTCTGCCTCCAGCGAGGCGACCGCGGCCACCTGGGCGACGGCCGAGACGCCGAAGGGCAGCGAGACCGCGCGCAGCGCGGCGGCGATCTCGGAGTGCGCGACGGCGTAGCCGACGCGGAATCCCGCCAGGCCGTAGGCCTTGGAGAAGGTGCGGAAGAGCACCACGTTGGGGTGCGCGCGGTAGGTCGCGAGGCCGTCGACGGCGTCGGGCATCCGGACGAACTCAAGGTAGGCCTCGTCGACGACGACCACGACGTGCGACGGCACCTTCGCGAGGAACGCGTCGAGCTCGGTCTGGGTCACCGACGGGCCGGTGGGGTTGTTGGGGGTGCAGACGATGACGACCTTGGTGCGGTCGGTGATCGCCGCGGCCATCGCGTCGAGGTCGTGGCGGGCCTCGTCGGTCAGCGGCACCTGCACCGAGACGGCCCCCGCGGACGTCACGGCGATGGGGTAGGCCTCGAAGGAGCGCCACGCGTAGACGACCTCGTCGCCGGGGTCGCAGAAGGCGGCCAGCAGCTGGTAGATCAGCGCCACCGAGCCGGTGCCGGCGGCAAGGTCCTCGACCGGCACGCCGAGGCGCGCGGCCAGGCCGGCGTACAACGTCGCGTTGCCCATGTCGGGGTAGCGGTTCATCAGGTCCACCGCGCCACGGGCTGCCTCGATGACGCCGGGCAGCGGCGGGTAGGGGTTCTCGTTGCTGGAGAGCTTGTAGGTCACCAGGTCCGGCCGCGGGGTGGGCGGCTTCCCGGGGACGTAGGCCGGGATCTCGCGGATGTGCGAGCGCGGCTGCGGGGTCGACGGGGTGGTCATGACGACCACCCTAGGCGTCGACGTCCCGACGCCACGGACGGACGAGCGGCAGCAGCGCCAGCCCGACCAGGACCCCGATCGCGGCGCCGGTGAGGTTGTCGACGACGTCGGTGACGTCGCAGGAGCGGTCCAGGCGCGAGAGCACCTGCTGGGTGGCCTCGATCCCCACCGAGACCAGGCCCAGGCCGAGCAGCCCGACCGGGATCGTCCACCGGGCGCTGCGCCACCGGGCGAGCACCAGCACGAGCAGGGCGCCCGACGGCACGAAGATCACGGCGTTGAGCAGCCGTTGCCCGCCGCTGACGATCCAGAAGCCATCGGGCGCCGGCCCGCCGTAGTCGAAGGAGCAGGAGTTGTAGAAGCGCTCGTCGGCGTAGACCACGCCTGGCGCACCGTCGGTGGGGATCAGCGTGAGCACGCCGATCGTGGCCAGCGACCAGAGCAGCAGGCCCAGGGACCACGCCCACGCAGCGCCCGTACGACGACGCAGCACCGCGACCAGGGCCAGGCACGGCACGCCGGCCACCGCGATGCCGAGCAGCATCACGCCCACACCACCGACCGGGAACACCGCCCCGAGGGTAGTGGCGCAACCCCGGCCGGGTGTGGACCCGCGCCCCTGCGGGGACCTGCGTCCACCTGCCATGATCGAGGGGTGCGCATCGTGACCTGGCTCTTCACCAACGCCGTCGCGCTGGCTGCCGCCGCGTGGCTGATCGACGGCATCACGTTCACCCCCGGCAACGCGCCGACCTCGGAGAAGATCGTGCCGCTGCTGCTGGTGGCGCTGATCCTCGGTGCGGTCACCGCGTTCGTGAAGCCGGTGCTGAAGGTGCTGTCCTTCCCGCTGATCCTGCTCACGCTGGGGCTGTTCCTGCTGGTCATCAATGCCGGCATGCTGCTGCTGACCGACGCGATCGCCGAGGCGGCCGACATCGGGTTCGAGGTGACCGGGTTCTGGCCCGCGGTCGGCGGCGCGATCGTGATCACCGTCGTCACCTGGATCGTCGACGGCGTCCTCGGCACCGACGACTGACCACCGCCACAGAGCTCTCGGGACACCTCGTGACCACCCCTGCGCTGCCCGCGCCGCGCGAACCCGGCCGCTACCGCGTCGGGCTGGTCTGCCTGGGCAACATCTGCCGCTCCCCGATGGCCGACGTCGTGCTGCGCACCCGCGTCGACGAGGCCGGCCTGGCCGCCTCGGTCGCCGTCGACTCCTGCGGCACCGGCGGCTGGCACGTCGGCGACCCGATGGACCGTCGGGCCGCCGCCACGCTCACCGCCGCCGGCTACGACCCGGTCCACCGGGCGCAGCAGTTCGCCCCCACCTGGCTCGAGGACCACGACCTGCTGCTGGCCATGGACGGCTCCAACCTCGCCGACATCGGGGGCCGGTCCGACCGGGTCCGGCTCTTCCGCGACTTCGACCCCGTCGGCACCGGTGGCGAGGTACCGGACCCCTACTACGGTGGGGACTCCGGCTTCGAGGAGGTGCTGTCGATGGTGGAGCGCACGTGCGCGGCGCTGGTGGCCGCGCTGCCCGCCGCCCTGTCCGAGTGGTCCCGACCCGACCGATCGGACCGGGAGCAGGCGTGACCCGCGCCCCTCGGGTGGCCCAGCGCGCCGAGCGGCTGCTCGGCGCGGCCGTCGTCGCGACCGCGGAGGTCGCCGGCGGCGACACCTGCCGCGCCACCAAGCTGCGTCTCTCCGACGGCACGACCGCGCTGATGAAGACCGCGCCCCGCGTCCCGGACGGCTTCTTCGAGGCCGAGGCCGCCGGGCTGCGCTGGCTGGGCTCCGCCCCCGGCGACGCCGCCCCCGTCCCCGACGTGCTGGCCGTCGACGAGGAGTGCCTGGTCGTGCGCTGGGTCGAGCCGGCGCGTCCCTCCCTCGAGGCCGCGACGGCCTTCGGGCGCGCGCTGGCGCACACCCACCTCGCCGGCGCCGAGGCGTTCGGTGCCGAGCGGGACGGCTTCATCGGCCGCCTCCCCCTGCCCCAGCGCACCGCCCCCACGTGGGCGGAGTTCTACGCCGTACGCCGCGTGCTGCCCTACCTCAAGCTCGCCCGCGACCGAGGTGCACTGGAGGACCACCAGGCCGCCCGGATCGAGTCGCTCGTCGGACGGCTCCCCGGCCTGCTGCCGGAGGAGCCGCCGGCCCTGCTCCACGGCGACCTGTGGAACGGCAACGTCGTGTGGGGCGCCGGGTCCCCCGGGGAGCCTGCGCAGGGCTGGCTGGTCGACCCGGCGGCGTACGGCGGGCACCGCGAGGTGGACCTCGCCATGCTCGCCCTCTTCGGGCTGCCGCACCTGCCGCAGGTGCTCGAGGCCTACGAGTCGGTGCACCCGTTGGCCGAGGGCTGGCAGGACCGCCTCGCGCTGCACCAGCTCTTCCCGCTGCTGGTGCACGCGTGCCTCTTCGGTGGCGGCTACGGCCCGCGGGCCGCCGACCTGGCCGCGCGCTACCTGTGAGCGCGCGCCCCACGACCGGACCCCATGACACCGCGGGCACTCTCAGCCACCGCTCAGCCGTGCCTGGCACAGTGATCGGGTGAGCACCTCCGCCGACACCCGACAGCGCGTCCTCGTCGTCGACGACGACAAGGCCGTGCGGGAGTCGCTGCGCCGCAGCCTGGAGTACAACGGCTACGACGTCGTGCTGGCCAGCGACGGTGCCGAGGCCCTGGCCTCGATCGGCACCGCGCGGCCCGACGTGGTCGTGATGGACGTGATGATGCCGCGCCTGGGCGGGCTGGAGACGACCCGTGCGCTGCGGGCCGCCGGCCACGACCTGCCGGTGCTGGTGCTGACCGCGCGCGACGCCGTGGGCGACAGGGTCGAGGGCCTGGACGCCGGGGCCGACGACTACCTCACCAAGCCCTTCGCGCTCGCCGAGCTGCTGGCACGGCTGCGCGCCCTGCTGCGCCGGGTCACCCCCGCCGAGGGCGCCCACGACGAGGTGCTCTCCTTCGCCGACCTGACCATGGACACCGCCAGCCGCGAGGTGCACCGCGGGCAGCGGGCCATCGAGCTGACCCGCACCGAGTTCACGCTGCTGGAGATGTTCCTGCGCCGGCCGCGGCGGGTGCTCGAGCGGTCCTTCATCCTCGAGGAGGTCTGGGGCTACGACTTCCCCACGACCGCCAACTCGCTGGAGGTCTACGTCGGCTACCTGCGCCGCAAGACCGAGGCCGAGGGCGAGCCGCGGCTGCTGCACACCGTGCGCGGCGTGGGCTACGTGCTCAAGGAGTCATGAGCGAGCCGGCGGCCCGCTGGCACTACCGCCGCTCGCTGGCCAGCCGGATCACGCTGCTCACCACGATCGCGGTGGGCGTCGCCGTCGCGTTCGTCGCGCTCGGTGCGTTCGTCACCACCCGTCTGCAGCTGCAGAGCAGCCTGGACTCCTCGCTGCTCGAGCGGGCCCAGCAGGCGGCGACCCAGGCGACGCTGGCCAACAACGTGCGCGCCGACATCCCGCCGTGGGCGCTGGGTGCCGGTGACATCCGCATCGCCTTCATCGACCTCGACCACAACCCGCCGGTCCTGTCGGCCGACAGCGCCGACGACCCCAAGATCTCCCTCGGCGACGAGGAGCTCGCGGTCGCGCTGGGCACGGCCGACTACTCGCTGCGCACCGTCGAGACCGGTGACGAGCGCTTCCGGGTGGTCGCGGTGCCGGCCGGTCAGGACCGCCAGGCCCTCGTGCTCGCGCAGTCGCTGGACCCGCAGGAGAAGGTGCTGGCCAAGCTCGGCTTCGTCAGCATCCTGTTCGGCCTCTCCGGCATCATCACCGCCGCCATGGCCGGGTGGGCGGTCGCGACCAACGGCCTGCGTCCCGTGCGCCGGCTCACCGGCGCAGTCGAGACCATCGCCCGCACCGAGCGGCTCGAGCCGATCACCGTCGAGGGCGACGACGAGGTCGCCCGGCTGGCCACCGCGTTCAACCAGATGCTGCAGGCGCTCGACCACTCCCGGGCCCGTCAGCGCCAGCTCGTCGCCGACGCCGGGCACGAGCTGCGCACGCCGCTCACCTCGCTGCGCACCAACATCGAGCTCCTCGGGCAGGCCGACGGCGGCGGCGCGGACCTGCCCCCCGGCACCCGGGAGGAGCTGCTCGACGACGTGTCGGCCCAGATCGAGGAGCTCAGCCAGCTCGTCGGCGACCTCGTCGAGCTGGCCCGCGACGAGCCGTTGCCGACCGTCGTGGAGACCATCGACCTCGCCGAGGCGGTCGACCACGCGGTCGAGCGCGTCCGCCGCCGCGCGCCGCTGCTCACCTTCGAGGTCGACGTCGCGCCCTGGGTGGTGCGCGGCGAGGCCGGGACGCTGGAGCGCGCCGTCACGAACCTCCTCGACAACGCCGCGAAGTGGAGCCCGCCCGGTGGCACCGTGCGGGTCTCGCTGGTCGACGGCGTGCTTACCGTCGACGACGAGGGCCCCGGCATCGCCGAGCAGGACCTGCCCCACGTCTTCGACCGGTTCTACCGGTCCGAGGAGTCCCGGGCGATGCCCGGCTCCGGGCTCGGCCTCTCGATCGTGGCGCAGGCCGCCGAGCGGCACGCGGGCCGCGTGCACGCCGAGCGGTCGCCGTACGGCGGTGCACGGCTGGTCCTGGTCCTGCCCGGCGACGCGACCACGTCGGCCTGAGCCGACCGCGGCCGACCTAGACTCGCGACCCATGACTGGGGAAGAGGCGACGTTCCTGCCCGTCAGCATCATCCTGGGCGGCGTGCAGAAGGGGGCCTCCGGCACCCTGCACGCGCTGCTGGTCCGGCACCGTCACGTCGCCCGGCACGGGGTGAAGGAGCGGCACTTCTTCGACGACGACTCCCGCGACTGGTCGACGCCGGACTACTCCGACTACGGCACCGTCCCGCGGGCCGACCAGCAGGGGCTCGCACGCCGGGCGATCGACTCGACACCGTCGTACCTCTTCTGGCCGGGGGCCGTGGAGCGGATCGCCGCCTACGACGCCCACCTCGCCGCGACCGGTGGGCCGCAGGTGCAGGTGGTGCTGTGCTTCCGCGACCCGATCGAGCGGGCGTTCTCGCAGTGGACGATGCTCACCGACAAGCTCGCCGGGAAGCGGGAGTACCCCTCCTTCGGCGAGCTGATCCGGATGCGCACGCCCGGCGTCTCCGAGGTGCCGGAGGGCTGGAGCAAGCGCGACGCGCGGCAGTACTCCGTCGTCGCGCGCGGCCTCTACGGCATCCAGCTGCGCCGCGCGCTCGAGCACCTGCCCCGCGAGCGGATGCTGCTGATGCGCTTCGACGACGTCGTCGGCGACCCGGGCGCGGCGCTGGACTCGATGACCGACTTCCTGGGCCTGCACCGCTTCGGCCGCGACATCGACCCCCGCCCACGCAACTCCCACGAGCGGCGCCTCGACGCGCCTCCACCGACCGGTGAGGACCTGCGACTGCTCGCCGACACCTACGCCGACGACCTCGCGACCTTCACCGCCATCTCCGGCCTCGACACCTCCGGCTGGTCCACCGCCCGCATCCTGCGCGACGACCTCGACCCCGCCGAGCTCGCCGACCGCCTCGCCCGCAAGGCCGGCCTGCTCTGACGCCGAGACGTCACTCACGCACGGCCGAACCGTCACTCACGCACGGCCCAGACGTCGCCCGCGCACGGCCCAGACGTCACTGATGCACGGCGTCCCGCTGGTCGAGGTGCGAGGCGCGCCAGCGCCGAGACGCTTCTATAGCGTGTCAAGGGCTGCGAGGTGTCGGTAGATCTCGCGTGCGATGTAGCGCTTGAGGCAGCGGCGGATGCGGGGTTTGGTGAGGGACTCGGCGGTGCGGCGTGCGACGTAGTCGCGGGTGGCTGGGTGGTGCTTCATCCGGTTGCTGGCGATGGAGTGCAGGGCACGGTTCAGCTGTCGATCGCCGGTGCGGTTGAGGCGGTGTTCGTGGCGGCGTCCGGAGGAGACCTCGAGTGGGCAGACTCCGGCGATCTTGGCGAAGCTGGCTTCGTTGCGGACGCGTCCGGGGTGGGACCAGGCGGTTAGGACGGTGGCGGCGTTGACGGGTCCGACGCCGGGTAGGTCGAGCAGGGTCGGGGCGGTCGCGGCGACGATGTCGTGCAGCTGCTTGTCGTTGCTGGTGGCCTCAGCGTCCAGGGCCAGGATCCGGGTGGCCAGACGGATTGCCTCGCGGCGTGCGACGGCCTGGGTGGGGGTGTCGCCTCGTCGGGTACGCCAGGCGGCGATGCTGCGGATGGTCTGACGGGTGGGTTTGCGGCGGGCGTCGACGCCGAGGTCGTGCACGCGCAGCAGCGCGGTCAGCGCGTTGATCGCGCGGGTGCGTTCGCCGGTGATGGAGTTGCGGGCGCTCAGCAGCACCTGCAGCGTCGCTGAGGTCTCACCGCTGCGGGCATCGGCGAGCTGGTCGAGGTGCTTGTGCAGGCTGCCGCGGGCGGCCACGACCGCATCGATCTGGTCGTTCTTGCCGCTGCCACGCTCGCGCTTGGGGGTCGGGGCGTCGACGACGCGGTAGCCGGTCTGGGACAGCACAGCGGTGAGCTGGGCGCCGTAGCTGCGGGTGCCCTCAATGCTGACCAACACCCGGTCGACCTCGCCGGCAGTCGCTTCTGCGGTGCGGCGGGCGATCCAGTCGGCTGCGCGCAGCAGCCCGGCGGTGTGGGTGGGGAACTCGGCGTGATCGATCAGCCCTCCGGTGCGGGCCTCGATGATCGCGTAGTGGTGGGTCGCGGCGTGGGTGTCCACGCCCACGACGTAGGTGTAGACGTCTGCCACGATGGGTTGTGGGCCGGCCATCAGATGCGCTCCTTGCTGCAACGGGGTGGGTGTCATGGCCGGCTGAGCCGGCCGGCACGCCCCGGGTGAAGTCACGACGCGGCATCACTGTGATGGGTCACCACACGTGCGTGAACACGCGTGGGACAGGCTTCTGATCAGGCCAACGACGTGGGCGGGGCGCCCGGCCGGCTCGCCGCCGCGTTCGGACAGGTCTCGGCAAGGACACCGCCAGCAACAGCCCACAGGTCAAGCCACGAGTGGGTCACGAACACGACAGAGAACCGGCCAGACCGACCCTGCCAGCCAGCCCCGGGCCAGCCACTACCAAGACTCACAGCCACGAGACC
>LULL01000098.1_pt1 | contig 49673 bp, 51 predicted proteins | sample 728161 | NCBI WGS metagenome assembly LULL01 (sample SAMN03860290, study PRJNA289734) | marine metagenome | biome: seawater column; feature: ocean; material: water; isolation source: Red Sea water column Station 149 - depth 500m | place: Saudi Arabia: Red Sea | collected 2011-10-15 | depth 500 m
CATTAAGTTCGGGTCCGAACTCGCGTTCGTACTCCTTGCTACCTGGAGCCGGCTTCTCTTTATAGCCTGGATCACCAGGGCCTTCGGGAGGGTGTTCCGGCTCTTTTGATTTGTCTTCCTTAAGAAGTCCCCACTTCTTCATCAACTTCTGGTTCACTTATATCTAAATGAAGCTCTTCATTGAGATGAGTGTTTGGACTATTGTCTCTATTCTCTTCTTCAGAAAGCTGCTCTAATGGAGCCTTAACTTCCTCTTGAGTTGGAATCTTGCGTTGCTTTTTAGCCTTTTCCAAAGCATCCAAAGGAATCGGTGGAATTTCTGGGGGAAGATCATCCTCAGGAGTCTCTAGAAATATATCTTTATATTTTTTGGCCTTATCCCACCCTTCTCGCCATACTTCGGTTGAGTCTGAAAATTCTCCACTTTCAAACAAACGCTTTAACTCAACCTCATCAAAAGGACCTAACTGCTCATCTTCTGTCACAACAAACCATTGCATATTTGACTGATTCCTCTTAACTATATTATTAACCTTAATCTAAGTATTATATAGAAAAAGGCTAACCACAATGAAAAATAGAGATCTAGAAACCCTTAAACCTATTTTTGATAGGCCCAAGAAACATTCACAAAACTCGCTACACATATTTACGGCCCCAACAGACATTGGAGTCATAAGAAATAAAGGAAGAAATGGAGCACGATTTGCCCCAAAATCAATTTTAGCGAGTTTAAAAAAACTTCAAAATCACCTCGAGATTGAAAGTATAAAAATTAATCAAACTACGAATACTGAATACGAAATAGAAAACTTTAACCTTGCACAAAACAACCAAGCGATTTTAATTACAGAAAGTATTCAAAAAAATAATCTTTCACAGGCGATTCATCTCGGAGGAGGCCATGACCACGTCTTCCCATTCCTACTAGGTATTCAAAATTCGCAAAACTTCGACAATATAATTATCATCAACATTGATGCCCATTGTGATACTCGAGTTGACGAAAAAGCTCACTCCGGCACGCCATTTAGAAATTTTGATCAAACCTGTAAAATACCAACTCACTTAATTCAGTATGGAATTCACAATTTTTCAAATTCCCAATCAACCTTATCTAAACTGGATAATATCACCACTGATTATATTTTTTATGATGATATTAGAAAAAAAACAGACTCATTTCAGACAATACCAAAAGATATCCTGAACAATTGTCCTTTTGAAATCACTTCTCAAACTGCTTTTGTTTTTAGCCTTGATTGTGATGCCATCAGCTCATCAACTATGAAAGGTGTATCTGCAGTAAACCCCTTAGGGCTCCCCTTTATCCATCTTTTTGACTTATTAAAAGAGTACCAAAAAACATTTCCAAACTTCTTTTTTGGAATCTACGAATACAACCCTGTCTACGACGATCTTTCCAGTATTGGCTCAAAAGCAATTGCGAGTCTACTTTATAAATACATCGAAGATATTCAGCTTTTAAAATAAAAAAGCCCATATAGAGAAATATGGGCTTTTTTCGAGAGACATAAGGAGAAGTTATAAAAAAATCCTTTCTTTATAACCCCAACACACACACGTTATTATTTAAGCAAACACCGTGCCAAGTTTTCAAACGCCCAAAAAAGCCATAAATAACTGTTTTCACGTAAGTAACATTCTCAAAACATCTTTTTTTTTGACGCCTACATGTCAAAGCACACATCGCAGCATATATTTTACTTAATATTTTTGATAAATTGCCGAAAGGTCTTCAAATATCAATTAATTATGGGATAATGATACAAGATTTCAGTATCTTATATGATAGTAACTTTAGAAAATAAAGGAAGTTCAATGAAGGCACTACACAAAAAAAGTTTTTTTTCAATTCTACTTTTAACAGCAACTCTAATTGTGACCGGCTGTTCTTCAACAGCTAAGAAGGACTCAGGCAGTACTTCTGACTCAATGGTAGATGACAATGCATCTCAAAGCGCTTTAGAACTAAATGGATCAAGTGATGAAAACACTGCTGGTCCATTAAAGACAATTTACTTTGCTTTTGATTCTGCTCGTCTTACAGAAACAGCAAAGGAAACCCTCAATCAAAATGCAATGTGGTTAAAAGGGGCTGAGAATGTTGATATCCAAATAGAAGGTCATTGTGATGAAAGAGGTGGTCAACAATATAACCTTGCCTTAGGTGAAAGTAGAGCTAAAACAGTTAAAAAGTATTTAGAAACACTTGGGGTAAGCTCTGATAGAATGTCTATTATTTCATATGGTAAAGAGAAGCCAGTTGCTTATGGACACGACGAAGAAGCTTGGTCAAAAAACAGAAGATCAAACTTTGTAGTTACTGCAAAATAATAATTTTTTATGCTTTATAAGCTGCTTGTGCTAACTCTTATTTTTTCTAGCTGTGCACTTGTGACAACAAGACCAAAGCAAGAAATGAGTTATGCTCAAGCAGCACTTTTAGCTGCCAAAGCAGTTAAAGCCGAAATACACGCCTCACAAGATTTTAGAAAAGCTGAAAACTATTATCTCAAAGCTAAGTCTAGCTATAAAAGCAAATATTTTAATAAGGCCAAGGAATATGCCAAACTCAGCCAAAAGTTTTCAGAAAGGGCCGAATTCCAAACGATTAAGAAGCTTAGCTTAGAAGGGAATTAAACTTTCAATTCATGTATTTCATGCTAAAATTATAGCTTCAAAGGATTGAATTATGATGAAAGTATTAATAATGTTTATCCCCTTATTTCTTTTAACTTCTTGCTTTAAAACAGCTGAAGAAATCAAAAGAGAGCAAAGAATTGATCAACAAATGGAACAGTCATCAAAAATTATCGCAGATCTTAATGAGCAAATTTCGATTTTAAAAATGGCGATTTCTTCAACCTCGGGCCAACTTGAAGAGATTGACCATAAATCGAAACAAACCAATAATGCAAAAATTTTAACCCTTTCAGAAACCGTCATGCAGCTTAAAGAACAAGTTAAAGCATTAACAGCGGATAATGAGCAACAGAAAAAACTTATTCAAGATCTTTCTGAAAAAATTGATCAGCAAAGTAAGTTTATCAAAAAGGTTACAGGAACACTTTCCAAAATAGGGTCAGAAAAAAAAACTTCAAATAAAACACTCATTAAACAAGCTCACACTGCCTTTGAAGCCAACAAGCAAAAAAAAGCAAAAAAGCTTTATCTTGAAACACTCCAAGAAAATAAAATTAACAATGCTCAAAAAAATCATGTTTATTATAACTTAGGATTACTCAATTATTGGAGCCGTGACTATAACGATGCCTTAGTCTACTTTAGCAAAATTTATACAAAATATCCCCGAAGCTCTTTTGCTCCTAAGGCCTTACTTTATATCGCAAGATCCTTTGATAAACTTAAAAAAACTGACGAAGCAAAGGCTACTTACCAAGAAGTTATTGAAAAATACCCTAAGTCTTCCCAAGCAACTAAAGCCAAAAAAGAGATCAAATGAAAAAAATATTAATCTTTTTTTTACTCATGAGTTGTTCACGTTTTGTAAAAATGACAGATGAAACATTTTATGAAGAAATTGAAACCAACAACAGTAAAACAATTCATTTAGTTTTTTCACATAATATTAATGGAGAAACTCATCCCTGTGGATGTAGACAATTCCCTCTAGGAGGGTTTGAACAAGCCTATGGACATATTATGAGTCTCAAGAAAGTGGCACCTCTTATCTACGTTGATACAGGAGATACTTTTTTTGAAACAACAAAGATTCCAAACTTTATTCTTAAATCAAGTCGCTATAAAGCTAAAAAAATTGCTGAAGCTCTTGATATGCTAGACCTAAAGTTGATGACACCTGGAGATCAAGACTTTGCCCTCGGTGAAAGTTTTTTAAAAGAAATTGCTCAAAAACATGACTTTAAGTTTTTAATTACTAATGCTAGTAAAAAACTACAACTTCCCCATCAAAAATTTTTTCACTTAAAAGTTGGAAAGAAAAATTTCTTTTTTTTAGGAGTTTTAAGACCAGATCTTTTAAATCATGAGCTCAGAAGTTTATTTGTTTCTCCCAAGACCGCACTAAAAAAACAATTAGAATCTCTAAAAAATAAATATGGCCATCTTAAGAATAAATCTTTTATTTTATTATCTCATAGTGGTCTTGACTACGATAAAAACCTGGCCAAGCTTTTTCCTGCTTTCGACTGGATTATCGGAAGTCACTCTCAATCTTTTATGCGATACTCCTATGATGTTGGACAAACCAAGTTAGTGCAAGTCCTCTCTCGAAATCATTACTTAGGAGAAATTAATCTCTTATCAAAAAAAGAAGATGCTTATCATCTTGTTGAGATGAGAGATGAAGTTAAGAATAAAATTCAACCTAATCCTATGACTCCATGGCTACAAAACTACAAAAAAGAGTATGATAAAATCAACTTGGCCCAACAGGCTACAGATATGGCCATGACCAACGAAGCGAAAACCATACCGACTTATATTTCCTGCTCAGACTGCCATGATAAACAAGTTGAGTTTTGGCAATCTACAGCTCATTCTTTGGCCCTCTCAACCCTCTTAAACGCAAATGAAATGAATAACCCTCAGTGCATTAAATGTCATAGTGTCGGCTTTCGAAAAGAAGGCGGTTTCGCTGCGACTCAAAAATTTTTCAAATCTGAAAATGATTTTGATACTCAGAAATATTTAAAAGAATTTAAGAAAGCAGTTAAAATAAATCACCCAGTTCGAAAGTTAAGCTCAAGCCAAAGAACCCAAATGGCAAAAGACTGGTTGAAGTTTGACAAAGACCATGGAATTACAGCTAATTATGGTAATGTTCAATGTCTTAATTGCCATAATCAAACAGCCGATCACCCTTTTGAAATACAACCCGAAAGCAAGGACCAATTTAAAAATAAATGCCTTAATTGCCATACAGCAGATCAATCGCCAAAGTGGTATGACAAAGATTCAAATGGGCTTGCCACTTCACTCAATGAAAAGTATTTTGCTAAAAAACTAAAAGAAGTGAGTTGTCCCAAAATTGAATAAAGTTAAATATTTTCTAGGAATTGAAACAAGCTGTGATGATACCTCTGTTGCCATCATTAAAGAACATAACGAGAAAGTAGATGTCATTTCTCATCTTAAATTTGGTCAAGAGGAATTACTTAGCAAGTGGGGTGGCGTTGTCCCAGAAATTGCAGCTAGAAATCATTTGGAAAAAATAACTCCTCTTTTAAAAGCAAGCTTTGAAGAAGCAAACATAAAACCCTCTCAGTTAGAAAATATTAGTGTGACTACCCTTCCAGGACTACTTGGGCCTTTATTAACTGGCGTTAATGCTGCTAAAACATTAGCTCTGCTCTATAAAAAACCAGTTTTAGCTGTTAACCACTTATATGCTCATTTAGAAGCCATCCATATCGACCAAAAGGTCAGCTATCCTTACTTAGGTTTACTTGTCAGCGGGGGACACAGTATCTATTTTTGGGTAAAATCAAAAGACGACTTTACTGTACTTGGGAGTACAATTGATGATGCAGCAGGTGAAGCTTTTGATAAAGGTGGAAAAATATTAAATCTCGGCTACCCTGCAGGACATATCATTGATAAACTTGCCACTTGGGGAGAGCCTAAGCGCTTTTCTTTTCCTATTGGGCTTAAGTCTTCAGCTGATGCTCGTCTTAGTTTTTCTGGACTTAAAACGGCTTTAAGAATATTTTGTGAAAAAAACCCAAAAATTCTAGAACAAGCTCCTAAACAATATTCTCATTTTAAACAAAATGCACAGGATTTTTATGACCTCTGCGCATCTTACCAACAATCAATAGTTGATGCCTTGGAGCTTAAGCTTCGCTATGCGCTTAAAAAATCTAACGCTAACGAATCAGTCAAAAAACCAATACCTATTGTTGTAGGAGGAGGCGTCGCCTGTAATAGCGCCTTAAGGAAAAACCTTGCAAAAAAATATCCTCAAATACATTTTGTCACACCTAAGTTTTGTACTGATAATGGGGCCATGATTGCAAACTATGGAAGAATCCACCAAAATAAGGCCATTGAATATCCTGCTTGTCTGCACATTGATGCTCGAGGAAGATTCATCAATAAACAGGATTATTTATAATGAGTAAACTCCCTAAAGCCAATAAAGAACTGGGACAACACTTTTTAAGAGATCAAAAAGTTATTAATACAATAACTAATGATTGGAACCATGATTGTGATATTATTATCGAAGTTGGACCAGGGCCAGCAGTATTAACGCAAAAACTTTCAGCCTTTCATAAACCATTATACTTAATTGAAAAAGACCAACGCTTTAAAGAAAAGCTTGCACAATATACAAAAGAAGAAAATATCTTTATTCAAGATGCATTAAAATTTAATTGGAAAGACTTTATTAAAGAAAAAAAAATTGAAAATAAAAAGATCTGGCTGGTTTCTAATCTCCCCTACAATGTGGGAACGCTTTTATTCACACAGTTCTTACAGATTCAACAAATTCAGTATATGACCTTAATGTTTCAAAAAGAAGTAGGAGATAAAACCTATCTGAGGCAAAATAAAAATCAAATGAATGGACTTCTCACTTTAAGCCTTAATTATTTTGACTCCAAACATCTCATTAAGGTTCTTCCTGGTTCCTTTTCTCCTCCTCCGAAAGTTGATTCTGTTGTTATTAGTTATCAAAGAAAAAACGATCCTATCATCTCCATCAAAGATTATGCTCAGTTTAACGACTTTACCCGTAAAGCCTTTTCGCAAAAAAGAAAACAGCTCTTTGGGGTTCTCAAAAAATACTATCCTGTAGAAAAACTTGAAAAGTGTTTTAACCAAATCTCTCTCCCTCCTACTCTTAGGGCCGAAGCTCTTTCTTTTGACCAAATCATTAGTATTTTTAAACAACTCAATGAAGTTGAATAAAAAATGACGTAAAATAAGTTTTCAGCTATAATGAGAAACCTATGGGTGGTATTAAAATTATAACTAAAAATAAGCGTGCTAGTTTTGATTTTCATTTAGATGAAAAGTTTGAAGCTGGCTTGGCCTTGCAAGGAACAGAGGTGAAAAGCCTGCGCGACGCGAAATGTTCTATGAATGAAGCATTTTGTACTATAGACAAGAATAATGAAGTTTGGGTTAATCAAATGCATATTGCTCCGTACCAATTTGGAACATATGATAATCATAAAGAAACACGCAAAAGAAAGCTCTTACTAAATGCCAAAGAGATCAAACATATTCAAAAATCACTTGCCACGAAGGGTCAAACTCTGATACCAACAAAAATATACTTTAAAGGTAGTAAAGTTAAAATTGAAATTGCTTTGGCCAAGGGAAAGAAACTTTTTGATAAAAGAGAATCAACCAAGAAAAAAGAGATAGAGCGAAAACTCAAACAGGGAAAATTCGAATAACGAGGAGATTGCATGGAACAAACGGTTCATCAAATTTATCATTTCGATACAGAAAAGCTTTTTTCTGAAGATGAAGCTTATGAATTAGTAAACCTGCTTGTTGCTGTTACTTCCAAAGCTAAAAATAAAATTAATGGTCTTAACTCTAAACTCGAATATTATAAGTCTCAACCTGCCCAAGCCGATATAATACAATTTGATCTCAACAATGAAATTCAAAAGTGGAGCGATAAAGTGAGACGCCTAGGTGGGATTCCATTGGCCCTTTATAAAGTAAAAGTCCCTAGTGTAAATGGTTTTTTTGTTTGGGAGTTTCCCAGTGTAGAACTTGAGTTCTTTTTAAACTAAATCTCTTAATAACATCAAACTCAATACAGACTTAGCCAAATTAAAATTGACATAAAAATAAAACCAAAGAAATCTGGTAAATAATCAATAATAAAAGCTTCAAAACTTCTTCGAGCAAAAGAATAACGTTTGGCACCACAGCCGACAACAATAAAAAGCCAACCCCCAACTGCAATTGTTAAAAGCTCCCATATATTATTTGGAATAATGTGCTTAATGCCCATAACTTGACCAAACAGAGCCTATAAAAGCAACGAGGTAAGGAGTTGGATCTTTTTTATCAATTTCAGACTTGTTTAAGCCCCAAGCTTTTAACCATTTTTCACCTAAAAGGGTGTACCAAACTCCCCCAAAAGCAAAATTAATAACTGCCGCACCTAAGACAACGAGAATTTCATTCATGAGAGCCCTCCCTCTTTAGTCCAGCTATAGACGACTAAAATATAAGTTAAGAAAAAAACAAATCCACTAAGGCGATAAAAAGCTCGTTTAAAAAAAGAAAGCAGTAATAAAAGAGTCGCTCCAAAAATTAAAGCCCCAATTTCAATATAAAAACTGTCTTCAAAACGAAAATCATAAATTCCTAAAGAACCTAAAATAAAAGCACAATTAAATAAATTTGAACCAACAATATTTCCTATAATTAAATCAGTTTCCTTCTTTTTTATTGAGGCCAGTAAAGCTGTAACAAGTTCAGGAAATGAAGTTCCAAAAGCAATAAAAATAGCAGAAACAATATACTCTTTGACTCCTAAAAGCTGACAAAGCTCTATTCCTGACTTAACTAATAACTCTCCGCCTAAATAAAGCATTCCAAAACCAGCAAAGAGTTTAAAAATAATTAGTGCAGGTTTGAAATCTTCCATAGGAGTAACAAGCTTGGATTCATCTTCATTTTTAAAGTCTTTATATAGCAAGAATAAATAAGCACCACAAACTGCTATAAGAGGCATTGCAGTTAAAACATTTAATGAATCACGCGTCAAAACAAACCATAAAGCCAAGCCCAAAATGAAATGAACAACAAGTTGATCTCGAATCGTCTTATTTTTCAACTCCATGCGAGTAAAAAGTCCACAGATTCCTAAAATAAGAAACATATTTGCAATATTAGAGCCCACTAAACTTCCAACTGCGATTCCAACATTATCTTGAGCACCTGCAATATGTCCGACAAAAAACTCTGGTAAAGAGGTTCCAAAACCAATAAGTAGCATTCCAATCACTAAAGGAGATAAGCCTAACTTTTGTCCTATTTTCTCTGATCCCTCTAAAGAAAACTCTGCTCCATAATAAAGGATAAGAATGGCAGCAATGAGCATAAGAATTGGAATTAACATAAGTAATTATACCTTTGACGTGTGTTTTTCTTAATATCATAATATCATCATGAAGAGATTTCTCAATAATAAACTTGACCAAATTGGAGCTAAAAAAATTACTTTTCTAGCCCCTCTTATAAGCTTTCTCAGTGATTTGATCCTGATATGGTATATCAACAATCATTTATTGAATCAATATCTCAACCATCAAATGATTCGCTCTTACAGTTATCTCTTTGGAGTTAAAGAATTAGATTACCAAACGGCTAACTTTATACTTGATGCCACTGTCTCAAGTTTGTCTTTAGTTTTTTGGTTTATTCTTTTGTACAACGTGATTATTTATTTATTAACTTTTACTAAACTTAAATGGCCTATAACTTATATGAAAGGTTATACCTTTTCGGCAGTGTTGCTCTCTATTTTAGAAATAATAACAACATTAATAAAGTTTTTAGATATAAATCTAATAACTTTCATAACAACAATAACTTATTTTATGGCCTTTCTAGGCTTTCGTTATCTTCAAGGTAAGAAGGAATAATAAAACGAGAATCATCCTTTACACCTAGTTCTGGAACTTTTTTCGTTCTATCTAGAATCAAACTTTGGCCCACAACGGCTAAGACAAATGAGTCAAAAGCTTTAGGATGTTTAGAAATAAGTTCTAAGTCTTTACTATAAATAAAAATATTAAGCTTTTTTTCTATGGCCTTAGCAACTCTGACTCTTGCTAAAGTGCACACATTCATATCTTGTAACTCGATAAGATGTTTTTTAGTAATAATATTTGCTCGATACAATTCAATTAAAGCAATATATGTATTTGACTCATAAATCTGTAAGTCTCGAGGTAAATGACGAAGTAAGTAATGAAATTTATGCAAAAGCATAACTGAGACATTCCCAAAAGAGTCATAGCTTATGTTAAATGTTTTTAACATTTGATCATAATAATTAAGCCAGATCCAAAAATCAATTGGCCTATTCCAATAAGGAACAAAACCTTTTTTCAATTTACGTTTAAAAGACTTTGAAAGAATATGTTCACAAGTATCCTTATCTAAAACAGAACGGCCATAATGGACTAAACTATCATCCCTTCTTTCTTGCTCATATTTTTTAGGATTTTCTTTAATATGCTTTAAATCTTCATTTAATATAGAATTAATTCTTTTTTGGATATTATTTACAACTGGGTGGTGGCAAAGATCTATTCCGGGGCACACGAGGTCACAAGTTTCACAAGGAGGTTTAGATAAAGGAAAATCTACAATTAATTGCTTTAAAGAACTACTTTCAACCCAATTAGTAATGGCCTCATCTTGAGTTAAATGTGACTCTTCTTTGACTTGATTAAGTGATGTTAAGAACCAGCGGTTATCTTTTTTAAAAAATTCTAAAAGACAAAAAAAGAAATTTTCTTTTTTTCCTCCACCTAGACTCATTCCAGCTATAGAATTTGTTTTTTCCGATAACATAAATTCCTTAAAGAGGTTTTTCTATTTCAAATGGCAAAGTTTTATATTTCGCTTCTGCTAGGACCTCTTGAAGCTTTGCTTTTGTTTGAGCAGAATGAGTTAAGATAAAACAGCCTCCTCCACCAGCGCCACACATTTTAAGACCTTTTACTAACTTATCTTTTTTTAAATTTTGAAATAAAAACTGCACTTCATTAGGAACAATATTAGGGGCCAGAGACTTTCTTTTTTCCCCTTCTTCACCTATAAGAGTTAATATCTGCTCATAATTCTTCTCTTTTATCGCCTGATAAGTCCTATGACTAATTTTAGCGATTTCAGATAGTCCTTGTCGAGTTTGAGGAACACCATCAAAAAACTTTTTATAAACATCCCAATTATTTATACCAGAGTTTCTTGAAATTCCAGAATAAACTAAGGTGATATGATCTTCTAAAAAGCTTTTTAAATCGGAACTAAAAAGTTGCTCATAATCAACTCTTCCAGCGGCTCCCTTTAAGGCAAGAACTCCTCCCAACATCGCGGGGAAATAATCTTGATAACCAGGAATTCCCTGATTTAATATTCTTCCTTCAACACCTTTGACTTGGGCGACTGACTCTTGAATTGAAAAACTCTTCCCCGTTAACTCACACATGGCCTTAAATAAAGTCATCCCCATCGCCGACGATCCCCCCAAACCTGAGCCAGCAGGGGCTCCAGAGCTCATAACAACTTTCAAACCATGTTCAAACTTAAAAAGAGAGAGGACTTGGAGGACAAAACTCATTTCTTTAAAATAATTATTATAATACAAATTATCTTCAGTTAGTTCCTCAAAATGAAACTCATAATTCTTAGCATAATCTTTTGATTGGATTTCAATCACTTGAGTTGGAAGAGAAGATAATTCAACCTTAGCCTTTAATGAAGTCGCAACATTTAGCGTAACGACATGTGGAAGAATCAGATTTATTGGCTCTAAATCTAAAGTTCCACCAACTAAATCGACCCTAACGCTTCCTTCACTAATTACCTGCATTTAAGACACCAATATAAGGAAGTTCGCGGTATCTTCCCGCATAATCTAGGCCATAACCTATAACGAATTTGTCTTCAATTTCGAACCCTAAATAGTCGATAGGAACCTTATGTTTATTCCTTGATGGCTTAAAAAGAAGTGATGCCAGTTTTACCTGCTTAGGATCTCTAATTTCTAACATCTTTAATAATGTTGTAATAGTTAAGCCTGTATCAACAATATCCTCTACAATCAGTACATTTTTATCTTTGAGAGTTGTTGAAACATCCATTTCAATTTTCACATTACCAGTTGAAGTCATCCCATCCCCATACGAAGAAAGTTGAATAAACTCTAATCTAACAGGTAATTCAATTTTTTTTATCAAATCAGAACAAAACATAAATGCGCCTTTTAAAACGCATATCACAACAAGTTCTTCTCCTGAAAAATCTTCATTAATGGCCTTAGCAAGAGCATTAATCCTAAGTGAAATATCATCTTCTGAAATTAAAACATCTGGGTTAATTTGTTCCATACAACCTTCCTTTCTTTCTTTTAGAATACTTGCATAGATAAAAAATGTCTAAAAACTAGTTTATAAATTGAGAAACTTCTTCTTTTATGGGCAATCTTACTTGTTCGTCTTCTGGTTCATAAAAATAATGTGCCCTACACCTAGCATCATAAGCTTCTTTTTCTCCAAGTAAGACCGTGTCATTGCTATCTGATAATCTTTGGCTTCTTGTTGCTGGAGCACCACAAACCGTACATATTGCTTGTATTTTTTGAACATTGTCAGCTAAAGCCAATAACATTGGCATGGGTCCAAAAGGAATTCCTCTAAAATCAAGATCCAGTCCAGCACAAATCACTCTATAACCTCTATCTGCTAACTTTTTAACCACAGTAACGATCTCTTCATCAAAGAACTGTATTTCATCAATAGCAATAATTCGTGTTGTATCTTTAAGGCGAATTAAAATATCAGTTGCTTTTTGAACAGGCTCACTCTGAATAGCTTGAGAAGAATGACTTACAACTTTTTTTTCATCGTAACGAACATCAATTGCCGGTTTAAAAATCTGCACGCGTTGTTTTGCGATCTGAGCACGTTTAACTCTTCTAATTAGCTCCTCAGTTTTTCCTGAAAACATCGGTCCACAAACGACTTCAATACCACCATGACCCTGCATAATAATCGACATTAATTCCCTCTCAAAATAACTGGTTGGATGGGCATAATTCCAGAATTTTTCATAATTGACAATTAATGTAAGACTAATTTGGCCATTCTAATATAATTACAACTAATTGCGAGCAATAATATAAATCCCGAACAATGCGTTACAATAAATTTATTTTAAAGTTATGTCGTCAGAAAGAATTAATTTTGCTAAATAAAGCCTATGTTACGACAATGGATCCAATCATTAAATTTAAAAAAACAGAAACAAACATCTTTTTATCAGCTTCTTGGTGGTCAAAATGGTCTTCGCTTACTTGTAAATAATTTTTACAATATTATGGAAAACGATAGTTATGCAAAAAATTGCCTAGAACTTCATCAACTTGACCAAGGAAAAATCCAAACTCAGGCCAAAGATAAACTCTTTATGTTTCTATCTGGATGGTTAGGTGGACCTAATCTTTTTATTCAACACTATGGACACCCTCGGATGAGGGCCAGACACATGCATATTTCTATTACAGCAAAGGAAAAAGATCAATGGCTCTACTGTATGGAAAAAGCTTTAAAAATTCACTCTCCCAGAGTCACTAAAAAAAATAAAAAGATTTTACTCAACTCATTTACCGCTTTGGCCATGAGAATTCAAAATTCATAAAAACCGATTTACTAAATTGATGATAGAGAAAACTCATAAGAAAACTAAAATCATAAGTAAGAGAATACTTAAAAGCCCTAACAAAAGAACAAAAGGTGTTAAAATGATACAAATACTTAATACAGGCGATGCATTTAACTGCTTTCTCAAGCCTGCATACATGAGGATCATTGAAGCCAAACTTTGTGCTGTTGCCCCAAAAACAGGAATTAATGTCAAAATAGAAGAACTAAAATAAACAGAAATAATATTTTGAGCTTTCTCAGATAAATCTCCCGTTGTTCCCAATAAGGTCCCATAAAATTTAATTATAACTTCCCAAAACTGAATAATAATAATTCCAAACAAAGGATAAAAAATAATATCAAGAATTGAAGAAAGAATAATAAAGTAAAATGTCGGAAATTCTTTAATATCTATATATTGTGAATAATTAAAACTGCTATCTTCCAACATATCCACAAACAAAAGGATTATAAAATTAAGCATTATCACCCTAAATATACCGCTAATAATCACAAACACCCAAGAAGTCGTTAAAGATTCATAGGCTGACAACTGAACAGGTTTAAACCCTTCATAACGATCAGGATGGACGAGGAATTCATGCGTTTTAAACGGATGTATCAGATAGTGTATATAAGAATAAAAAATATTTAATAATCCCATAACTATATCATCAACTATTTCTATTTCACTGTAAAGATTTGAGTCAAAAACTTATGACTTATTTGTTGAGTATTGTACTCATAGAAGTAAGATAACTTCTCTTTTTCATCAAAGACATGAATAAGATCAGTATTTTGTTTGATATAAAATGTTTTATCCAAAATATCCAAACGTAAATCATAACTCTCCACAATATTATCACTATCATATTGAATATATTTAGCCTCTTTAAAATGAGTCAGATTAAAAATAAGGTTAAATAAAAAATTCATATGAATCCGACTAATAAACTTCACATTCTTCTCTTTTGACTTCACTACAAATTTTTCTATATCATCTATAAAAAATTTCACAGTCTTTGATTTTGGTTTTTTTAATAAAAAATCAAGCCGTTTTAAAGAAGCTACTCTTTTATTAAAAATAATTTTTTTCTGCCAAAAGTCCTGAACATTAGAATAAAAAATATTTTTTGCATCTAACTTTACTTTTAATACATATTTTTCTTCTGGCATTTTAATATACTTCCCATATTCGCCATTCGCTCCAAGATAGAGCTTAAAGACTTTGCTTTCATGCCCGACTTGCACAAGTATCTCACTAAATTTATCTGTTAAGACAAGCCTTCGAGACAATAAAACGTCCTCCACTTGTACGCCATTCATTAAAGACAATATAGTTCTTTCAAGTTTTTTATAATTTAAAGGAGCAATGATTTCGGGTATCGTTTTTTTACCTATTAAATCGACTTCAAACCATCGATTGCGTTTATTATCTATCTTAACTGACTTTATCTTTTCACGACGTAAAGAATAAAAAAGATCACTTTCTGCAAAAACCCTTATCTGGCTCTTAAGAATGTGTTGAAAACGTGCATACTTTTTAATTTTTAAATCAAGCTCACTTTGATAAGGTTGCTCGAAATGAGAGTTGTCTTGGCAAATATATATTTCTTTCCCCTCTTTTTTTGCAATATAAAAGGCTCCAGTTGAATAAGATATATTACCCAAAAGATATGAATATGTATGACCATTTTGAACTACTGAAAATTCAATTTTATTGTCTGAAAAATATCGTTTTTTTTCCTCTAAAGAGACTTCAAACTTTTCTTGATAAGACATCTTTTTTAAAATATTTATAAAACTTTTAATTTTTGTTTGATCGACAGGCCAATTAACATTTTTATACTTCCACTTACCATTTTCTTGTTTTATTAAATCATATTTTTCAGTAGAAAATGCTGTAAGATCTGTTTTGATTGAAAACAAAGATTTCGAATCTACTTTTTTATTTTTTTCTTGAGGTTTATAAACTTCTTCTAAAAAATACCCCCCACCGATAAGAAGACATAAAATAAAAAACAATATAAAATTACTTTTTTTCATTTTCTTAACTTTCTAATATAGAAAAGTATTCCAACACCAAACAAGAGGAAAGGAATAACAAAAATTGTTAAGTAAAAAATCAAATTAACTTGTAAATCAGAAATATAAACAATATTTCCTTCAAGCTGCGGACGACTTAAACTTAAAAGTTTATCCTCCTTAACCATCCAAGAAAGTGTATTCAAGAATAAGTTAAAATTATTTGACTGTCCCTTAAATTGGTTCGCTACAAAACTTGAACTCGCAAAAGCTGCAAAACGTGACTTTTCAGCCTCACCGACGACAAAGAGACTTAATGGTCCTTTTAAGTCACGGACTTTATCAAACTTTGCTTTTCCTTGCTTCACCTCTTCAAAACTCACCTCTCCCCAACTTCCAGGAAAAGGAGTCGACTCCACTAAAGAACTCCAATGAACTTTATTCCTAGACAAAATAGAAAAAGCTGCGCTTATAGGGAAAATGGTTCTTTCATTAAAACCTTCAGTTATTTGATGATTTTTATATTGATTAATAACTGGGATAGAAGCTTGGGCCCCTTGTTGTTTAGCTAGGCGATCAAGAGTCAAAATATTATGAAATTCTAATCCCAACTCTTTTAAAAAACCAACTAAATTTTCAATAAGAACACCATTAAAATAAGGAGAAAAAGAAAAAAGAAGACTTCCACCATTTTCAATATATTTTTTAAGATAAACAATTTCTTTTTCTAAAAATTCAATTTGCGGATTTAGCACCATGATGACACTCGCATCATCGGGAATTCCTGTCATTAGCTCTAACGGCTTAAGTTTAAAATGATTGTTCTCAATTTTATCCTTAAGGTAATTGGCCCCAACGGCACTCTTATCACCGAAAGACATTTCATTATGTCCAACTGTATAATAAATGACTTTTTTGTTTGGACTTAGAATTTTTAAAAGTAAATTTGTGACGCTTAACTCATCTTTTGCAATGGTTTTAAAGCTTTGTCCTTTATATTCAATAATAAGAGTCCCTTCCTCTTTAACTTGATTGAGTTTAACAAGCGCCAATTCTTTATCAATATCATAAGCCTTTAGCTCTATTTTATGTGATTCATTGTCGTAAAGTCTCAAGAGATTAAGATACTTCTTCCATTTCTGTCTTGAAGCAAACAAGACCATCTTAAGCTCATCTTCCCCTAACAACTTGATAACTTTCTTCGACTGATCAGAGAGTGTATGTAAGTTGTTTCTAGTCAGATCAAAATAATAGTCATTCTTTATAACTAAAAAATTGATCATTCCAAGTATCGCTGCAATTAAAAAAAGATTAACAAATTGTCCAAGAAAACTTTTGAACTTTTGAGAAGAAAATAAAGTGAATAAAGAAGTTCTAAAACGAATAAGAAAAAATATTGTCAGACACAGATTCCCCCCAAATAGTGAATAATTAAATGTAGGGAACTCTGGTAGGACAATAAATAAAGCGACAGAACATATATAAAGAATTAAATTAATGACAAAAAGCAATTTAAAATAATTATGACTCATTACCAATTCCTTATTCCTACTCTTTTTACTAAAAGAATTAAGCAAAAAACGATAAAGCTAAAATAAAACGTAATATCAGAAATAGAAATATTGGCCTGAACAAAGTTTTCAAAATGACTATTCACAGAAAGAAAAAGAATAATTTCTGAAAAAAAATAATGACTACTCAAAAAAGAAAACATGTTCATCATCCAAGAAACGAGGATAAACATAAAGCCCATAATTGAAGCGATGAGAATATTTTTACTTAAAGCCGAAGCTAAACATCCCAGAGCGCAATAGCACATTAAATTTAAACATAGCCCTAAATATCCGGTAATCACAAAATTCGTGTCAGAAACATCTAAATTCCCTAAAAAAAAGGGGAAAAACATTGTTAAACTAAGTAAAAAAAATGCTTGCGAAAAAGCGGCTAAAAATTTAGCAAGAACTAGCTCGACATCGGACACATAGGAAGTAAAATAAAGATTGATAGTTCCAGACTTATACTCTTCAGAAAAAATTCTCATGGTTAAAAAAGGAACAATAAATAAAAAAATAAAATTTATATTTCCAAAAAGTTTTATAATAACTTGATTAGAAAAATCATATTGAGTTCTAAGATCAGTAGGAAGAACTTGAATATTTTGAGCGAAATAAGATATTTGACTAAAAATAAGCCAACCAATGATCAAGGTATAAACTCCTGCAATTAAATATGTAATAGGATGACGAAAAAATAGCTTCATCTCTTTAAAATAAATAGTACTAATCATCTTTTTCAGTTACCTTCATAAAAATATCTTCTAACGAATGTTGCTTTTTACTAAGTTTTAAAACATCATATTTTTTTTCAACTAAGACTTCTATTAATTTGGGCCTAAGTTCATACGCGGATGTCAGGCTTAATAAAAGAAGTAATGAATTGGCCCTCACATCTGTTTTCACGAGCTCAATTCCCTCAAAGTTTTCTATAAGATCAATCAAATCATCATCATGATTCATGACCTCCAATTCAACATGAGTAATTTCTTGAATTCGCTCCTCTAATTTTTCTATTTCTCCAGAGGCAACAATTTTACCTTCAGAAATAATTGTAACCTCGTCACAAACTAAGCTCATTTCATGAAGGAGGTGACTTGAAAGCAAAACCGTATGTTCCCCTTTTAATCGCAAAATAAAATTTCTCATTTCAACAACCGCTTGAGGATCTAAACCCACCGTAGGTTCATCTAAAATGACTAAATCAGGCTTATGTACAATGGCCTGAGCAATTCCAATTCTTTGTTTAAAGCCTTTTGACAAATTTTCAATCGAGCGATTTAGCACATCTTTAAGATCAAGGGCCTCCACACAATATTCTATATGCTCAGAGATCTTCTGCGTCTCTATCCCTCTAATTTTAGCCAAGTATTCCAAATATTCCTTAACCAGCATTTCTTCATATAAAGTTGGATACTCCAGTAAAAAACCAATTCTGTCAGTTTCTTGAACTTGACTAATAGCTGAATCAAAAATTTCAATATGACCTAAAGAGACTTTGTCTAATCCTGCAATTAAATTTAAAGTTGAAGTTTTTCCGGCCCCATTTGGCCCCAATAAACCATGAATACTTCCGCTTTTAACTGAAAAGCTAATCTCTTTTAAAATTTTACGTCCCCCTTTTTCCAGACAGACGCGATCAAGTATTATCGTGTTTTTCATCTTTTTAAATATACAGTGAATTAATCAGCTTGTGAATTGATGTTTTCTTTACATCTTGTGATTGAATTTTCTTATGGAATATCCGATAGTAAACATATGAATAAGATACAGAAAAAGTTCAAGTCTGCAATTGAGCAGGCAAATAATATTGTCATCACAACACACTCTTATCCAGACGCAGATGGAATAGGTTCAGAAATCAGCCTATGCATGGCCTTAAAAAAACTAGGTAAAAAAGCGATATGTTGTAACGATGTAGAACTTCTTCAACGCTATAAATATCTTGATCCTGGTGATATTGTTGTTGGTGTTGATAGATTAAAAGAAAACTTTCCTGTAAAACCAGATCTTATAATTGTTGTTGACACAAACATTATTGATCGAACTGGCCATGAGTTTCTAGAATATTATAACCAATATAAGCCTCAATTACTTTATATTGATCACCATCCCTGTCCACAAGAAAAAAAAGATAATCATTGTATAGATACTTCTGCCGCAGCAACTGGACAACTTATTGGTGAATTAATTCAATCTCTTGGTTTAGAGTTTGATGAAAAAATGGCGCTTCCTTTATATACAGCTATTTTAATTGATACTAGCAGTTTTCGCTATCCTACAGTTACGGCCAAGACTCATGAATTGATCGCAAAACTTTTGGCCACAGGGATAAAACCTCCAAGAGCTTACAATGGTATTTATGGAACCAAAAAAATTGAACATATGCATCTGCTAAGTAAAGTTTTAGCTTCGGCCAATAGTAACTCAACAGAAGAAATAGCTTGGTTGGTTTTAAAGAAAGAAGAATTAATTGAGTTTGATATTGATATTGAAGATACACATGGCTTTATTAATCATCTTCTTATCCTTGATAATGTTAAAGTTGCTTGTATGTTTAGAGATGATGGAACTCAAGTCAAAGTAAGCCTCCGCTCAAGTGGAGAATACGATGTCGGCTTAATTGCCATCTCCCTTGGTGGTGGAGGTCATTCACACTCTGCAGCAACAGTTATTGATAAGAAAGAAAATTATGATTTGCCACAAATTATTTCAGATGTCATTAAGCAAATAGAGTCCAAACTCTTAGAAGTTTGATCAAAAATCCGCCAAAAAACTGATTTCATAAACGGCACCAGAATTGTTATAAACTTGAATTTTAGCCTGGTTCATTTCAATATAGTTTTTAATAACTTTCAAACCTACATCTTTTGACAGTTTTGCTTGATCCATTTGAGCTAGTTCTGTTTCATTAAAGAATTCTAATGCTCTTTGATCAAAGCCCTTTCCTGAGTCTTTAATAATAAGTGTAATGTATTTTCCTTCTTTTTTAGAAGAAATACTAATCGTTCCATTAGCAGGAGTAAACTTTATAGAGTTTGATAAAATATTGCCTAAGACATTGTTTTTAAGACTCACACTTTCAGCATAGATACTTTGATGAGAAACAGGAATATTTATTTTTATTAAAATATTTTTTTCGATTAGATTATCTTCATAAATTATAATCAATTCATTGAGTATCGTATTTAAATTCACTTTTTCCAATTTTATTTTTTTTGAAATGATTGTTTTTTTTCTTTCTTTAATTTGCTTGAGAATATCTACAATATTGGAAGCAGAGACCTCCATTTTTTCCGTAACATCATAAACTTTCTCGTCATGTACAATTTTTTTTAATCTTCTTGTTCCTACAACAATAACTTGTAAAGAATTTGAAATATCATGTGAAATAGTTCGTAGAAGTTCTTCATATTTTGCTTCACCTTCATTACGTATTTTCTTCTCAATGATTCTTTTATCTATAATAACAGCTTGATAGGTCAGAGCAATGGAGAGAATAATCATCTCGAATAAACTTCCAAAAAGAAAACCATTTTCAGTAAAAAAGTTTCGCCCAATTAATCCGTAGGCATCCAAGAAATACAAACAAGCACCTAAAAAAACAAAAAACCAAGACAACAAATAAAACTTGGCCAAATCAGCTCCTTTTCTCATGGCGTAATAACTACAAATCATAAGAAAAAACAAATCGAGCATAATCATAATATCTATATAGTTTGAAAAATAATGCTTTAAAGGATGATAAGCAGGTACAATAATAAGCCCCAAAGGGAGCAAAGAAGCAACTAAAAGAATCTTTTTTATAGGAGCAAGGTTTTTTAAAAGCTTATCGCCGTCTAAAAAGGAAAATCCAAAAAGGAGGGCCATACTAACGGCCAAACTACTGGTAAGAGTTAAGTTATTAGTAAATGTTGTTTTATCAAACCAAGAATAATAATCTAGCAAACCATTTAAATTTATAACCGCAATCAACACAGATGTCATAAATAAACAAAACCAAATATACTTCTTACTTTTAAAGAAAATAGAAAGCATTAAATTATAAATAATGAGAACTCCTATTGCCCCTACGTAGTAGCGATAACTATTCATTTTATCAACTTTATAAATTTCAAACTCATGTTTGTCTGTTACAAAGAACTTGGAAGTAAATTTATTATGTCCATATTGTTTAAAATAAAGACTTTGATATTCTCCTGGCGCTAAGTGAACTTCCACAGAAGGAAGAATCGACTTATCACTTCGCTGATCAATTGGGATACCACTACCCGTTTTATATTGACCATTTTTATAATAAAAAGTAATAAAGCCTGTCGTAAATGAATTTAAAAATAAGACTTTAGAAACATCTTTTTTTGAGGAGTTTTTAAATTGGATTCTTCCCCAAAGAATATCATTAGTATAATCACTTTTAAGAACTTTATAATTTGAATTTAAAAAATAGGTGGGAAACTCATTTTTAAAAGGATTAAACTTCTTTTGTCTATTGACATATGCAACCCCTAAAGAAGAGGTCACATTTACCATGCCCTCTATTTGAGAAAGATCAATTATATCATTAGCCTTTGCTAAAGAAATTTTCGAAACAAATAAAAAAATTAATATTGCTTTAATTGAATAATAACTGAACCGATTAATAATAAAATCCCTCCAAGTAATTGAGCTGGTGATAAGCTTGCACCTAAAAAAAGCCAATTAATAATCACCGCCATAAATGGAAAAAACATTTCTGTCAGTGAACAAGCCCTTGCAGAAATCTTTCTTAACCCATGATAATAAAGATACATGGCGAGTAAGCCTGAGACAAGAACCATTAGCGATACTTTACCATACACATTAACTGAGTGAATAAATAAACTTTGATGATGTAAAGGAATTAACGGCAGTAAACACAGAAAACCAAAAATAAATCGTCCTGCTAAAATTTGTTCATCTTGATAGCCTACTTTTAGTAACTTCTTGCCAAAAACAGTTGAACTCCCCCACCCAACGACAGAGAAAAAAACCAAAGCATAACCCTGTAGCGAACCTTCTTCAAAAAGCATTTCAAAGAAAGGAGTCTCACTATTCATTAAGTTAAGAATATCTTCGTAACTAATCAAAAGAGCACCAAACAAACAAATCAAAGCCCAAAAAATAAATAATTTTTGAATTTTTTCTTGTAAAATAAATCTGGCCAAAATGATGGCGACTAAAGGCTGAAATTTTTGTAATAAAATAACTAAAGATGGGTTTAAAAAATAAAATGCTCGAGTAAAGGCCAGAGTCGATAAAGCCGAACCTACTCCACCAATGATAAAAAAATAAAACAAATGATTCGGTCTCGTTTTCCAAAGCTTTGGCAAAGATTTAAAAAAGACCACCATAAAAATGACACTAAGAATAAGGTGCTCATAAAAGACAATAGCGAAAGAGTCGACACCACTACTCAATAAGGGATACCTTATAAGAGTGTCAACCGCCCAAAGTGCACTTGCGGCTAAAACGAGAAAAAAACCTACCAACGAATATCCTCTTTTCCTAGAAAATCTTTAAAACTTGAGATGGCCTTATTCGCAGCTAACTCTTTTTTTATTTTTTTTCTATTTTTATTTTTCCGTTGCTCTTTTGTCAAAGCAACACTTGGAATCAAACCAAAATTAATATTAGAAGGTGTAGGTTTGTCACAAGTCATAATATAATTAATTAAAGCTCCAATTGCCGTTTCTACCGGCCACTTTTGAAACTCTTTATCTTTAATTTTTTTATAAAGGTTAAAGGCAACATACAAGCCACAACTGGCACTTTCTGTATAGCCTTCAACACCAGTCATTTGTCCCGCAAAATAAAGATTAGGGTATTCCTTAGCACTTAAATCCCAATTCAATAGTTTCTTGGCATTTAAAAAAGAATTCCGATGCACAGACCCTAAATGAATAAATTGAGCATTTTCGAAGCCTGGAATCATCGAAAAGACTCTTTTTTGCTCTGGATATTTCAAACGTGTCTGAAAACCAACCATATTATAAGCAGAGCCTAATAAATTCTCCTTGCGAAGTTGAACGACAGCAAAAGGTCTCTCTCCCATAGTATCCTCTAACCCGATTGGTTTCATACAAGAAAATCTTGGTGTATCTTTCCCTCTTTCGGCCATTAAATCTATGGGCAAACAGGCTTCAAAAAATTTATATTCTTCAAAATCCTTAGGCTGTACTTTTTGTGCATCTACAAGAGCTTCAATAAATTGATAATACTGTTCTTCGTTCATAGGTGCATTTAAATAATCAGCCGACTCTGACGGCTCTTTATGCCTATCTTTAAAGTATAGTTTTGAATAATCTAAACTATCAGCATCAACAACAGGTGCAATAGCATCATAAAAATAAAAATCATCTTTACTTATAAATTTTTGAATCCAATCTGATAAACCATTATTAGTTAATGGTCCCGTTGCTACAATTGTATAATCACAAGAATATTCTTTTTGCGTGGCAATTGGATCACACACATCAAGATCAATAAGCTGAATATTTTTATGATTTTCTATTTTTTGAGTGACAAGCGATGAGAATTCATCACGATCAACAGCAAGGGCATCGCCTGCAGGAACAGCTGTTTCTTCTCCAGCTTTAAGTATTAATGAATTAAGACTAGACATTTCAGACTTTAAAAGTCCGTGAGCAGAATGAATGTTTTTTGATTTTAATGAATTTGTACAGACTAATTCAGCAAAGTCATTAATTTTTTGGGCGGGATTTTTCTTAACTCTTTTACTTTCAGCTAAAACAACCTTAACTCCATTTTCGGCTAAAAAATAACTGGCTTCACAACCGGCTAAGCCTGCACCAATAACTAAAACTTTAATCTCACTCATATAAAAAAACCTAAGACCATGTTACAATTAAAAAATATTGGCCACTATGCCGTTTTAGATGCTAAGTGTCAACTCAAAAAGGATCATAAAATAATGAGAATTACCCTACATCAAACCCATCATCAGATAGCCGACTTCAATGAAATTTTTACATATTTAAAAACCAATATTTCTCTACTTAAAAATGGTATTCACGTATTTCCAGAGTTATTTTTAACAGGGTACCCCCTACAAGATCTCTGCTTGCAAAAACCCTTCATTGACACATACCGTAATTTTATAAAAGAACTCAATGACTGGCTTAAAAATAATATCGATCCGCAAAATAGTTGCTTACTTTTGGGCGGAATCGATTATGAATTATCAGCAAATGGAGTTCCGATAAGTCTAAAAAATATTGTTTTTCAATATGGTGACCAAAGTCAAGAGCTTCAGCCGATTTACACAAAGAGGCTTTTGCCTAATTATGATATCTTTGATGAAAAAAAATATTTTACCAAAGGCAAAGACCCCCTAGTTCAAAATATTTTTAATAAAAAATTCGGAATTCTTATTTGCGAAGATATGTGGAGTTCAAGCTTTTACGACCTTGATCCTGTTGATGAGCTTTACACCTTCATTGATCACCAATACAAGCTGGACGCTATAATCAATCTTTCAGCAAGTCCTTTTATCCTAGGTAAAGACCAAAAAAGGATAAAACGGGCCAAATCAATTTCACATCAATTTGAATGTCCTTTTTTTTACGTTAATAGGGTTGGAGCAGAAGATGAAATTCTTTTTGATGGACATAGTTTTATGGTCAATGGAGAAGAACAAATAATTGAGGCCAAACAATTTCACGCTGATTGCCTAGAGATTGAGCTTCCTGAGAGTTCATTAAAATATAAACCGGAAAATAAAAAAGATAAAAGTTTAACTTGGGAGGAACTTTTTAACGCCGACCTTGATCTTCAGCAAAAGCCAGCAAGACTCAACCCTTGGAATAAGGCTGAATGCCAAGATATTGTCGAAGCCCTTTGCTTTGGCTTTCAAGAATATGCGACAAAAAATGGGTTTAAAAAGTTTACCATTGCCTTATCAGGTGGCATTGACTCGGCACTTGTTCTCACCTTAATCAAACTCTCACTTAAGCCAGATCAAGAACTCGAAGCGCTTTATATGCCAAGCATTCATTCTAGCCCTCTAAGTTTTGAACTTTCTCTACAACTGTGCCAAAAACTAAATATTCCCTTAAGGTCATTACCAATTAAATTTTTACATTCAACAACTAAAAACTTATTTGCCCAGACCTTTTCTGAGCCCTTTGAAGGCTTAACGGATGAAAATATACAATCTCGTTTACGGGGAACACTTCTTTATACCCGAACAAATCAAATTCATTCGATGGCCGTAAATACTTCCAATAAATCAGAACTGGCCGTTGGCTATTCCACTCAATACGGCGACAGTGTCGGGGCGCTAAGTCTTCTTGGAGACCTTTATAAATGTCAAGTTTATCGCCTAGCAAATTACATAAATGATCAATATAATAATATTATTCCCGCAGAAATTATTAAAAGAGAGCCTACTGCAGAGCTAAGAGAAAACCAAATAGACACTCAATCTCTTCCCCCCTACGAAAGACTAGATGCTATTTTGGAGGGTATTCTCAATTATAGGTATTCTAAAAATGATTTAATTGAGTTAGGATTTGAAGAAGAAGAAATTGATAAAGTTTTTAATTTGTATAAAAGAAATGAGTATAAACGTTATCAATTTTGCCCTATTATAAAAATAAGCTCTAAGAGCTTTGGGTTTGGCTATCGTATACCGATAACAAAAAAAACTGGTTTTTATAACGAATAATTTATAGCAGGAAAGGAGACTCACAATGAGTATGAACAAAAAACAAATCTTAGATTCATGGAAAAAATTGCAAAAAGACATTAACCAATTTGTAAAAGATAAAAATGTTGATGAACTTCAAAAAAGTGTCAAGAAACTAGTTTCTAGTGCCCAAAAAGATCTCTCTAATTTAGTGGATAAAGATGTGGCCAAAGTAAGAAAAAAAATAAAAACCGAGGCAACACAACTTGAGAAAAAAATTGAAAAAGTTATTAATGATGAAATAAAAAAGGCAAAAAAGTTTGTCGATGGGCAGAAAAAAGAGCTTAATAGACTCCAATCTAAGCTAGAAAAGCTTGTTCCTACTCAAAAGAAGACAACGAAAAAGAAAACAGCAAAAAAGACAACGAAGAAAAAGACGGCCAAAAAAGCTACAAAGAAAAAAACGGCTAAGAAAACCACAAAAAAAGCTGCTCCTAAAAAAACGACCAAAAAAGTCGCGACAAAAAAAACAGTTGGCAAAACGAGAAAAAAGCCAGTAGCTAAAAAATAGAAATAAAAAAGGGAGCACAATGCTCCCTTTTTTTTATCTTTCTTTTCCCTTAAAATAATGACTATTAAAAAATGTGAGGTTACTAATTTATCGATTACTATTTTTAATTTATTTTCTATTGTCTGGCTGTTTTGATGGCAACCGTATTAGAAACTGGAGTAATATTCAAAACAATGGTGTTTTGCGTGTCTTGACCACAAATACTGCAAATACATACTTTAAAGGAAAAGATGATCAAGTCGAAGGTTTTGAGTATGAACTTAGTAAAAACTTCGCCAAACAACATAACCTCAAAATAGAATTTACAATTAAAGACTCAATTGATGATATTATTCAAGCTTTGAAAAATGGTGAAGGTGATATTGCTGCCGCCGGACTCACCATAACTGACAAAAGACTTAACTTTTTTTCATTTAGTCCCTCCTATTTAGATGTCAAACAAGCTGTTGTCTGTGGGCAAGATGCTCAGAAAATTAAATCATTAAATGAACTTGAACAGATGAATTTTCTCATTCAAGAAAATACTTCTTACGAAGAAAACCTTAAAAGACTTAAAAAAGAAAAGCTAAAAAAACTAAGTTGGATCCAAGTTGAAGGGGCCAACTCTGATATCCTTCTCCAAAAAGTTTGGAAAGAAACAAATCTCTGTACTATAGTTGATAGGCATATTTTAAGCCTCCATAGACGCTATATGCCAGAACTTAAAGAAGTTTATGTCTTTAAGCAAAAAGAACAAATCGCATGGGCCATCAATAAAGAAAATGATAAACTCCTTTCCGTTCTTACAGATTGGTTTAACCACAGAAAAACTCGCACCCTGATTAAAGATCTCAAAAGAAAATACTTCGATTTTATTGACTTTGATCCGTATAATTTAAAAACTTTTATTGAGCGAATAAAAACAAGACTTCCAAAATACAAAAAGCTTTTTCAAGAAGCTGCTAAAAAATACAATCTCCCCTGGAGGTTATTAGCAGCTGTCGGTTATCAAGAGTCTTATTGGAATCCAGAAGCTAAAAGCCCAACTGGTGTCACAGGACTTATGATGATTACCCAAAGAACGGCCCGTGAATTAGGGGTTAAAGATAGAAAAGACCCCAAAGAAAGTATTTTTGGTGGTGCTAAATACCTTCGAAAACTTATCGATCGACTTCCTGAATATCTTAGAGAAAAGGACCGTATCTGGTTCGCATTAGCCTCATATAATGTTGGTTATTATCACTTAAGAGATGCTTTAGCTTTAGCTATCTGGCAAAATGAAAACCCGACAAAATGGCACTCTGTCCAAAGAGTCCTTCCTCTACTCTCACACAAAAAACACTATAAAAGACTTCCTTATGGGCATGCAAGAGGTCTTGAACCTGTCATATATGTCAAAAGAATCAAAGACTTTTATGACATCTTAAAGAAAAAAGAAGGCCCAGTTGCTCCCATTAAGGTCTTCAATTAAAAATCAGAAATTGTCTTTCACTTACGTCTTTGCTAGCCTTAGTTTAGGAGGCATTAATGCAAAACATATTTTACATTTTTTTTCTCTTGAGCCTAGCTCAGGTTAGTCATGCATCATTTTTACCCGAAAATAATTTAAGGATAGAAAAGTCTAAAACTCTGGACTCAGATGAAGAAATAAAACAGCGTTTTATGCCCTTAGCAACGACCATCGCAAGTCTCTACCAAGAACAAATTGCTGCTCAACAAGCAACTCTCCAAATTAAGTTTGATTTAAAAAGTTCTAAAGTAAATGCCTATGCGACAAGAAAAGGTCCAGACCAAAAACTGTGGCAAGTTGTGTTTTTAGGAGGAATGTTACGGCATAAAAATATTTCAAATAATATTTTTATCTCTATTATGTGTCATGAACTAGGTCATCATTTATCAGGAGGTCCTTTCAAAAAAAGCTCCTGGGTAAGTGTTGAAGGACAAGCTGATTATTTTACAACTCAAAATTGCCTAAAAAAAGTTTTACAACATACCAACCTTATTGAAATATCAAACCAAACTCATCGCTTTGTGGAAAATAAATGTCAGCAGGAATATTCAAACCTTGTTGATCAGCAATACTGTATAAATACGTCTTTGGTGGCCCAAGATGTTGCAGATTTTATAATCAAATTAAGACAAACACGGCGCGGAAGACGAGAAAAGACTCCTAAAATTGAACACAGAGACAAAACAATTGTCCACTCACTTAAAGAGGATCATCCTAAGGCTCAATGTCGACTCGACACAATGTTTGAAGGAGCTCTATGCAACAAAGACTATTCTTGGTCAATGCATAATTGCCCATTTACTAAACAATTTTATAGAGGTTCAAGACCGCAATGTTGGTATTATCCAGCTAAGAATTAGGAAAAAACGTAGTACTTACTTCCTCTCGAAAAGGTCGCCATTTTCCTTGCCAAACATTTAGAAAAGCATTTTTAATTGTATTGCGCTTTTCATTAAGTTCAATACAAACGTAAGTTAAATTTGATATATTTTTATGCATTCCTGCATCAACAGAAGGAACTTGATTCCAGGTCCCCGTATTAAAATAAAGCTTACCATCTTTGAAGCGCCTCCACTCTGTAATATGAGTATGCCCCATCACAACAACTTTTACATCCGGTCTAGTTGCAAAAACTCTTTTTGCATTCTTTTCATATTTGGGATGAACAGCAATCTTAAAAACTTGCCTCAAAGAAATTTTGAAATTTTTATTATATCTTCCATAAGGCCGAAATTGCGTACGAATACAATACGCTATGACAGTCCAAGATAAATACAAAAAAAACCTAAAGTCATGAATAATTGTCCATTTTACGTATAATGATAAGGGGCGCACTTTATCAATAAAGGGTCTAATCGACTTTAACTTGGGGAGTAAATAAATACAAAAAAGTGAAGCCCATGGTAAATTTAAAATTGGTAAATTATTCGGTCCCGCAATAACTTGTTTTGCTCTGGGGACAGTATTAATAGGTTCAAAGCGATGTCCATGTTCAACTAAGACTCCCCCATGAGAATACTGATGAGTAAATTCAACCTCTGCCCCAACTGCCTTTTTGAAGACTTCTTGGGCTTTATTAAAAACCATCCCAATATCATGATTGCCAATAACATAGGTGAGCTTTTTATTTGGTCTAGAAAGAAATTTTTTTAATGAATGAAAAAAAAGAGGATGCCCATCAATGATCTCTTCAACCATCTTAGCAATATGGTCTTCTGTTTGAAGATGTGTAAAAACTCCTTCAACATCCATTTGAATCAGATTTAATATATCACCATTTAATATAACATTTACATCAGAAAAATAATATGTTCCTGTAGAGTAATGATCTAAAAACTCAGAAAATTTTTCATCTTCATCAAAATCTTCTAAAATATTTATTTGTCCATTATCTAAAAATCGGCCCTTCCCAAGATGAAAGTCACTCAGAACTAACATTAGCATTTTCAACCTCATTCACATGAAAGACTTTACCTCTTCCTGACCTTTTAGACATATACATCATTTCATCTGCAAATTTGATAATTTCAAGTGCCGACTTCGCATCAGTGGGGTATTCTGCAATTCCAATTGAAACAGAGAGATTGTACTTTTCCCCATTTCCTATATCAAATTTTTTGTTTTTAATTTTTTCTAATACTCTCGTTGCAATATCGTGTACTGTTTCAATATCAACAGTTGGCATAATAACAACAAACTCATCTCCACCATACCTATAGATATGATCTGAAGCACGTAAAATCAACGAAAGCACCTCTCCAATATCTTGTAAAAGCTTACTCCCAACAACATGACCATAATTATCATTTACTTGCTTAAAATGGTCTATATCAATAAACATAATTGAAAAAGTTTCATCTTCAATTTCATGATGTTTAATGGCCTTTTCCAGGTCTTGAGAAAGTTTTCTTTGGTTATAAAGACCAGTAATTTCATCTGTTGTTGCAAGAACAGTTAAATTTTGTTCTTTCTCTTTATTCATCCGATATATCAATAGATTTTCTATATATTTATAAAAAAGATGATTAAAGACAAACTCTTTTTTTTCTTGATCGACCTTTGCAGCGAGCCACAAAGAAGACTTATCTTTTGAGAACAAAGGAGTCACTAAGAAAAATTGATTATCAATATCTATTTCTTTTTCTACCCCTATATATTTTCGAGGCAATATTTCTGTCTTAATCATTTCTTGAATTTCTTGAGGACAACTACTCGCCCCCACATAATGAAATTTCTCGTTTTCTTTTTCTATGAGAAAAAAATCTCGAATTTCTTCAAAGCTATTTAGATAACTCGCTACCCTTTGAAAGAAATCAGTATTTGTTTTAATTTTTACTGGTGTTGAAAAAAGCTTAACAATTTCAGTTACTGGCAAACTTCTTTCTTGCTTTGAACTCATCAAGTCAACCCTAACCAAAGCATTTTCTAACAAAACTTTACTAAGTTTTGACTCAAAAACGGAACTGACTTGATATTTATAACAAAGCATAAGGAGGTCAAAGTCTTTATATTTTAAGACGATATTAATCGAAATCCCCGACATTGCCTTAATCAAGGACTCTAAGTCAGCTTTGCTAAATGACTCATCGACATAAATAAAAACGGCTGCGATTTCACTTTTTTCTCGTTTGAGGAGCTGAGAAAAGTCAACTTCTTCTATCAATTGAAAAGAACTAAAACGCTTAAGTGTCTCTCCAAGTAAATCGAGATCGTCCCTTTTAAGCTTGTAACTTATAATCTTATTCAAATCACACATCCAAGTTTTTCTTAATATTCTTCTCTCTTTGTTCAAGAGAGTTTTCATCTTCCATTTGCCCAATCACGTTTCTTAGAGTTTTTATGACTTTACTCATTTTTTCTTCTAAGGCGTGCTGCTGATGAACTGTTTTCTTTTCCTGCATGGTTGCACTCTCGATATCAAACTCTAAAGTATCTATTCTTCTTTTTAACTCCAATATTTTATGGTCTCTATTGCGTATTTGGACTTCAGCATCATTTTTTAACAACTCGAGTTTCTCTTCGAGCTCTTTCTCTCGACGTCTCACTTGGTTGATATCGACACTCTTTTCTCTTCGAAGTTTTTCAAATTCTTTTTCAAAGTTAATATTTCTTTGCTCTAAAACTTCTTTTTTATTTTCGATCAAATCAAGTTTTATATTTAACTCATCTATTTGTTTCGCATATCTTTTTTTGACAATGGCCAACTCGATTTTCTTCTCTTCTAGTTGAGCTTCAAGATTTTTAAAATCTCTCTTTTCTGAGTCGACATGAGATTCAAATTCTTGAAGCTTACTTTGTAATTGATTACGATCCTCTCTAAGACTTTTAATCGTTTCACCCAAGCGAATAAGCTCAGTTTGGTAATTTTCTTGATACTCTCTATGTTGTGCAGTCAATGCCTCCGAATTCATAGACCTGTTATTACCAGAAGAGTCTACTCTTTCATCAACCAACTCCATACTCTCGGGCTCTTCTGTCGCGACAGCTAGAGTATTTTCTTCATTATCTGAAAAAAGCTCATCCTCTGTTTCAATCTCATTTTCTTCTGGAAGTGAATCTTTTTTCTCATCGGCTTGATCTCCTAACAAAAGTTGATCAATCTCTAACATTTTTGTTTTAATATCATCTAAAGGATCTTCTGCGCTCGAGGCTTCACTTGAGCTAGCAACTCGCGTCTGATCATCTTCTTGGGCTTCATTATTTGCCAAAGAACTATCTTGCTCATCTTCGTCATCATTAGAACTTAAACCAAAAAGATCTTCATCTAGTAAATTATTAGAGTCCTCTGTTTCTGATAGAGCCTCACCATCCATTATCGAATCTAACTCCTCCTGTAAAACAGGCTTTGTCACATCAAAAGACTCTCCAACTTCTGTTTCCGAATCTAGACCAAACACCTGACTTTCAGATTCATCTTCGTCTTTTAAATGAACTTCACTTACATCATCTTCTTGGGCTGCCTCAGCCTCCCCAACAGTTGTTTTTTCACTAAGTGATAACGAAAGATCTAGCTCTGAAGGATCATGAGAAATTTGAACCTCACTCGCCTGATCTTCATCCTCTAAATCAATTTCACTATCCAAGTCTAAGTCTAATTCATTCAGAGACTCTTCCTTCTTGTGTTCAATATCAAAACTAATACTGGAGAGATCTTCCTCTAAGTTTTCTTTCTTTTTATCACTCATACTTACCTTATCTTTATCTAAATAATCTTCCTTAAAAACACCCTCAAAGGCCCTATCAATCTCATCACTCAATTTCTTTTCTTCACCAGAAATAGGCTTTTCACTATGCTGCTCCAATATACTCAGTGCCACTGTTCGTGTATCTTGCTTCTTTTTTATATCTATAGAGAAGTCGAAGATTTGATCAAGATCATAGGGAGGATTAACTAAAACATCTTTTTCTTCTGGAGAAATTTGCAAACGCTTCCAATTCATTTCGGAATCAGTAGAGTTATAATAAACAAGCTGAATACCAGGATTGCCTTTGCGAATCTTTTGTGCATAGTCCCTTAGAGTCATTCGATCCATCCCAGCGTCCAGCAAACAAAGGTCAAATTGATTAACTTCGCTTAACAAATAAGCTTTGTCTTCAAACGCCTCAACTTCTTTATAAGCCTTGATCTGATCAATAAAATCTTTAAAACTCAATGACTCTGAATTTAGAGCACAAATTCTCATTTAGCTTGACTCCCTTTATATATAATAATAACAAATAGATACAAGACGTAACAGCTAGGAAAAAGATGTCAAACGAGTGAAATCATTTCAATTGCTTTAAAGTTGCGGTATTATTAAAATGAGAGATATAATAATGACAAATAACAATATTTTTTATTGAGGGATAGAAATGAAAAAAATCACTTTATTATTAGTAACAATTATTGCTTCTATTAAAGGTTACTCACAATCAAAAGACTTCCTTCCTTCTACTATTTATCAGCTAGACCAAAAGTTTACACATCATATTTTAGTGGTGGAAAAGGCCACTCACTCTCTTTTTCTTTATCGTTATGGAGAAGATAAGCCCGAATTGCTAAAAAAGTTTAAAATTTTAACGGGAAAATATACTGGAAACAAAATGGTACAGGGAGATAAAAAAACACCTGAAGGTATCTATTTTTTCCAAAAATTCCATTCTTCAGACTACCTTATTAAAAAATATGGTGAATATGGTAGAATCTATGGTGCTGGTGCCTTTACAACGAATTATCCCAATATCATTGACAAAAGAAAGGGAAAAACAGGCGGAGGAATCTGGCTTCACTCCACTGATGATGACAACAGAGTTTCTCTTGGACTCGACTCAAAGGGTTGTGTCGTCGCAGTTGATGAAGACTTAAAAGATATCTCTCAGTATATAGATTTATCTAATACACCCATCATTATTGTCCAAAACCTCCACTTTCAAACTAAAGAAAACTGGGAAACCAATAAAGAACAAATACTCTCTACAGTTCAAAACTGGATGACTGCATGGAAAGAAAAAGATTTTGATCAATATATTAATTCTTATTCTAAACAAGAATTTGTTCATCCAAGGCGTGGAAGATTCTCTGCTTATAAACAATACAAAAGAAGCGTATTTGCCCGAGCTGACAAGCCCCAAATTACCTTTACCAACCTCTCATTGCTGCACAATGGAGAATACGTTGTGGCCACGATGGTTCAAAACTATGACTCACCTGTCATGTCTGATATAGGAAAAAAGACTCTTTACCTTAAAAAAGATAAAGATTATCAGTGGAAAATTGTTTGGGAAGAATGGTCTAAACTTCATGAAGAGCAAATTAATATCGCTTTTACTCCTAAGATGAGATATTTCACTGACCAACAATTGACTTCAAAAGATATGAGAAATGATTCAGGATCCATCTAAGGAACTTACCCTCATTGTCTATAATACCCCTAAGCCCCCTCGCTACTTAAGAGTAAAGAAAAGGCTTATTAAGACGATGATCACTGTAATTCCACTTTTAGTGATTTCGTCTATCTTGTTATCTTTTCTCTATTCTATGTACCTCAAAAATCAGCTCAACCAATTGAAGTCAAGAGAGCCCTTGCTAATCAATCAATTGAAGTCTGAAAAAGAAGAACTTGCAAACTCACTTAGTAAGCTTAAAAAAAATAATTTAATTCTTACTCAAAAACTATCCAAGGGCTCAACTGCAGAGACCTCAAACTCTGCTCTGGCCTTATTTACAACCCCCTTAGGTTTAGAAGACCTCAGAAGTAAAGAATTAATCAAAATTGAAAACCTTAAACTCAATACAAATGGTCAGCGAATAAAGCTCAATTTTGATCTGGCCAATAATTCTCCTGATAACTCTAAACTTTCAGGTTTTATCTCTGTCCTCCAATTTCAAGATAATACCATACAATACTATCCTTCATACGAGCTAAGTCAGAAAAATCTTAGGATGGAATATTCTCAAGGTGAAAGCTTTTCCTTCTCACGTTTCCGTCCAACAACTGCAACATTTAAAAAGCTCATTAAATCGAGTGCCAAATATAAAATTTTTATTTTTTCTCGTACAGGAAATCTCTTAGTATATAAACAAATTGGACCTTATAATATTGAGTAAATCATGACTGAAGATGAATTTAAAAAACTTAACTTCTCCGTTCTTGGAAAAAACTCTTACCTTGAAGGTGAGTTTAAATTTACTGGAGAAACCCTGCTGAACTGTAAGCTAAAAGGTAGCATCCTTATGCAAGATGATGGCAAACTTACATTAGAACGCAGCTCAGAGGTTGAAGGTCAAATTTATGCACATAATGTTGAAGTTTTTGGAAGTTTTACTGGCTCTATCAACGCATCAGGAACTCTTTCAATCAGATCTTCAGCTAAAATATCGGGAAAGATTCAAGCTGGTAAATTAAGTATATTTCCAGGGGCACATATCAATTTTGAAGGCTCAACACTAGATGATGAACCTTCAAAAACACCTGCTAGTACAAATTAAAGATACTGTTTGTAGTCTTTAACTTCGACCTCAAAGCCTGCTTTTTTCAAAACTTGAACTAGTTTTTTATCCCCAGCAACAAGAATTGTTTGCTTTTGTCTGCCAAAAAGCTCCTTAATCATTTTTTCTAAATCAGATTTCTTATAGGAGTCAATTTTCTTTGAAAACTTATAAATTTCTTCATAATCCTTTCCCCTATGATCAAAAATAATAAGGTTTTGTAAAAAGTCAGTTGTTGACTCCAAGCCTAACAAATAATTACCTTTCAAGTTATTACGTGATAAGACGAATGATTTTTGGTCTATTTTTTGAGAGTTTTTCTTAATAGTTGCTAATGTTGACTCAAGAAGCTCAAGAAGTGTTTTATTTTTAGTAAACGTTGCAATCAATGCACGCCCATAGTTGCCCTGCTCTGCCACGACTGCTCCTGCAGAATATGTTAATCCTTTTTGAACACGTAATACTTGCATTAACTGCGAGGTAAACCCTCCTCCAAGATGATTAGCTGCAAAGGTCTTTAACTCTTCAGTCCCAATATTAACTTCATCTGTTTTGAGGACTCTACCAATTCTGAGTTGAACCTGATTTGCATTGGGAAGTGAGACAAAAATGATCTTTTTATGCTCCGGTAGACTTTTAACCACGGGAACTGCTGTTGCAATATGTCCTTGTTTCCATTTGCAATCATTTGCAAGAATGCCTTTAAGCTCTTTTACTTCTTTAGGCCCTTTAATATAAACCCTTTTTACTGCCTGCTTATTGAAAAACTCCAATCTCTTTTTTAAATCTCTTGAGCTTATATTTTTTAAGCTCTTAATTGTTCCCTCGGTTGGGTTTTCAAAACCAGTTCCATTAAGAGACTCATATCTGAAGGCTCGACTTGCTATTTTTGAATGGTCAGTAACTAGGTTTTTTAATCGAGAAAGACCTCTTGATTTTGTTTGGTTCAACTCCCTTTTAGGAAAATCTGCATTATCAAAGAGATGACAAATCATTTTCATCGTTGGAACAAAGTCTTTGACCAAGCCGCCAACATTAAAAAGAGAAAACTCATGAGTCACTTTGCTTCGGTAAGAGGCACCATAGAACTCCAAGGACTCCACGATTTGTTTTTGAGAATATCTTTTTGTCCCCGATGTTAATTGATTAAACATTAAATCTGTCATTCCAAATAGCTTTGGTTTATCACCTAAAGCGCCTTCTTGAAAATAAAACGTCACATCATAAGTTGGTAACGTATCATCATGCATCCAAACGATATCAATACCATTCCACTTATAGCTCTGAAGATTTTCGTCAAGATAGTTTTTTGCATAGGAAAAAGGACTCAACAATAAGCTTACTAAAAGTATTTTTCTAAAATTCATACAACTTCCTAATTTTTATTCCAAACAGTAATTAATACAGACTCTTTATTATTAATATATTGCTGACAAGCAGTTTTTAGTTGGTCAACACTAATTGACCGATACATATCGATCTCTTTTTTATAAAAATTATAATCTCCAAAATAAACCTCTCTATCCCCTAGGAAACTTGCAATTCCTGCATTTGTATCAAGGCCGCTGAACATACCAACTAAATATTGATTTAAGACCTTTTGAAGAGAACGTTCTGTAATGGCCTTTTCACATGATTGACTTAGTTCTTTTTTTAAGTCTTTTATAAAAGAGTTTAATTTTCTTTCCGGTAAAAGCTCTCCCATAAGAAAAAAGATACCACTTTCTTGTAAGGTATAGTTGGCAGCTTGTATCGAACTAAGCTGCGGATTTTTAGCAATGACAAATTTTTCTGTGAGATAAGAACTCTTTCCCTCTCCTAAAATCGAAGCCAATATATCTAAAGTAAAAGCGTCCTTGTGCCCCACTTTTTTCCCTTGAAAAGCTAACATGAACTGAGGAACTGGTCCTGTTCCTTTCAAATGAATTGTCTTCTCAAAGTCTTTCCTAAAGTCAAACCCAAGCTCAGACAAATGTTTCTGTTTTAACTTATCGAGATTCTTCGTTGGTTTTATATCTCCAAACTTTTCTTGCATTTTTTTAAACACATGTTTTGCATCGACATCTCCAACGACGACAACCACCGCATTATTTGGAGCATAGTATTTTTTGAAATAATCCAAAACTTCTTTCCTTGAAACCGTTTTTAAATCTTCAATCTCACCAATAACTGAAGAACCATAAGGAGTTCCCTTAAAAGCTGTCTTCATCATGGTTAAATAAAGCTTACCTGAATCACGATTTTCATAACGGAGTTTTCTTTCTTCCAAAACGACATTTCTTTCTTTTTCAAAAGACTCTTTTTCTAATAATAAGTTTTGCATGCGATCGGCTTCCAAGTCAGCAATCACGTCAAAATGTTCACTAGGAAGGCTTTCGTAATAAACAGTAAGGTCATTAGAGGTATAAGCATTATTCTTTCCTCCATTTCCTTCTACCAATTTATCAAATTCTCCTGCCCCATACTTTTTTGCCCCTTTGAACATCATGTGTTCCAAAAGATGGCTTGAGCCCGTAATTCCAGGTACTTCAAACTTACTTCCCACCTTGAAATATGTATAATATGAGAAAATTGGTAATTTTTTATTTTCGACAACTAAAATTGTTAAACCATTTTCAAGAGTTTTCTTCTTCACATTTAAAGCGATATCGTACTCATGATTTTTGTGTAAAATTGAGCAAGCTTGTCCTCCAAATACTAATAAAAAAACAATTAAGCTCCGCTGCAATAACTGACTCATTTTTCTCTCCAATTAGTTAAATTTACTCATCATTATACTAACAAAAGTTAAGTCAGGACACTCAGAAAAATAAACCCCAAGCTTTATAAGCAAAAATTCTTCTTTTCCCCATAAAATTATTACATTTTAGAGTAGTAAAAATTAAAAAATTCTGTATTAATACTCAATAACAATTAAATTATTTTACGGAGTTATGCTCATGAAAATTGCAGTACCAAAAGAAATTAAAAACAATGAAAACAGAGTTGGACTTGTTCCCTCAGGCGTTCAACAACTTGTTATGGATGGGCATGAAGTCTTTATTCAAAAGGATGCTGGAGCAGGAATTGGAATTTCTGACGAAATGTATATTGAAGCAGGAGCTAAAATTCTTCCCACCCTTGAAGACTGTTTTGAAAAAGGGCAAATGATAATTAAAGTAAAAGAGCCTCAACCTGTTGAAATTGCTCTTTTACGTCCTCACCATATTCTCTATACATATCTTCACTTGGCAGCAGATAAAAATCTAACAGAAGGTCTCATGAAGTCAGGATCAACTTGTATTGCCTATGAAACGATTCAGTATCCAGACGGTTCTCTTCCCTTACTAGTTCCAATGTCAGAAGTTGCTGGAAGAATGGCCACTCAAGTTGGGGCCATGTGTTTACAAAAAGATAAAGGAGGTAAAGGCGTTTTACTTGGTGGCGTTCCTGGTGTTCATAGAGCTAAGGTCACAATTATTGGTTGCGGTATCGCTGGAACCAATGCGGCGAAAATGGCCATGGGCCTTGGAGCTGATGTTACCTGTATTGATCTGAGTACCAAAAGACTTGCTGAAATGGATGATCTTTTTGATAATAGAATTACAACTCTTTATTCAAATGCTTTCAATATCGAACAAGCTGTTGTCGACTCTGATCTGGTTATCGGAGCTGTTCTTGTTGCAGGAGCAAAAGCCCCAAAACTTGTCACACGAGATATGATTTCAAAAATGGAAGATGGCTCAGTTGTCGTTGACATTGCCGTTGACCAAGGAGGATGTATTGAAACATGTCGTCCAACAACACACCAAGACCCTACTTTTGTCGTTGATGGAGTTGTTCATTATTGTGTAGCTAACATGCCTGGTGCTGTACCTAGAACATCAACTTACGCCTTAACTAATGTCACTTTAAAATATGCAAGAATGATCGCAAGTAATGGAGTAGAAAAGTCTATTGCTGAAGATGAATTTCTTAGAAAAGGAGTTAATATCTACCAAGGAGATCTAGTATATGAGCAAGTTGCTACAGATTTAGAACTTCCTTTTACTCCTCTTAATCCAGAAAAGTATCTCTAGTACTATATAATTTTTCCCTGTTATGCTATGATAATAAGCATGACAGGGAACCCTAGCGTCGACAAAATTATTCTTGGCCTCAACGGTATTTTAGTAACAGCTGCTGCTGCTCTTGTAGTCTTTTCACATACTATGATTAAAAAGCCTTCTACTGAGCAAGGTAAAGAAATGGGAAACATGATTGAAAACTCTATGTTTGAGCTGCAAAAGCCTCCAGTTGTCATGGAAGAAATCGTTGTTAATCTTTACTCGCGAGAAGCTAGACTTAGATTTTTAAACACTCAATTAAACTTAGTTCTTTTTGAAGAAAAAGACCGCTCTTTGGCCATGAGTTTAAAACCCCATATATTTGATGCTTTAATTGATATTACAGGCAATATGCGTCCCAAAGAACTTAATTCAGTAACAGGTAGAATTTTATTAGAAACAAGGCTGAAAAAAAGAATTAATAAGCTACTCAAAAAGCCCGTTATTAAAAAGATTTTATTTTCAAAATTTATTATTCAATAAGATTTTAAGCTAGTACTCAAAAGTTATTAACCGCCTGACTAAATTGATGATAGAGAAAACTCAAACTTAGTAACGAACCTCTAGGCTGCTTTTAAAAAGGGATTTTATTGAGGCGCTAGTGAGCAGTTATGCTAGTTACAAAATTATCGCTTCTGTCTGTGAGTTTGAGTTTTCTCTTCCATCCCCACCGTAGTAGGGCGATTAACAAAAGTTACAAAATAACTTTATTTTGTTTCAGACGGTAAAAAGATAAGCTAAGTTCCTACTCTTCAGAACCAGAATTAACTTTTTCGTAGGATCCTTCACAATCATCTAGATTTTTCATATATTCATCAACTTGAGCTTTAGTAATTTTTCCCTCGGCCAGAAGTCTGTCCATAATTCTAACATCCATCACTTTTTCATCTAATGCTTTAGCTAATTTCATATATCACCTACTTGTCTTTAATTTTTTTGTTTTTCTATCACAATATGTCAAAATTTGTAAAGCCAAATTCACTCAACTCTTGCTATTGCCAAAATTTAGGCTTTTCTGGATCGGCTTTATCTTGCTCTTCAGTTTTAATTAACCGAAAGTTCCCTCGCTTTTTGCGTGCTTGATGCGACTTATGATTTTCCATTATATCTTTAATCCCCAAGCCTCTGGCCTTTAAAGATTGATATTTTAAAAAGATAAAAGCAACGGCCATGGAAACGATATGACCCCATGCAGAATTAAATGCCGTCGAAGTTAAGGCCATAAATAACTCTATCACCGCTAATAATAAGCAAAAATATTTTGCCTTCATTGGAAAGAGGAACATAAACAACATCGTTCGCTCGGCGTAAATAATTCCATAAGCCACTAAAAGGGCCAGGTTTGTCCCTGTAAGGCCAAAAAGTGGTGCTATTCCCATTAATCCACCAGCAAAATAACTAAAAAGAGTAAAAATAACGCCGCAAGAATAAGTAGAGATGGCCAAGAATTTTAGATAAAACCGACTTCCCCATAGTCGCTCAAGCTCACTTCCAATAAACCAAAGAATAAGCCCGTTAAAAACAACCGTCATTAATGATTTATCAATAAAAGGAAAGGTAATTAATTGAAAAATAAGTCCCTTACTTAGTCCAACAGTCGTAAGCCCTAAAATTCCAACTAAACTAGTACCAGCACTCATATAAAGTATCTGAGATAGAATAAAGGTTCCCACATATCCTATAAGAATATACTTATTAATTTTAGTGAGGGGGGGAGCATACATTTGTGTTTGCATAAGCTTACCTTTTATAATTTTTGAGAAATTTCTACTAAGACACCATTCATAGATTTAGGATGAATAAAATTAACTAAACAATTATTCGCCCCTTCAAAAGGCTTTTGCGAAATAAACTTAAAACCCTTAGCTTCAAGGTCATTTTGTTTTTGTAAAACATCTTTAACTCGAAAACATAGATGATGAATTCCTGGGCCTTTTTTAGCAATAAATTTAGCAATATTACTTTCCGGACTAGTAGCCTCTAATAACTCAATATGTGAATTATTATCTATATGACAAAAAGCGGTTTTAACTTTTTGAGACTCTACAACCTCTCTTTCTTTGGAAAAATGAAGTCCTAAATGAGTATAAAGCTCAACCGAATCTTCCAAAGACTCAACAGCAATAGCAATATGATCTAAATGACAATCTTCTAATTCTGGAATCATTTTTTATCACCCTTTAATATTTTTTCACTATATCTATAAATCAATCTATCTTCCGAGGGCCATGATATCAAATTTAATCGCATCTGTTCCATTTTTTTACTTTCTTGTACACGAGCTTTAAGAATCTTCTCAAGCTTATTTTTGGCCACCACTGACATCTGATTTTTAGAGTTCTGAATAAGAAAGTCATCCCTAAAATACTTTGCAAAAGTTTTTTTATCTTGCTTTGACAAAAAATCTAAGTCGTAAGCATAAACTGAGCTTAGAAAAAAAAGGCTCAGAATAGAAATTATGAGTAATTTAACTAAAATAAAATACTTATTCACATGTAGGATTATTCGCAAGATCAACCAATTGGTCAAATGTTATTGCTTCATTGCATCGATTTGGATCACTAGGGTTAAAAACAACATCTGCTGGTTGACAAGGTGGAGTACAAACTCCTACCCCACTTCCATCTGCAGCCGAACACTCTCCAAAAACAGCAACCGTAACACATCTTTTAGCGCAAGTGACACCGCCATAAGGATCTGTACCTGTTTTAACGATAGCACATGTCGTAACTGGATGCTTTGCACACCATTCTTTTGCAACGCAAGACTGCCCAGTTGGCTTAGAACAATAAGAAGGTTGGCTCGAAATCGTATCATGTGGAGCACATCGTCCTGAGGCTTTATTACAACATAATGAGGAACATTGATAATCCGAAGTACATAACTCTCCTGTCGGCTGACTACCATAACTTGGTAAATCATCAACACATTGAGAAACTAATGATTTACTCCAACACCTTTTATTGACACAACAAGAGTCAGATCCACACTGAGCACTTGAGGAACACTGTTGAAAACTTGAAAAGAGAATATCATTATTCTGCTCTGTTTGCAGTGCACTAGGCTTAACCAACTGAAGTTTAACTTCATCTGTAATATCAACAACAGTTATATCACCGTCTGAGTCCTCAGCAATTATTTCAATTGTTGCTGTAACAGAGCAAGAACCTATATGCTCTCCTGTTATTTCATGAACAGTATTGGCCCGTTTATTACAGCCATCCATCCACAAAGACTCCCCATTAGAATTCATTGTTGTTAAAACTTTTTCAGCATCTGCAATAGCACTTCCCATATATTCCGTATTCTTAAGCAGATCAAATTTTGTATACAAAGGAAAAAGTCTTGCAAGATATCCGTATTCTAATTCATAATCATCAACTTTTCCGTTAAGATTATCATCATAAACACCACCAAAAACTCCATAATTACCTTTTATTGCTTCTTCTGAAATCTGCCATTCTTCTTGGTTTAAAGGTCGGTAAGGACCTCTATAATAATAAGTTAATGAGTCAATGACTTGGGTAGACTCAAAGGTTGTAAAAACAGTAGAGGGAGCATAAACATAAGATGTCCCTGTTAACAAAGGATTATCCGGTAAACATCGACCTAAGGCTATTTCATCTGAATCAAGATAATACCCATCGTTACCTACTTGGGTATTAAGCTCATCAGGAATGATAGGAATATCAGGCGTTCCTGCGGTTACAAGTCCCTTATCAACAACTTTTGCAAAAGCATACTTACACGTATCATCAGAGTTAACACATCCTTGGGCCAAACTTCCAGTAAATGTCGAATCATCTTCTAAAGAAAGACCTCGGCAAAAAAGCTTATCATTTCGATTAAAACTTACTGGTTCATGTAAAATTCCCGGATCACTACTACTTCCAGAAAAGTCGTAATTATTATAGTCGTATAAATCATAAGGAAGAGAAATATCTTGAAAAGGTTTACTTCTAAAATCCATAATAAGGACTTCGATATCCGTCTGAGGCGTTAATCCTGGGGCGGTACTGACTGTGGCAGGAATTGTTTTTTCAAACTCATTAAGACCAAACTTAAAACGCACAGAAATACTTTTTGAAGCTAAGGAAGAAATATTAATTCCTGCAAGGTATAAATAACCATCATAGTTTTTAGGAATAGTAAGTTTTCTTTTATACTCACCACCATCACTTGATTCATCTACTTTGGGCTCAACCAGATGCCTAATTTCAACCTTAGCAATAGGATTCTCTTCATCACCTGTCACACTCCCATCATCATTAATAATCCCATGACCTGTTCCTGGGTCTCGATTAGATAAACTTTGGGCCTCATCCAACTTAGTAGAGATCCTACGGGTACTAGGCGCATCTAAACATGAGCTTAGTCCAAAAATTGCTATAAATAAGGTAAAGATTATTCTAAAATACATACATATCACTCATCCAACTAACTTATCGGAATTATAGATAAAGCCGTTAGGTATAATTATAGCTGAAACCTAAAGATATGAGGTGAAACTAGGTGTAAACTACTGAAATTAAAAGAAATGACTGAATTTAGATTACTTTATCTGCCGCTTTAACTAGGCAATTATCACCTATTTAGTACAAAAGGCTTCGAATGTTCCAAAGTCTTTATTCTTACGAACTCCAGGGACTTGATACAAACGATTATGAAATGATATATATACGCCAGGCTTTACTAATTGAGCCGCAATTAAAGCCTCTGTTACATTTTGAAGTGCATCAGAGTCCTCAAAACCTAATGGGCGCATCGCTCCAGTAAAAATAACAGGGGTATTTTTATTATCCCAAGCTTCTTCTAAGAGCTCTGCACTAAACTGCATAGTATCAGTCCCATGCAAAACAACAATGGGATGTGAATCCTTAGAAAGCTCTTGAACTTTAGACACAATCTTTTTTCTATCTTCAAGTTGCATCTCTAAAGAATCAATCGCCATTAAAGAATGAACGACAATTTCGGTATAGGGAAGCCTTAAACGTTGATTGAGCCGGTTTTTTATAACAGTTTCTCGATTAAACAAAGTTCCTTCTTGTTCATCATAAGTCTTTTCAATAGTGCCCCCGGTAGTGATAATATTGATTCTCGTCCAAGAATTTTCAGCGATATCCTTATTTATCATTTTTTTTACCTCTAAACCTTGACGCCGGCGTCTTTGGCCCCATATTAATTTTGCCTACAAATATTACGCAAATAGTTAAATATGACAAGGAGTAATTATGTCTTCACGTAAAGGACACATTTCAGTAAACACAACGGATATTTTTCCCATTATAAAAAAATGGCTTTATTCTGAACATGATATTTTCGTCAGAGAGCTAGTCTCAAATGCTTGTGACGCTATCACAAAAAGAACCTCCGTCTCACGAACAACGGGACAAGAGGTTGAGCCAGGAAAAGTCGATGTGGCCATAGACAAAGAAGCAAAAACAATAACATTTAAAGACAATGGTATTGGGATGTCCGAAGATGAAGTTGAAAAATATATTGCTCAACTGGCTTTCTCGGGTGCGGAAGAATTTGTTCAAAAGATGAAAGATGCAGAAGGAGAAAAAGGCGATATTATTGGTAAATTTGGTCTAGGTTTCTATTCAGCATTTATGGTCGCAGATAAAGTTATAATTGAATCTTTATCTATGAAAGAAGGAGCCAAACCAACAAAATGGGTTTGTGAAGGTGAAACAGATTATGAGTTTTCTGATTCTGATAAATCAACTATTGGAACAGAGATCACATTACATATAAATGAAGAAAATAAAGAATTCTTAGAGACATGGAAACTAAGAGAGACACTTAAAAATTATTGTGACTTTCTTCCTTATCCTATTGAACTTAAAGACTTAAATGAAATTGCAAGAATTACCCAAGAAAATGCCAAGGCGGAAAAAGAAGAAGATAAAAAACCTCTTCCAACAGACATTATTAATGATACAGAACCTCTTTGGAAAAAAGATCCTTCAACCTTAAAGGACGAAGACTATAAGAATTTTTACAAAAAACTTTATCCAATGGACCCTGAACCATTATTTTGGTTGCATTTAAATGTTGATCACCCTTTTACTCTGCAAGGGATTCTCTTTTTTCCAAAGCTAAATCCAAACAAGCCGACGAATGAGTCAAATATTAAGTTGTACTGTAAACAAGTTTTTGTTTCAGATAACGTTAAGAATGTTATTCCAGAATTCTTATCCCTTCTAAAAGGTTCAATTGACTCCACTGACATCCCATTAAATGTCTCTAGGTCTGCTTTACAAGGTGATCCAAATATAAAGAAAATTTCAAATTATATTGTAAAAAAAGTTGCTGAAAGTCTCAAAAAACTCTTTAAAAATGATCGGGCCAGATATGAAAATGCGTGGGAGGATATCGGTTTATTTGTAAAATATGGTGTTATTTCAGATCAAAAATTTGATGACTTAATGAGAGATAAAGTCCTCTTTAAAAATTCTGAAAATAAATTCATGACCTTAACAGAATATACAGAGTCAATCCCTGAAAAACATAAAGAAAAAATGAAGGGCAAAATTGTTTATTTTGAAGAAAATTCTTCTGATGAAACACTTAGAACACAACTTTTAGAAGAAGGTATTCAGGCTCTCACGACTGATGCTTATATTGATCCACACTTCACTCAACATGTTGAAGTTAAGAAAAAAGATGATCAAGAAATTAAATTTCAACTTGTAGACAATGCAATTGAAGATATTCTTGAGACAACAAATGCTTCTGAAGATGATATAAAAATCAAAGACCTTTTCCAAACAATCCTAGTCGGAGAAAAGGATGAAAAGAATCCAGCTCAAATGGAAGTGGAAATTAAAAATTTTAAAAACTCAGCAACTGCTGCTTATTTTAAAGTTGATGAATCAATGAAACGTTTCCAACAAATGACTAAATCTATGGGCCAATCTCATTTTGATATGCCTATGAAAAAAACACTTGTCTTAAATCCTTCTCACAAACTTGTGCAAAACGCCTTTAAACTCTCTGAAAATAATGAAAAGAAAGACCTTGCAGGAAAGCTCTGTCATCATATTCAAGACCTTGCAGCGATTTCTGGTGAAGGCTTAAATGACCAGCAAAGAAAAGATTTTGTTACAAGGTCTCAAGACCTCATGAGTGAACTTTCAAATTTAGCTCTTTAAGCAATAACAATAAGTAGAGGAGAACTCCTCCTCTACTTATTTACATATCAACAACACTTTCAAAACTTATATCAGAAACCTTTTTAAATTTCTTTTGTTCACTTATATGGGAGTCTGCATCTGCTTCTGTAAACTTATTATGGGCAAGGTCTCTTCGCTTTTTAAAGTTATTAAACTCATCTCTTTCTTTTTCTTCTTGGCAATCAATACATAAAGATGCTGTTGGTCTGGCCATTAGTCTTTTTTGAGAAATATTTTCCCCACAGTCTTCACAATGCCCATAAGTTCCATCAAGAATCTTTTGCTTGGCCTGCTCAACTTTTCTAAGAAATAAAATATTTCTTTGATCAAGACGAAGCTTTAACGTTTCTTCTTTCAACTTGTTAAGCTTGTCTACTTCATCTCCTTGAGCAGAAGTTTGAAGAATTTTTTTTAACTCTCCCGTACCATTTCTCTCACTTAAAATGTCATTAAACATTGTCATAAACTTTTGTTGGGCGTTCATGTTCATCCTAAACTCCTTAAATAACAATATATGATGGGTTCAATCGTCCTAATTTCATAAGTTTAATTCCTTTAAACTTATTCCCTTCATCCTCGTTAATATAAATCGTGCTAAGTTCCTCTTTCACACTCCAAGTAAACTTCCTGTTCACTTGATGTGCTTTGTTTAAGCAGTTTTCGTGCCAATTCGAGTTTTATAGTAAATTTAAGAGCTTAAGATTATTTCATCTTTTTTGGCATGGTGCCAAAAGTGTCAAAAGTGCGTTTTGCCACTAAATTATTGGCCCTACTTACTAACAAAATCCTTTCCTTTTTACAGGAACTAAATATTTGCTTAACAGAACATAAAGTGTTTCCTAAATTCTAGCTACACAATTTAGCAAGAGAGAACATATGATCAAAAACTTATTCACACACACGCTTTGGGCCCTAAGCCTATTTTTATTTGCTAACAATTCAATTGCCAGTAATTATTTTGATAAAAATGAATCCTGTCTACAGGTTGCAGATATCATGGCAGTAGAAAATCATTTCACACAATTTCAAGACTTTACAAAAACAGATAAAAAAGAAGTTTGTAGAAGTGAAGTTGGGGACAAGTGGTTTGAAATACTTAGAAGTACTCTAGCGATGCAGAGGCTAAGTCTCACAAATAAACTTAAAGAAGACCAAGACGATGCTCTGACTTTAAGCCCTATTCAAGAAAAAGACTGGTGGAGTTATTATACTCATCGAGCAGATAGCTATTCAATCGAGCCTAGTTATTGTAACCGAAGCAAAAGTATTGTCGCCTTTGTTTATAGATTTTTTAAAGGAAGAATTCATCTTTGTCCTAGGTTTTTTGAAATGAGTGTCTCAGAACAAATTGAAGTCCTGATGCATGAAGTTCGCCACTTTGATGGACACTCTCACGTAACTTGTACTCAGGGTAACGAAAATGGTAGTCGTGGAGCATGTGATAATGATATAAAAAATGGTGGCTCTTACGCTGTTTCAGTTCAAGCAGGAGTTGAACTCTCACAAATTGATCAACTCAGTGATGTAGAGCAAATCTTATCTGAATCAAGTGCTATTTATACAATTAACAATAAATTCAACTCTCTCCCACAAGTTAGAGCAACTGACTATCTTTTTGCGGCTAACAAGAAAGGTGAAGTTTGGAAAATTCACACAGAAGATCATTCTGTCCCAGTCAAAGTTACACAACTCAATGACCCTTCGTATGTTTATGCCAATGGATCTCAATTTACAATTTATCCTTTAGATAAAAATAAAAATGCTTACAGGACTTTTAGATATTTTCAAGCCCAAGCTAAATCTATAGGACAGTTTGCGATGATGTATAATAAGGCAAACCCAAAAGAAAGAAGTCGTTTTGGCGGTGCTAATTATTATGGTCTAGGAACCATCGTTAAAGCAAACACACTAAACTCCTTATGTGGTAGTGAATTAGCTTCTCTTAAGTTTCCCTATGGAAAGATTAAAGCTCTTCCTATCTTAAAAAACTCACAAAACGAGGATACTTTATTTGTTCTTTCTGAAGCAGGTGAAACATATCAATTAAACTGTGATGCTGAAAAACAAGAAATGGCGCTTGAGAAGACTCAAAAAGATCTTCCTTCTGATGCCCTAGATCTTTTTGCTTTTGATTCGCAAACAGCATATGTTCTTAGAGATAATGGAACTCTCAGTACTTTCGATCTTTTACAAGGCAGATATGGCCAAGACCTCAATTATAAAAATGATTGGGTGAGCCTAACTCCTCTTAAAACTTATAATGTTTTTGATCAAATTCAAAAAAGGAAATAAACTTTATGCCTAAAAAAACACTCATAAATTTTTTATTTTTACTTCCTGTTTTTTTAGGCATTTCTTCTTATCTTTTTTTAGACTTTGAAGATTATTCAAGTCCACAAGCTCAAACCCAAAAGATAAGCCAGAGATCGACTAAGTTACAAAAAAGAAAAGAACAAGAAGCTTTAAAGGCCAGTCATGATTCACGGTCATCTTCACCTGAGAAAAACCTTGCTGAATATCTCAAGAATGAAAAAATTTCGATTAACAAAAGAATCTTGGCCATAAAAAAATTAGATTTAAAAACTCATCGAGTACAGAAAAAAAATATAGACCAGCTGCTCACCCTAATAAATTCACCTAATCCTTATAAAGAAGATATTCATGCTCAGTCTCCACATAACTTTCAAGCTTACCGCCTAAAACAAGAAGCGTCTTTGAGAGTCTATGCACTTAAAAGAATTTCTTCGGCCTTACCTAAGAAAAAGCTTAAATTAAAATTAACAAAAATCATGAAAAACAATCCCGATATTGTCATTCAAAAGATAGCCAAACAAGTCATCCTGGCCGCTAAAAAAGGTGAAAATTATTTTGAAAATATAAAACAAGGGATTAAAAACATGAAGCTTCCAGCAAATGAAGTTCATGATCACTAACTTGAAAGTTCACACTAACTCATCCCCATCAGGGTTAATCACAATATGACCTTGATCTATTTTTTTTCGGACAACTTCTAAAACTTTATTTTGGGCCTGTTCAACTTCAGAAACCCTACGAGGTTTTCCTTTAAGTCCTTGTTCAATATCCAAACGAATTCCCGTAGATAACTTATTCATAAGTTCTTCAACAATATGTTTGTCAACTGTTCGAAGAGCGAGCCCAAACTCTTCCAAATTGAGATCACGAAGAAGACCTACCAACATAGACGGTGTTAAATATTGAAG
>LULL01000136.1_pt1 | contig 49558 bp, 45 predicted proteins | sample 728161 | NCBI WGS metagenome assembly LULL01 (sample SAMN03860290, study PRJNA289734) | marine metagenome | biome: seawater column; feature: ocean; material: water; isolation source: Red Sea water column Station 149 - depth 500m | place: Saudi Arabia: Red Sea | collected 2011-10-15 | depth 500 m
CTCCAGCAGCTCGCAGAAAGCGGCACCGAGCTCGACGCCAGTGGCGGCCTTGACCGGCTCCGGTCGCCCACCCTCCACCGGGATCTCGCCCAGGGCGGGCTTGTCGTGGACGACCAGCGCCAGCAGCTGCTTGCGGAGCATGCCGGCGTGCAGCTCGGGGACGGTGAACCGGCCATGCACGCTGCCCTGCCCGTCAGGGGTCATGGTCAGCATCGTCTTCCGGGCGGCTGCGCGCTCCTCCGCCTCCAGCCGGGCTGCCTCGTGGGCGTCGGCGACGGCGGGGGCGACGACGTCGAGGACCCGATCACCCAGCACGCGCAGGTCGCAGGCGTCGTGGTGGCCAGCGAGGTCGACGAGCCGCTGCTCGGCATCAGCCTTCACCGTGGCGGGGATGTCGGTGGGTAGGGCGTCGAGGGCACGGGCGATGACCTCGGCCTGCTCGGTGTTCACCGCGCCGGCTGCGTACCCCTCCCGCAGCCGGGCGTAGGTCTCCAACGCGGTGGCGAGGTGCACCGCCCGGCGTGACGACCGGACGGTGGTGCGGGTGGCACGGGCCAGCCACGTCGCGGTGGTCGCGGCCCCGGTGGCCTCCTCGACCCGCACCGCCGTGGCGTGCGCGAGGACGCGGTGCTTGAGCTCACCCAGCCGTGCCTCGGCCGCGGCGATCTCCACCAGCGAGGCGGCGGTCGCGGTCTGGTCGAGACCCAACAGGGAGACCTCGTCGAGCTCGGTGAGCGCACCGGCGATGACCGCGACACCACGGTCCACCTGGTGCTGCCCGAGCCCTTCCATGAGCTGACTCTTCCAGGGACCACCGACACTCCGAGACGCTCAGACCCCTTCTCCACAGGGGCTCCGGGCACCGTGACCCGCGCCAGGACCCAGGGTCTCGCGGCTCGTCGCTGACGCTCCTCGCACCTCGACCACCGGAGGCTGCGCTCGCACCTCGACCAGCCGGCTGCAGTCGAGGTGTCGGTGCGGCGTGGTTGAGTTCGGCCCGTGTCGTCGACCCAGGGACAGACCCAGACGCTGAGCCGTTCCCAGGCCCGTCGGGTCGCGCTGGCCGCCCAGGGCTTCCTCGACAAGCCGCACGCCGGGCCGACGATGCGGACCTTCGACCGCACCCTGGCGCGCACCGGGGTGCTGCAGGTCGACTCGGTCAACGTGCTCCAGCGGGCGCACTACATGCCGCTCTACTCCCGGATGGGTCCCTACGACGCCGACCCGCGCACCGGCCTGCTGGCGCGGGCCGCAGAGAAGCGGCCTCGGCGGGTGGTGGAGTACTGGGCGCACGTCCAGGCGTTCATGCCCGTCGACCTGTGGCCGCTCATGCAGCACCGGATGGACTTCTACCGCGCCGCCCGCGGCAAGTGGTGGAAGGACGTCGAGGACTCGATGATCGAGCGGGTCCGGGTGGCCGTCGCGGCGCAGCCCGGGCCGGTCACGGCGCGTGAGCTCGAGCAGGTCATCGGCTCCGGCGGGCCGCGCTCGAAGGAGCACTGGGGCTGGAACTGGTCCGAGGCGCGCAAGACCCTCGACTTCCTCTACCAGATCGGCGAGCTGGCGATCGCCGGCCGCACCACCCAGTTCGAGGTCCGCTACGACCTGCCCGAGCGGGTCCTGCCCGCCCAGATCCTCGACCTCCCGGTGCTCGACCCGCAGGACGCCGTCACCGAGCTCGTACGCCGGGCAGCCCGCTCCCACGGGGTCGCCACCGCCTCCTGCCTGGCCGACTACTACCGCCTGCGCCAGCAGCACGACCCGAAGCGACCCGACCTGCCCAGCACCGCGGTCGCGATCGAGCAGCTCGTCGGGACCGGCGAGCTCGAGCCGGTCCGGGTCGAGGGCTGGCGGCGCCAGGCCTACCTCCACCGCGACGCCCGGGTCCCGCGGCGGGTCGCCGCCCGCACCCTGCTCAGCCCCTTCGACCCGGTCGTGTGGGAGCGCGAGCGCACCGAGCAGCTCTTCGACTTCCACTACCGCATCGAGATCTACACGCCCCCGGAGAAGCGGGTGCACGGCTACTACGTGCTGCCGTTCCTGCTGGGGGAGGAGATCGTGGCGCGCGTCGACCTCAAGGCCGACCGGGCCGCCGCCGACGGGGGCCTCCTGCGGGTCGCGGCCGCCTGGGCCGAGCCCGGCGCCCCCGCTGCGACGGCCGAGCAGCTGGCAGCCGAGCTGTGGCGCCTGGCGGGCTGGCTGGGGTTGGTCGGGATCACCGTCGCGCCACGCGGGGACCTCGCCCCCGAGCTGTCCGCGGCCGTGTCGACAGTCGGTTAGGGATGGCTCACCCCGCTGGGTAGAGTGAGCGCGGCCCGGGGCACCTGTCCGGGACAGCCACCTTCAGAGGAGCAGCAACGCCGTGCCCGCGATTCTCGACAAGATCCTCCGCATCGGTGAGGGCAAGATCCTCCGCCAGCTCGAGGGGGTCGCGAAGGCCGTCAACGCCATCGAGGACGACTTCGTCGCGATGTCCGACGCCGAGCTGCAGGGCATGACCGACGAGCTGCGCAAGCGGCACGCCGAAGGCGAGTCCCTCGACGACCTGATGCCCGAGGCCTTCGCCACGGTGCGCGAGGCGGCCAAGCGGGTGCTGGGCATGCGCCCCTTCGACGTCCAGATCATGGGTGGCGCCGCGCTGCACCTGGGCAACATCGCCGAGATGAAGACCGGTGAGGGCAAGACCCTCGTCGCGGTGGCCCCGGCGTACCTCAACGCCATCGGCGGCAAGGGCGTCCACGTCGTCACGGTCAACGACTACCTCGCGAAGTACCAGTCCGAGCAGATGGGCCGCGTGCACAACTGGCTGGGCCTGACCGTCGGCGTGATCCTGCCCGACATGCGCCCCGAGCAGCGGCGCGAGGCCTACAACTGCGACATCACCTACGCCACCAACAACGAGCTCGGCTTCGACTACCTCCGCGACAACATGGCCTCCTCCCTGGAGGAGTGCGTCCAGCGCGGCCACAACTTCGCCATCGTCGACGAGGTCGACTCGATCCTCATCGACGAGGCGCGGACCCCGCTGATCATCAGTGGTCCGACCCAGGACGAGGTCAAGTGGTACGGCGAGTTCGCCAAGATCGTGGCCCGCCTGACCAAGGACGTCGACTACGAGGTCGACGAGAAGAAGCGCACCATCTCCGTCCTCGAGCCCGGCATCACCAAGGTCGAGGACCACCTGGGCATCGAGAACCTCTACGAGGCCGCCAACACCCCGCTGATCTCCTTCCTCAACAACGGCATCAAGGCCAAGGAGCTGTTCCGTCGCGACAAGGAGTACGTCGTGATGAACGGCGAGGTCCTCATCGTCGACGAGCACACCGGCCGCATCCTGTCCGGCCGCCGCTACAACGACGGTCTGCACCAGGCCATCGAGGCCAAGGAGAACGTCACGGTCCGCGAGGAGTACCAGACGCTCGCGACCGTCACCCTGCAGAACTTCTTCCGCCTCTACGACAAGCTCTCCGGCATGACCGGCACGGCCATGACCGAGGCCTCGGAGTTCGACAAGATCTACCAGCTCGGCGTCGTCCCGATCCCGACCAACCGTCCGATGGTGCGCGTCGACCAGCCCGACCTCGTCTACCGCACCGAGGAGGCGAAGTACGAGGCCGTCGCCGAGGACATCGCCGAGAAGCACCGCACCGGTCAGCCGATCCTCGTCGGCACCGTCTCGGTCGAGAAGTCCGACTACCTCTCGGCGCTGCTGAAGAAGAAGGGCGTCCCGCACAGCGTGCTGAACGCCAAGATGCACGCCGACGAGGCCAAGATCGTCGCGATGGCCGGCCACAAGGGCGCGGTCACCGTCGCCACCAACATGGCCGGTCGAGGCACCGACATCATGCTCGGCGGCAACGTGGAGTTCCTGGCCGACGCCGAGCTGCGCAAGCAGGGCCTCGAGCCCACCGGCGAGACCGCCGAGGCCTACGACGAGGCCTGGCCCGCGACGCTGGAGAAGGTCAAGGCGCAGGTCCAGGCCGAGCACGACGAGGTCAAGGAGCTCGGCGGCCTCTACGTCCTGGGCACCGAGCGCCACGAGTCGCGCCGCATCGACAACCAGCTGCGCGGTCGTTCCGGCCGTCAGGGCGACCCGGGCGAATCCCGGTTCTACCTCTCGCTGCAGGACGAGCTCATGCGGCTGTTCAAGTCCGACTGGGTCGACCGGGTGCTGCAGGTGCTGCGCATCCCCGACGACGTCCCGATCGAGAACAAGCGTGTCACCAACGCCATCGCCAACGCGCAGGGCCAGGTCGAGGCGCAGAACTTCGAGTCCCGCAAGAACGTCCTGAAGTACGACGACGTCATGGACCGCCAGCGCAAGGTGATCTACGCCGAGCGTCGCGCGATCCTCGAGGGCGCCGACCTCGAGGCGCAGATCCGCACCTTCATCGACGACGTCGTCACCGGCTACGTCACCGGCGCCACCCAGGAGGAGGACTGGGAGATGGAGCAGCTCGCCACCGCGCTGCGCCAGATCTTCCCGGTCAGCCTCGACCTCGAGGGCATGGCTGCCGCCGTCGACGGTGCGGTCAACCTCGACCGCGACGAGCTCATCGAGGCCCTGAAGGCCGACGCCCACAAGGCCTACGACGCCCGCGAGGCCGAGCTGGGCGAGGAGGTCATGCGCGAGCTGGAGCGGCGCGTGATCCTCTCGGTCCTGGACCGCAAGTGGCGTGAGCACCTCTACGAGATGGACTACCTCCGCGAGGGCATCTACCTGCGTGCCTACTCCCAGCGCGACCCGCTGGTCGAGTACCAGCGGGAGGGCTTCGACATGTTCGCCGCGGTCATGGACGGCATCAAGGAGGAGACCGTCGGGTACCTCTTCAACGTCCAGGTCACCGTCGAGGAGGACGAGGACGCCGACGTCGACGAGGACGACGAGGACGTGCTGGTCATCGACCCGACGCTGCGCTCGCCGGTCGGTCAGCCGCACATCCACGCCAAGGGTCTCGACGCCCCGACCTCGCCGGCCAACCTGACCTACTCCGCGCCGGACGAGTCCGGTGAGGCCGAGGTCCGCCGCGACGGCCCCAAGGCCTCCGAGGGCTGGAAGAGCAAGGGCGGCAAGGGCGCCAAGAAGTCGCGCAAGCGCTGAGCCGACGCCAGCCGGCCCCAGCGGGCCGAGCAGGTCAGCGCTGGACGGCGGGGCTGCGGCCCCGCCGCAAGGCGCTGACCGCCGCCAGGGTCAGGTCGGCCGCAGTGTGCAGCACGCGGGTGACCAGGGCGACGGCGGTGGCGGTCGCCAGCCCGACGGCGGGGGAGAGCAGCGCGACGAGCGTGACCTCGCGGGCGCCGACACCCGCGGGAGCGACGACCACGGCCACCCCGACGACGTACGCCGCGGCGAAGCCGCCCGCCGCGATGGCCAGCAGCTCGGCCACGTGCCCGGGTGTGGTCCCGGGGATCAGCGCCACCATCGCCCCGGCGTAGCAGGTCCACGTCAGCGCCATCCGGCCCACCAGGACCGCCAGGGCACCCCAGGTCAGGCGCAGCGTCCCGGCGGACCCGGCCACCAGCGAGCCGAGCCGGGCGACGACGGGCGGCGTCAGCGCCGCCGCGCAGCCCAGGGCGCCCAGCAGGCCGGCCCACCGCGGCAGCGGCAGCGTCGGCATCCCGGCGGCCAGCATCCCGAAGGCCAGCAGCCCCGCGGTGGCGACGTTGAGGCCGAGGAAGGCCAACGAGGTGCCGACGGTGACCCGGACGGGGACGCCGAAGCCGCGGGCCAGGTCGGCGTGCGCCCCCATCGACCAGACCGAGCCGGGGATGTACTTGCCGAGCTGCCCGACGAAGAACACCCGGCGCCCGTCCTCGCGGGGCAGCCGGTGGCCGTAGCCGGCGAGGAGCCGCAGCCACGCGCCGCAGGTGGTGAGCAGTCCGAGCAGCACCAGCCCGGCGGCGACCGCCAGGCCCGGCAGCGGGGTCGAGGAGAGCGCGACGACCAGGTCGCGCCAGCTGCCCTGGAGGCCCCAGGCGGCGAAGGCGACCACCGCGACCAGGAACGCCGCCCGCGCCACGGTGCGCAGCCGCTGCCGGCTCACGGCGCGACCACCGGTGGGCGCACCCGCAGCAGCGCGGTCCGCGTCGGGTAGGGCAGCGAAGGGGTCAGTCCGCGGGTCCAGGTCACCTCGACCCGGCTGCCGCGACGGTCGGTGAGCCGGTCGGCGAGCTCGGCGATCGCGCTGCGGTAGCGCGCTCGGTCCACGTTGTCGACGACGACCAGGCCGTCGGGTGCCAGTCGGTCCGCCGCCCGGGTCAGGCAGGCCTCGCGGGCCCGGCCGTCGACCACGACGAGGTCGAAGGACCCCGGCAGGTCGTCGGCGCAGTGCACGTAGTCGGTGAAGTCCAACCCCTCGAAGCCACGCTTGCCCGAGGGGGTGCGCGGGTCGGGGTGCGGGACCGGCGGGACCACGTGCAGCGTCACGTGCGCCGGGAGCCGGGGCCGCATGGCCTCCGCCCAGGACGGGTCGTGCTCGATGCTGTCCACGGTCGCGGCCCGGTCGGCCAACCACAACGTCGACGAGCCCGAGCCCCACTCCAGCACGCGCGCCCCGGGTCGACCGACGAGGTGGGCCGCGACGACGTCGGCGGAGTCGAAGGTCCACCAGGGCACCTTCAGGCGCGCCATCTCGTCGAGGTCGTAGACCGCGAACCACGAACGCACCCACAACCCGGTGCGGCTCTCGTCGGCCCACCGGTCCAGGCGCTCCATCACGCCGGTGCGCGTCAGGCCGGCGCGCACGCCGCGCACCCCGGAGACGTAGGCACGCTTGTGCAGGTCGGTCATCGGCCCACCGCTCTGAGTCGCAGGGTCAGCAGCCGCACCTGCCGGTCGTCGGTGCGGGTCACGTCCAGCACCAGCCGTCCGAAGCGGTACGCCGCCACCAGCTCGGCCGGGACCCGGGCGGTCACGGTCCGACCCGCGGTGCTCGTGGGCAGCTCACGGCCGTTGACGTGCAGCGCGAGGCTGCCCGATCCGACGGCCGTCGCCTCGAGAGCGAGCGGGCGGGCCCGCAGCCGCGGCGGGAGCGTCACGGCGAGCGAGGCGGACTCGCCGCGCACGCCCGCGCCGACCCGGGCGCGGTGGAGGTCCCAGCCGTCCAGGAGCGCGGCCGCGTCGTGCCCGGCACCGTCGAGGCGGAGGCCGCCGACCGGGTAGGGCGTCGGCTCGAGGTCGCAGACAGCCGTCCAGCTCATGGTCAGCTCGCGCCACCACAGCCGCCGGGTCACCTCGGCCTCCCGCTCGCAATTGTCCGCCTCCCGGTCGGTGCCGGTGACGACGGCGGCGAACTGCGTGGGCGAGCCGAGACCCGGCCCGACCCGCTCGTCGGCGTACGGCATGAGGGGGCCGACGGGGTCGCGGGCGCAGTCGTCGTGGCTCTCGTGGGAGTAGGGACGGAAGCCGCCGTCGGCGTCCCGGCTCGGGGAGCAGGTGACCGCCCCGACCGAGGGGACCGCCGGCGCCAGCTCGCGCACGCTGGTGCGCCAGTAGTCGGTCGGCAGCTCCCAGGACGGGTCGCGCTCGACCACGACCGGTGCGCCGACCAGGGCCACCGGGCTGCGGTAGGCGTAGCCGTAGGGGAACAGCTGCAGCTGCGCCAGCACGGGCAGCACGAGGGCGGCGGCCGCCACCCAGGGGACCCAGCGCCGCGTCCCGACCGCGACCAGCGTCGCGATCGCCACCGCCACGAGCACGGCGAGGGCGGGCGCGGCGAAGAGCAGCTGGCGCAGGCCGGTGTAGAGGTTGGCCTGCCGCAGCACCCCCAGGGTCGGCAGCAGCAGTGCCTGGAGCAGCACGAGGACCAGCAGCAGCCGGCCCGGACCCGCCGTCCGCCGGACCGCCAGGACTGCGGCGACCACGCCGATCGCCCCGAGCAGCAGGTGCAGGGTGGGCAGCTCGACGACCAGGAACAGCGGGAGGTACCACCACGCGCCCTGCTGGTCGTCGAAGCGGGAGGAGCTGAGGGCGCCGCGCCACAACGCGGTCACCGGGTCGGAGAAGAGGGCGGGGTAGACCGCCCACAGCACGAGGCCGGCCGAGACCCCGGCGGCGGGCACCGCCCACCAGCGCCACCGGTCGCGGGTCACCATCGTGACCAGGGCTGCCACCACCAGGCCGGGGGCGATGCCGGGGCGGGTCCCCACCGCGAGCGCCACGCCGGCCACGACGAGGGCCAGCGCCAACGCCGCGGCACCGCGCCGGTCCCGCCGGGCGGTGAGCGCGAGGCCCAGCGTCACCAGGGTGTAGCCGGTCGCGACGGAGACGTCCTTGACGTTGAACATCGCGTGCCCCGACCACGTCGGCACGGCCACGAGCGCGGCCGCGGCGACGGCACCCCAGCGCCAGGAGCCCAGGGCCAGGCCGGCGAGCGCGGCGGTGGCGGCGACGCCGACGAGCGAGAGCAGCGTGACGCCGAGGTGCCGCACGGCGTACGCCGTCGCGCTGGCCGACACGGTGCCCCAGCCCTCCACGCCCCACAGCACGCTCCACGCGTGCAGCAGCAGGGTCGTGGCGGGGCCGTAGACGTACTGCTGGTCCTCCCACGGCCCCGGCTCGCCGCCGAGCATGTCGCGCTCGAGGAGGTACCACCCGTGCTCGAGGAACGTCGTCAGCCGCATCACGTGGTAGGTCTCGTCCCAGGAGACACCGGTGAGCCAGCCGCCGACGAACGTGGCGGGGACGGCCACCGCCAGGACGCCCACGGCCACGACGAGCAGGACCCGCGGCGGGGTCTGCCCGGTCGGGGGAGGGGCCGTCATGCGGTGCTGCGGTGCCGGGTCTGCTGGCGGGCGTGCACGACCAGCTCGGCGAGCAGGCCGAACAGCGAGAGCTGCAGGCCCACCATCACCATCAGCAACCCGGCGACCAGCAGCGGACGGTCGCCGATCGTGGCGCCGCCGATCTTGAGGGCCGTGAGGTAGCCCAGGACCGCCACCCCGGCGAGCAGGCTGGCGAGGCCCACCCCGCCGAACAGGTGCGAGGGGCGGTGCTCGTAGCTGAGCAGGAAGCGCACGGTGAGCAGGTCGGCGAACCCGCGCCAGAAGCGGGCCAGGCCGTACTTGCTGCGACCCGACATTCGCGGGTGGTGCTCGACCGGCACCTCGGCGACGCGGTAGCCCAGCCCGTGCGCCATCACGGTCAGGTAGCGGTGCATCTCGCCGTAGAGCATGGGGGACACGTCCTCGGCGACGCCGGCGCGCATCGCCTTGAAGCCGGAGTTGAAGTCGCGGCCCGGGGCTCCCGACATCCAGGCGGTCGTGCGGTTGTAGAGCCGCGAGGTCGTGCGCTTCACGAACCGGTCCCGCCGCTCCAGCCGGGCGCCGGTCACCAGGTCCGCGCCCGCGTCGATCGCAGCGAGCAGCCGGGGGAGCTCGGCCGGGTCGTCCTGGCCGTCGGCGTCCATCATCACCACGACGTCGGCCCCGCCGTCGAGCGCCCGGCGGAAGCCGCGGTGCAGCGCGGCGGCCTTGCCGAGGTTGTGCCGCAGGGTCTCCAGCTCCAAGCAGGCCAGGTCGGCCATCAGCTCGACCACGACCTTGCTCGTGTCGTCGGTCGAGCCGTCGTCGACCACGAGGATCCGGCCGGCGGGGTCGAAGGTCGCCAGCTCGGCCGCGATCCGCGGGAGCAGGATCCGAAGGTTCTCGGCCTCGTCGAGGGCCGGCACGACTACCCACACCATGGCCGCGAGGGTCCGCCGGCCCGGTGAACCCCGCGTGATCGGGCGGTGGCGTGTCGCGACTGATCTGGCGAACGGGTCTGGCGAACGGGTCTGGCGAACGGGTCTGGCGAACGGGTCTGACGAACGGGTCAGGCGAGCGCCCCGGCGAGCAGTCAGGCGAAGTCGAGGGCGGTGCACACCCACCCGCGGCGGGCGCGCTGCTCGAAGCGGACCGCCAGGGCCCGGGAGCGGTGGCCGTGCCGCACGTGGACGGCCGCCTCGAGGACGCCGGGGACGGGGTACGTCGCGTGCAGCGACTGCAGCCGGGCGCGGACCGGGTGGGCGCGCTCGGGCTCGCGGTGGGTGGCCAGGGCCAGCAGCTGGGTGCGCCGGCGGACGTCGGCGTACACCTCGGGGGAGACCCAGCGCACGAGCTGGGAGGACGGACGCATGCCGGCCACCACCTCGAGCGCTGCCTGCACGATGTGGCGGGCCCACCGCTCGGCCTCGCCCCGCGCTCGGCGGTCGATCGGGACGACCCCTGCGGCAGGGCGCTCGAGCGCCGGCTCCACGACGCTCTCCACCAGCGGGTCGACGACGGGCTCGGTGCACGTGTCCAGGGCCAGCGAGCCCTGCACCTCGGCGAAGGGTACGTGGTCGAAGGAGCGGCGACCGGGGCGTGCGGCGATGGGATGGGCGCTGATCGGGTGGGCGGGCATCAGGACTCCTGGGAGGACGGGGCGGGCAGCACGAGCGGCACGCCGGGGCGGACGAGGTCGGGGTCGGGGCCCACGAGGGCCCGGTTGGCGGCGTGGATGCGCGGCCAGTAGGCCGCGACCTCGGCGACCGTCGGCTCGTGGCCGTGGCGGCGCAGCAGCTCGGCCTCGGCGATGCGCCACAGCGAGTCGCCGGGACGCACGACCCGCCGGTCCTCCGGCACGGAGGCGGCCACGGGAGCGGTGATCAGGGCGCGCGAGGAGGCGACGGAGGTAGAAGGCGTGCTCGGGCGGTCGCGCTCGAGGCTGCCGGGGGTGGCGCCCGCCGGGGCGAGGGCCAGTCCTCCGGCCAGACCGCCGGCGACCGCCACGCCGCAGGCGCGCAGCACGAGCCGGCGGACGGGAGCGGGAACCCCGGCGATCCGGTCGGGGCGCTGCTCCCCGGCCCGGTGACGGAGGAGCTGCACGCACACCAGGCCCGTGACGGCGCTGGCCCAGCAGGCGGCCAGGCAGACCGCTGCAGCGGCGAGGCCCACCACCCATGACTCGAGGTCCGCGCCGCCGCGAGCGGGCGAGGAGACCAGGACCCGCAGGTCCGCGGCCAGCGCGCGGCAGGTGGCGGCGCCGACGCCGGTGACGGCGGTCCACACTGCGGCGCAGCGTGGAGCGGAGACGTGCCCGAGAGAGATCATCGGAGAATGAACCTTGCGTTTGCTTCTGTTTGCTTCAAGTGAAGCCAGTGAACGCTGGTTCGGCAGCGTTGTCAATCGTTCGCTCCCTCGGCTGTGGACAGGCCGGGACGCATGACGTCGTTTGGCGGACCGACGCACGGGGGAGGTCGCAGCCATGGCGTGGGAGGAGCAGGTGTTCTCGCTGCTCGAGGACCTCGAGCAGCAGGCCGAGTCGATGTACGCCGTCGAGCGTGGCCCGGAGCTCGTCGACCGGGCGCGGTCGGAGTACGCCACGGTGACGCTGGCCGCCCGGCTGGCGGCAGGAGTCGGGGCGCCGCTCTCCCTCGAGGTCCGCGGCGTCGGGCGGCTGACCGGCGTGCTCGAGCGGCTTGCCGCGGGCTGGCTGCGGATCGGCGTCGCCGGCCAGGAGTGGGTCGTGCGGACCAGCGCGGTGGTGGAGGTGCGTGGGGCCTCAGCGCGGGCCGTCCCGGAGGTCGCGTGGTCGGTGGCCGACCGGGTGGGGGTGGGGTCGGCGCTGCGTCGACTGGCCGACGAGGCTCAGCCGTGCTGGTGGCACCGCCTGGACGGCGGGCGCACCGAGGGCGTGCCGGTGCGCGTGGGCGCCGACTTCGTCGAGCTGCGCTCAGGGGCGCAGGGCGAGGGCGTGCTGGTGGCGCTGGACTCGCTGGCCGCCGTGGTGCCGGTGGGGACGGCTCAGGTGGCGTCGAGGTCGTAGGGCGGGACCTCGCCCTCGTCGAGCGGCCGCTGCTTGCGCTTGCCCCGCCGGGGCGTGTCGTCCTCGTCGTCGTCCTCGTCCGAGGCGTCGTTCATCGCCTCGATGATGTGCTTGCGCACGACCTGGCGCGGGTCGAGGTCACGCAGCTCGAGGTCGGCGTACTCCGGGCCGAGCTCGCTGCGGAGCTCGTCGCGGGCCTGGTGGGCGAAGCGCCGCGCCACCTTGAGCCACTGGCCCGCCTGCTTGGCCAGCACGGGGAGTCGGTCGGGCCCGAAGACCAGCACGGCCACGAACGCGATGACTGCCAGCTCCGACAGCCCGACTCCCCACACGGCGCCGATCCTAGAGCTTGTTGGCGGGGGTCAGGCCCAGCTGCATGCCCGCGAGGCCGCGACCGCGCCCGGCCAGCCGCTGGGCGACGTCGCGCAGGACGACCGCCGAGGGGGCGGTCGGGTCGGACTCCACGATCGGCTTGCCCGCGTCGCCGCCCTCGCGCAGCGAGGTGTCCAGCGGCACCTGACCGAGCATCGGGACGTCGTAGCCGAAGCGGGACGAGAGGGTCTCCGCGACCCGCTGACCGCCGCCGGAGCCGAAGACCTCGACCCGCTTCTCGGTGCCGTCGCTGTCGACGACGGTGAGGTAGCTCATGTTCTCGATGACGCCCACGACCCGCTGGTGCATCATCGAGGCCATCGTGCCCGCTCGCTCGGCGACCTCGGCGGCCGCCTCCTGCGGGGTCGTGACCACGACGACCTCGGCACCGGGCAGGTGCTGGCCGAGCGAGATCGCGATGTCGCCGGTGCCCGGCGGCAGGTCGAGCAGCAGCACGTCGAGGTCGCCCCAGTAGACGTCGGCGAGCATCTGCACCAGGGCCCGGTCGAGCATCGGGCCGCGCCAGGCGACGACCTGGTCGCGGCGGGGCTTGAGCATGCCGATGGAGATGACCGAGACGCCCGAGGCGGTCGGGACGGGCATGATCAGGTCGTCGACCTGGGTGGGTCGCGAGTCGGCCACGCCGAGCATCGCCGGCACCGAGTGGCCGTAGATGTCGGCGTCCACGACGCCGACCTTCAGGCCCTGCGCGGCCATGCCGAGCGCCAGGTTGACCGTCACCGAGGACTTGCCGACGCCGCCCTTGCCGGAGGCGATCGCGAAGACCTTGGTCAGCGAGCCGGGCTGGGCGAAGGGGATCTCGCGCTGGGCCTTGCCGTCGCTGAGGACCTCCTTGAGGCCCGCGCGCTGCTCGTCGGTCATGACGCCGAGGGTCAGGCGCACGTCGCTCACGCCGTCGACCGCGGCGACCGCGGCGGTGACGTCGCGGTTGATGGTGTCCTTCAGCGGGCACCCGGCGACCGTCAGCAGGACGGTGACGTCCACGCCGCCGTCGTCGCCGATCTCGACGGAGTCGACCATGCCGAGGTCGGTGATGGGCCGCTTGATCTCGGGGTCGTTGACCGTCGCCAGCGCGGCGCGGACCTGCTCGAGGAGGGTGCTGCTCATGATGCTCGAGTCTACGGGCGGGGTGGCTCCTCGCCGTCCTCGGTCCCCCGCTCGGACCGCTCGTCGATCTCGGCGAGCAGCGCGCGCAGCTCCGAGCGCACGAAGTCGCGGGTCGCGACCTCGCCCACGGCCATCCGCAGCGAGGCGACCTCCCGGGCCAGGAACTCCATGTCCGCGTGGGCCCGGGCGTTGGCCTGCCGGTCCTGCTCGGCGACCACCTTGTCGCGCTGCTCCTGACGGTTCTGCGCCAGGAGGATCAACGGGGCGGCGTACGAGGCCTGGAGGCTCAGCATCAGGGTCAGGAAGATGTAGGGGTAGGCGTCGAAGGCCGCGGAGTCGGGCGCGACGGCGTTGAAGACCACCCACACGAGCACGAAGACGGTCATCCACATCAGGAAGCGCGCGGTGCCCATGTAGCGCGCGAACTGCTCGGCGAAGACCCCGAAGGAGTCCGCGTCGTAGCTCGGCCGGCGCACCAGCTGGCGGCGCAGCTCCCGGGGGGTGTCGAGGCGCGGCCGCTGCTCAGGCACGGCGGCCCGCCTGGGATCCGAGCTGGGACCCGAGCTGGGACCCGAGCTGGGAGGAGCGGCGTCCGCGCCGCGTGCTCAGCGAGTCGCGCCAGCCCTCGGGGAGCATGTGGTCGAGCAGGTCGTCGACGGTGACCGCGCCGAGCAGGTGGCCGTTCTCGTCGACCACCGGCGCCGCCACGAGGTTGTACGTCGCCAGGTGGGCCGCCACCTCGTCGATGCTCATCTCCGGGCGCAGCGTCTCGTTCCCCTCGTCGAGCGCGCCCGCCACCAGCGAGGACGGCATCTCACGCAGCAGCCGTTGGATGTGCCCGACGCCGAGGAACTTGCCGGTCGGCGTCTCCAGGGGCTGGCGGCAGACGTAGACCTGCGAGGCGAGGGAGGGGGTGAGGTCGGGGTTGCGCACGTGGGCCAGCGCGTCGGCGACGGTGGCGTCCGGGCCGAGGATCACCGGCTCGGGGGTCATCATCGCGCCGGCGGTGTCCTCGACGTAGGACATCAGCCGCCGCACGTCCTCGGCCTCCTCGGGCTCCATGAGGTCCAGCAGCGCGGTGGCGGTCTCCGGGGGCAGCTCGGCGATCAGGTCGGCCGCGTCGTCGGGGGACATCTCCTCCAGGACGTCGGCGGCGCGCTCGTCCTCGAGGTGGCTCAGGATCTCGACCTGGTCCTCCTCGGGCAGCTCCTCCAGCACGTCGGCGAGCCGTTCGTCGGCCAGGGCGCTCACGACGGCCGTCCGTCGCTCCGGCGGCAGCTCGTGGATCATGTTCGCCGCGTCGGCCGGCTTCATCTCGTTGAGCGCGTGCACGAGGTGGGTGGCGCCCTGGGTCTCCTCACGGCGGGTCAGCCCCTCCACGTCGCGCCACTGGACGACGTGGGTCTGGCCGCGACGGCGCAGCCCCTTGCCCGGCTCCTGGACCGCGACGCGGGACAGGACCCAGTCGCGGTTGCGGGCCTGCTCCAGCGCCACGTCGTAGACCACGCCGCTCACCCCGCTGCTCGGGATGCGCACCGTGCGGTCGAGCATCTGGCCGATGACGAGGGTCTCGGTGGTGCGCTGCTCGAAGCGGCGCATGTTGAGCAGCCCGGTCGTGTAGACCTGCCCGGCGTCGATGTTGGTCACGCGCGTCATCGGCACGAAGATCCGGCGCCGGCCGAACACCTCGCCGACCAGGCCGAGCACCCGCGGCTCGCTGGTCTCCGAGCGCACCGCGGCGACGACGTCGCGGACCTTGCCGACCTGGTCGCCCTGGGGGTCGAAGATGGGGAGCCCGACCAGCCGTGCGGCGTAGACGCGGACCGGGCTGGAGCTCACGGGACGAGGCTAGGCCATCGCGCGCGTCCCGGGCCGCGGGTGGCACGATGGCCGGGTGCGCGTCGTCGTCCACGTGGGTCTGACCAAGACGGGCACCACCCACCTCCAGGGGCTGCTGGCCGCGCACGCGCCCGCCCTGCTCGAGGCGGGGGTGCTCTACCCCGTGCGGCCGCCGGGGCTGCACTTCCGGGGCGCGGTCGACGTCCGCGGCAGCGCGGAGGTCTTCGGCCTGCCGGCCGAGGAGGTGGACGGCGCCTGGGCCCGGTTGTGCGCCCAGGTGCGCGCACACGTGGAGTCGACCGGTGGCGACGCTCTGATCGGGCACGAGGTGCTCGCGGGCGCCACGCCCGAGCAGGCGGACCGGGCGCTGCAGCAGCTCGAGGGACTCGAGGTGCACGTGGTGGTGACCGCGCGCGACCTCGGGCGGCAGGCCGTCGCGCACTGGCAGGAGCGGGTGAAGCTGGGGGAGACCCGCAGCTTCGCGGACTTCGAGGGCGAGGAGCTCTTCGCGGACACCGGGCGCGACCGCGGCCCCGACGCCGGGGGTGTGCGGCCGCGCTTCTGGCACGGCCAGGACTTCGCCGACACCCTGCGCCGCTGGACCTTCGCCCTGCCGCCCGGGCACGGGCACCTCGTCGTCTGCCCCGCGCCCGGCGCCCCGACCGGGGAGCTGTGGCGGCGGTTCGCCGAGGCGGCCGGGCTGCCGGCCGCGGTGGTGGGGGCCGTCGACACCGACGCGGACGTGCGCGCCAACGCCTCGCTCGGGGCCGCCGAGGTGGCGCTGCTGCGCGAGGTCAACGCCCGGATCGGGGACTCGCTGCCCACCGACGTACGCCACCGGGTCGTGAAGAGGGAGTACGCCGAGGGCGAGCTCGCCGCGCGCGACTCAGCCCCGGCCCGGACCCCGGCCACGGCGGCCGGGCTGCTGGCCGATCGGACCCGCGCCTGGCTGGAGGAGGTCCGCGAGGCCGGTCACGTCGTGCACGGGCCGGCCGAGGACCTCGATCCGGTCGTCGCCGGGCCCGGGGACCCGGCGCCGGACACCACGCCGCCCGCCGACCTGGACCCCGACGAGGTCGTGGCGATGCTGCGCGCCCGGGCCGCGGGCGGCGACGGCGGCCCCGCCCGCCGGCCGCGCTGGTGGCGCCGGGGCTGATGTCCGCCACTATGGTGCGGGGCATGCAGACCGGCTCGCAGGTCCCGAGCGGCCAGGCCCCGTTGCTCGCGGTCAGCACCATCAAGGACAGCCCTGACCACGTGCGGCGCTACGTCGAGGGCAACCTCGCCGGCGGGGTCGACCACCTCGTGGTGTTCCTGGACGCGCCCTCCGACGACGAGCAGGACGAGGTCCTCGCACTGCTCACCGAGCACCCGCGGGTCAGCGTGGTCCGGGCGGGAGGCGCGTGGTGGGGCGGGCAGCGCCCCCGCGAGCTCAACGTCCGGCAGTGCATCAACGCCAACGTGACCCGGCGCGTGCTCGCCGACCTCGGCCTGGGGCAGGGGTGGCTGCTGCACGTCGACGGGGACGAGGTCGTCCGGGTCGACCGGGAGGTCCTCGCCCGGGTGCCGGAGGAGACGCTGGCGCTGCGCCTGGCGGTGCGCGAGGCTGTCTCGAGCAGCACCTGGACCGGGCAGCCGACCGCCTTCAAGGCCGAGCTCGACGACCGCGACCTCGCGCTGCTGCACGGGCTCGGGGTCATCGACGAGCCGAGCAACCAGGTGTGGATCCGCGGCCATGTCATGGGCAAGTCCGCCGTGCGCATCGAGGCCGACCGGTGGCTGACGCTGCACAAGGTGGCCCGCGAGGACCGCGGCCACGAGCCGGGCCTGCAGGACGACGCCTGGCTGGTCCACCACTACGAGTCCTACTCGCTGGAGGACTTCTGCCGGAAGTGGACCGCGATGGTCGCCTCCGGCCCGCGCGCCGCCTACCGCGCCGAGCGGCGCCAGGTGGCGCGGACCCTGCGCGACCTCATCAGCCGCGGGCTCGAGCCCGAGGCGCTGCGCCGCCAGCTCGAGCGCTTCTACCGGATGCAGGTCGAGGAGGACCTCGAGACGCTGCGCGACCTCGGTGTCGTGACCGAGGTCGACCCCCTGGTGCCGCTGGAGGGCGCTCCGGTCGCCCCCGGGGCGGTGCCCGTGGCGGACCTCGAGGCCGCGCTGGAGGAGTGGCGCGGGCGTGCCAAGACCGAGGAGGAGTTCTTCCGCGGCACCTCGCCGGCAGGACCGGGTGCCGCCGGCGACGGCGCCGGGCGCGGGCGGCGCCGTGGGCTCCTGGGCGGCCGGGGGCGCTGAGGGCGACGACGGCCCGGCACCCGCCGTCGGGGCGAGACCTCGGGCCGATGCGGTCGTGGGGCCGTTCTCCCGTGTACCCTCGCACCGTCGTGCTCCTAGGCGTCCGGCCGCGCAGCGGTGGGCGTCCGAACACCCGGGAGAAGTTCCGTGCTCCGTCTCCACACCACCCGCGCGCGCCTGGCCACGACGGCCCTGGCCCTCGCCCTGGTCCTGGCCTCGGCCGCCGCCGTGCTGCTCGCCCCGACCGCCCCGCAGGCCGTCGCCGCCGAGACGAGCGCGGAGCAGAAGCCGACGTACAAGGCCCAGGAGGGCCCCACGTTCAACTCCGCGATCGGTGACCAGTCCTCCCGCCGCGCGATCCTCGACCTGATCCTGCAGACGATCCGGCACACCTCGCCCAAGGGCCAGATCAAGATCATGACCTGGAACTTCATGAACGCCGGGGCGGCCGACGCGCTGATCCAGCGGGCGCAGAAGGGCACCACCGTGCGGGTGCTCATCGATGCCAACAACAACGACGCGGACACCGACAACCCGTCGTTCCGCCGACTGAAGAAGGGCCTGAAGGCCACCAACGGCAAGAATGAGAAGGGTGCGACCAAGTCCTTCGCCCGCATGTGCCGCGGCTCGTGCCGCGGCAAGAGCGGCGCCGCCCACACGAAGATGTTCCTCTTCGACAAGGTCGGGCTCTCGCGCAACGTCCTGATCCAGGGCAGCGCCAACCTCACCACCGCGGCCGCGGCCAACCAGTGGAACGAGGTCTACACCTACGTCGGGCGCGACAACATCTACGACTTCGCAGAGAAGATCTTCGACCAGATGTGGCGCGACAAGGTCACCAAGAACGCCTACCGGGAGTTCGAGGGCAACCGCTACAGCCTCTACTTCTCGCCGTACTACGGGAAGTACTTCGAGAAAGACCCGGTCCAGGCGACCATGGACCGCATCAGGTGCAAGGGCGCACGCAAGGCCGGGAACGCCAACGGCCGCACCATCGTGCGCAGCGCGCCCGACGTCATCCGCGGCAAGCGCGGCATGATCGCCGCCCGGCGTCTCAAGACGCTGTGGGACCAGGGTTGTGACGTGCGGATCGCCTACACCGTCATGGGCCGTGACGTGAAGAAGCACCTCAACGGCGGCGGCGGTCGCGGCCCGGTCCCGATGAAGCACCTCGTGCAGGACTTCGACGGCGACGGCGACTTCGACAACTACTTCCACCTCAAGGTGCTGACCATCAACGGTCGGATCGGCGCCGACCGGACGGCGTACGTCACCTTCAACGGCTCGGCCAACACCTCCGACCCCTCCAGCAGGTCCGACGAGCAGATCGGCAAGCTGGTCGGCAAGAGGAACACGCTGGCCTACCAGCGCTTCATCGACCGCTGGTACGAGAACCCGCCGCCGAACGCCGGTCGCCGGGCCGATGCCGACCCGAACATCGACCCGTACCAGCACGTCGACATGGACTGAGGCCGCGGTGCTCGACCTGCGCGTGCGCCGCGTGGACGCCGACGGCGTCGGCCTGGTGGTGCTGGGCTCGGACCGGGTGGTCGACGTCCTCTTCGACGGGCGGCGCATCTGGTCGTTCTGGGTACGCCGCGACACCGAGCCGGGTCGCGGGGCGGCTCGGCCGGTCCGCAGGGTGGGCTGGCCGCCGGCCATGCGGCCGCACCTGTCCGGCACCGGCTCGGTGACGTTGCGCGACCACGTCTCCGGCGCCGACGTCTGGAGCGGTGAGGTCCGCTTCACCGACGACGACCGCCGGGTGGACTTCGTGGACCGGCAGGGCCACCCCATCGCGCTGGACAAGGCCAACCGGTTCAGCCCGGTCTTCTCCGAGCGCACCGCAGCGGACCTCGACCCGCTGCTGGACGCCATGACCGAGCTGCTGGAGGTGCTCGCGGGCGCCGGGGTGGCCGCGTTCCCGGCGTACGGCACGCTGCTCGGCGCGGTCCGTGAGGGCGACTTCCTGGGGCACGACTCCGACGCCGACCTCGGCTACGTCTCCTCGCGGTCGAACCCGGTCGACGTGATCCGGGAGTCCTTCGAGCTGCAGCGGGTGGTCGCGGCCGCCGGCTACCGCACCTACCGCTACAGCGGGCTGGCCTTCCGCGTCGACGTGGTCGAGGCCGACGGCGCCACCCGTTTCCTCGACGTCTTCGGCGGCTTCCTCGACGGCGGCCGCCTCTACCTCATGGGCGAGGTCGGCACCCCGTTCGAGCGCGACTGGCTGCTGCCGCTGGGCACGGTGTCGCTGCGGGGACGCGACTACCCGGCGCCGGCCCGGCCCGAGAAGCTGCTCGAGGCGATGTACGGCCCGTCCTGGAAGGTGCCGGACCCGGCCTTCAAGTTCGAGACCCCGCGCGAGACCACCGAGGTGCTCAACCAGTGGTTCCGCGGCACCGGGCACGCCCGACGCGACTGGGAGCGGCGCGCCGCCCAGCGGCGGCGCCGGCCGGTGCCCAAAGGCTCCTCCGCGCTGGCCAAGCAGCTGCGCCGCGGCGAGGCCGCGGGCACGACCGTCCTCGACGTCGGCGCCGGCCGCGGCCGCGACGCGCTGTGGCTGGCCCGCCAGGGCTTCCCCACCACCGCCTACGACTTCGCGCCCCGCGGCCTGGAGAAGGCCCGGCGCACCGCCCGCCGACGCGACCTGCCGCTGGAGGTGCGCGCGCTGAACCTCGACGAGTGGCGCTGGGTCCTCAGCGAGGGTGCGCGCATGAGCCGTGCCGGTGACGGCCCGCGCGCGATGCTCGCGCGCCACGTCCTCGACGCCACCGACGAGCTCGGCCGACAGTCCCTGGGACGGCTGGCCTCGATGACCCTGCGCGGGGGCGGGCGCCTCTACGTCCAGACCTGGACCGGCAAGGGCCGCGGGGGAGCGGGCCTGGTGCCGGTGCGCACGAAGCAGGTGCAGAAGCTCGTCGAGCGGCACGGGGGCACCGTGCTCGACGTGTCGGAGTCGCCCGGTGGAGGATCGGACGGCGGCAAGGGATCGGTCGGAAGGGTGGTCGCGCAGTGGCGATGAAGCAGGGACTCAAGCAGCGGCTTCAGCGGGTCGTGCCCGGTGGGGGCGACCAGGAGCTCGCCGAGCGGGTCGCCCGCCTCGAGCGCGAGGTCGCCGACCTGCGCCGGCACAACCTGCGGCTGGCCGAGCTGGCCGACGTCGTGCAGGAGCTGCTCGTGCCCATGGCCCAGCGCGACCAGGAGCGGGTGGACGCGGCGATCGCCGCCTTCCAGGACGCGCTGTGACCACTGCGACGTCGTCGGGGCTGGTCCCGCGGTGACTCGTCGGGCCTTCCTGCACATCGGTCTGCCCAAGACCGCCACGACCTACCTGCAGACGATCCTGTGGGGTCAGCGCGACGCCGTCGCCGAGCAGGGGCTGCTGCTGCCGGGCCGCGAGCGCCGCGACCACCTGTGGGTCTCGCGCGTCGTGCGCGAGGAGCCGGACCGCAAGCGCCGCCCCGAGCGTGAGCACCAGGCGATGGACCGCGTGCTCGCCGACGTGGCCGCCCGGGACGGCGACGTGCTGGTCTCCCACGAGTTCTTCGCCGCCGCCTCCACCGAGCAGGCCGCGGCGTTCGTGGCCCGGCTGGCGGCCACCGGCCGCGAGGTGCACGTCATCGTGACCGCCCGCGAGCCGCTCGGGCTGTTCACCGCCAGCTGGCAGGAGAGCCTGAAGAACCGCAGCACCACGCCGCTGGCCGACTACGGCCGCAGCGAGTCGACCAGCCCCCAGGACATCTGGGACTGGCGCACCCTGGACCTCTCGCTCGTCCTCGAGCGGTGGCTCGCCGTGGTCCCGGGCGAGCGCACCCACGTGCTGCCCCTGGACCGCTCCGCGGACCGTGAGGAGATCTGGCGACGGTTCGCCGGTGTGGTGGGGATCGACCCCACCCGCGTCGACGTGTCCGGGTCCTTCCCCAACGAGTCCATGGGGGTGGTCGAGGCCGAGCTGCTGCGCCGGGTCAACGGGCACCTCGGGGAGTTCCGCTCCGCCTTCGAGCGCGGCGTGTGGATCCGCACCTTCCTCGCCGACGAGCGCCTGGTGACCCGCGGGGGTGAGCGGTTCTGGCCCTACCCCGACCAGGTGGCCGACTGCCGGGCCCGCGGCGAGCGCGCCGTCGCCCTGCTGGCCGAGCGTGACGTGGACCTGGTCGGCGACCCCGGGTGGCTGCTGGTCCCCGAGACGCTGGAGCAGCGTCGTACGCCGGACACCGTGAGCGACACCGAGGTCGCCGACGCCGCGGCCGAGGTCATCGCGGGACTGCTGGGCGACGTGCGCGCGCTGAAGGCGGAGGCCAAACGGGCCGGCACCACCGAGCAGCCCGGTCTGCCGGCCCGGGTGGTCAGTCGCCTGCGGGGGCGACGGTCGCCGTCGCGCTGATGTAGAAGTGGTCGCTGATGCGGCGGTTCACGGTGGACTCGTCGATGACGTAGCCGCTGAAGGAGACATCGGGGCTGCCGACGATCCAGTCCACCGGCATCCGCCCCGGCGGGCGGCACCCGCCCGAGGTGCTGCCACCGACCGCGGCGACGAAGCCTGTGGGCGGCAGGAACGCGCAGAAGAACGCGGCGCGGTCGTTCATGTCGCCGGTCACGAGGACGGGCAGTCCGCTCTGCCGCAGCGCGTTGACCTCGGCGACGCCGCGGCGCCACCCGGCGACGCGCGTGGAGGTGTTGCGGGCGTCGTGGCCGGCGGAGGGGTGCATGTTGACGACGTAGAACTCGCGCTGGGTCGGCTTGTCGCGCAGCCGCACGATCGTCTGGGGACGGGTGCGGTTCATGAAGACGATGGGGAACGTCGAGCCGGAGACCAGCTCGAAGCGGCTCGGGTCCCACAGCACGGTGTTGTCGGGGTCCGCGGCGCCGGGACCGGGGTAGCCCACGAAGCCGGTCATCCGCATGATCGTGCCGAGCTGGTCGGGCTTGGCCTCCTGCAGCCCGACGATGTCGGTGCCGTGGCTGCGCAGCACGCCCACGCCCTGCGGCGTGCGGGTGCCGGCGGCGGGGAAGTTGCGCCGCGCACCACCGGGCCCGGTGTGGTTGCTCCCCAGGACGTTGAACGAGGCGATCTGGAAGGAGAACGGCTGGGCGGCGCGTTTCGCGGCGATGCGCTCGGCCTTCAGTCGCGCCTTGCGCTGCTCCTCCAGCCGCTTCAGCTCGGCCTTGCGTGCCTTGGTGAGGCGGAGCTTCTCGCCGGCCACGACCGGCTGGGGTGCGTCCTCGAGGAGCTGGGCGGTCATCGCGCCGCCGATGCTCATGCCGACCGTGCGCCGCGTGGGCTCCACGGGGTCGTCGGCGAAGGGGTCGACGACCGCGGCCGCGGTGACGCCACCGGTGACCAGGACCGCGGCGATGATCGCCGGCACCAGCCGTCGCACTAGACTCCCGGAGGCACGTGGGGTCTCGGCGCGGTGCTTGCTGGGGTCCGACATGACCGGGTGAGTCTACCTGAGCCTGAACCAGCCGGAGGATCGATGCGGAGCGACGTCCAAGGCCTCCGCGCCGTGGCGGTCCTGCTCGTCGTGGTCGCCCACCTCGGTGTCGACGTCGTCTCGGGCGGCTACCTCGGCGTCGACGTCTTCTTCGTCATCTCCGGGTTCCTCATCACCGGCCTGCTGCTGCGCGCCCGCGAGCGCCCGGATGCCCCCGGCCTCGGCGGTGCCCTGATCGACTTCTACGCGCGGCGCGCGCGCCGCATCCTGCCCGCCGCCACGGTCGTCCTGGTCGCCACGTGCGGCATCTCGGCGCTGCTGCTCCCGGTCGTGCGGGTGGGGGAGATCCTCACCGACGCGTGGTGGTCGGCCCTGTTCGCCGCCAATATCCGCTTCGCGCTCGTCGAGACCGACTACTTCGCCGAAGGCCGACCGGTCTCGCCGCTGCAGCACTACTGGTCGCTGTCGGTCGAGGAGCAGTTCTACCTCGTGTGGCCGGTGCTGCTGCTCGTGGTCGCCGCGCTGGCCGTGCGCCGCCGCCGCGACCCGGTCGGCTCGGTCCAGCACGTGCTGACGGTGCTCGTCGTGGCCTCGCTGGCCTGGTCGGCATGGGCGACCTACGCCTCGCCCGACACCGCCTACTTCTCCACCCTGACCCGCGGCTGGCAGCTGGGGGCGGGCGCGCTCCTGGCCGTCGTCCTGCACCGTCGTACGTCGTCGGGTACGCCGCTGGGCGGCCGCCCCGGGGTGCTGGCCGCGGTCGGGATGCTGCTCGTCGTGTCCTCGGCGTTCGTGCTGACGCCGCAGTCCCCGGTGCCCGGGGTGGTCACGGTGCCTGTGGTGCTGGGCACCGTGATGCTGCTGCTCGCCGGGGCGCTGCCCGGCGGCGCGGACACCTGGGTGGCGCGGGGGCTGTCGCTGCGGCCGATGCAGGTCGTGGGCGACTGGTCCTACTCGATCTACCTGTGGCACTTCCCGGTGATCATCGTGGCCCGCAGCCACCTCGGCGGGCTCTCCCCGGCGGCCGTCGCGGTGTGCGTGGTGGCCATCGGGGTGCTGAGCGGGCTGACCTACCACCTGGTGGAGCAGCCCTTCCGGCGACGGGGGAGCCGGTGGGACCTGGCCCGCTGGGCGGTGCCGATGTATCCCGCCGCGGTCTTGGTGCTGGCGCTGGGCGTGCTGGCGTCGCAGACCTGGCTCGACCACCGGGTGGCCTCGACACGCAGCAACCCGGCCGTGCAGCCGGCCGACTACCTCGACGAGGGGCTCAGTGCCGACCCCGTGCGCGCGCTGGTGCAGGCCTCGGTGCTGGCGGCCCAGGAGGGTCGCCCGATCCCCGGGCGGCTGGTCCCGGGACTGCTCGACATCCGCCGGGACACGGCGTCGCTGGGCGACTGCGACTACCGCACCGGGACCCGGGAGCTGTGCCCCGAGGGCGACCCCGACGCGGAGCGCTCGATCGTGCTCGCCGGCGACTCCCACGCACGGGCCTGGAGCCCGGCGGTCCGTGCCGTGGGGGAGCGGCTGGGCTATCGGGTCTACACGCTGGCCTACACCGGCTGCCCGACCAACGCCGCGATTCGCCTGGACCCGGAGACCGGGCGCCACTGGGACGCCTGCGAGGACTTCGTGGCCTTCACCCAGGAGACGGTCGCCGAGCTGGAGCCGGAGCTGGTGCTCGTGTCCAACGCCCCGCTGGCGCCGGTCGAGGACGTGGACTCCGGCGAGGTCGTGACCAAGGGGGAGGGGCGCGAGGTCTACGCGGCCGCGGTCGACCGCGGTCTGGAGGTCGCGCTGGCGGACCTCGCCGAGCACGCCGATCGCGTGGTGCTGCTGGCCAACACCCCGAAGCTGCCCCGTGAGCAGGCCGTGTGCCTCTCCCGCGCCGACGACCTCGGCGACTGCCTGCTCTCGCCCGAGCGGGGTCCGCGGCAGCTGCAGCGCGGCTTCATGGACGTGGCGACCGGTCTGGGCCTCGAGGCCGTCGACGCCGAGAAGTGGTTCTGCGAGCGGCGGCGCTGCCCCTCGGTCGTGGGGAACTTCGTGACGATGCGCGACTCCGAGCACATGACCACCGCCTACTCGGTGCACCTCGCGGACGCTCTTGCTCAGGACCTCGGCCTCGGGACCGATCCCTCCTCGTGAGGAGGGCCGGGACGACCCCGAGGACGACCCGACGAGCGGGCCGGCGAATTACACGTCTGTAGTTGTCGCGAACGTCTTGTCGTGTGGCCTGTGTTGCTGTTGTGATTCCTGTGACGAGGGCGCCGGAGCGCCCTCGCCTGCTGACGAACGAGGAGTCGAGATGATGCTGCGCCGGGCCCTGGCGAGCGGGCTGAGTGCTGCCGTGGCGACGGCCGGCGTGGCCGCGCTGGCCGTGACCGCCGGACCGACGGGTGGGCTGCTGAGCGCCCCCGGCGACCTCGCGCTGGCCGCGGCGACCGGGTGCGCGAGCGAGCCGGAGCCGCCGACGTACACGCCCACCGCCACTCCGACGAGCAGCCCGACCGGCAGCCCGACCAGCACGCCGACCGCCGACCCCGAGCCCACGACCGACCCCGAGCCGGTCACCTCGGTGGAGATGGTCCAGGCCAACATCAAGTCCGGCACCGCGCTGAAGAAGTTCAAGGCCGACCTGCGCAAGGTCTTCCGCACCTGCCCCGACTTCGTGACCTTCAACGAGGTCCCGATGCGCCAGCCGCAGTACCTCGCGCCGGCGGGCTACGAGATGTTCCGCACGCCCGGCCAGTACACCGGCGCCAACCCGGTGGTGTGGCGCACGGACCGCTGGGTCCCCGAGGCGCGCGGGACCACGATGATCAGCAACAAGCAGGGCTACGGCAAGGGCCAGCACGTGATGTGGGGCGTGCGATACGCCAACTGGGTGACGCTGCGCTCGGTCGACGGCAAGCAGACCGTGTCGGTCGTCGCGGTCCACATCGCGCCGAAGTCGCCGCGCACCACCAAGCTGCTCGGCCCCTCGATCCAGCGCCTCGGCGCGCTCGTGGGGCAGCTGAGCGGCAGCGGCCCGGTCCTGGTCGGCGGTGACTTCAACCGCCACTACAAGTCCTCGGAGTACCCCCGCGCGCTCCTCGACGCCGCTCGTCTCAACGCGGTCTACGACCTGTCGGGGAAGTACGAGCCGACCGGCGACCACCGCGGCGCCACCATCGACTACGTCATGGTGCGTCCGGCCGAGGTGTTCACCGTGCTCAAGCAGCGCACCCGCGAGCTGAACTCCGACCACGACGCCGTCGTCGTCGAGCTCTCGCTGCCCGAGGAGACCGTGGGCGAGCCCGTGGTCAGCTTCTCGGCCGGCACCACCGTCAACGACCCGGCCTCGGTCTCCCAGCGCGGCCGCAGCACCGTCATCCGCTCGATCAAGAGCGTCATCAAGGCCGTGCCGGCCGGCGAGGAGCTGCGGGTGCGCACCTCCTCCCTCGACGTACGCCGGGTGGCGGCCAAGCTGCTGGCCGCGGCGCGCCGCGGGGTGACCGTCAACGTCGTCACCGGCACCACCGAGTCCACGACCCCCGAGCGCTGGCTGACCAAGCAGTTCTCGGAGATCCCGGGCTCCTACGTCCGTCACCGTCCTGCTGCCTTCGAGCCGGGGACCACCTCCTCGGTGCTGCTGGCCAGCCGCGCCGGGATCACGCCGTGGACCTCGCTGGCCCTGGACCGCGGCCTGTCGCGGACGATGGTCAGCCAGCGCACCGTGCTGCGCCTGGAGACGAAGAAGAAGGCCTACAAGAAGCAGGTGCGGGCCTTCAAGGCAGACGCCGCGCCGCCCTCGGCCGAGCCCGAGGAGCCGACCGAGGAGTCCGGTGGCGAGCCGGGCGAGGGCGAGGGCGGGGACGTGCCGCAGCCAGAGGAGACCGCTGCCCCCTAGGGTGTGCGCGTGACCCGCCCGCTCTACCTCCACATCGGTCTGCAGAAGACCGGCACGTCGTACCTCCAAGGGCTCTTCCTCGGCTCCGTCGACGCGCTGCGCGAGGCCGGTCTCGACGTCTACCCGACGCACCGCCGCGCGGCGTACTGGCTGATGCTCGACGTGCGCGACCGGTTCCGCCCGCACGACCCGCCGCAGGCGCGCGAGGTGCTGCGCGACCTGCCCGGCAACCTCGACGCCGCCCGGGGGCGGGCGGCGCTGGTCTCCGAGGAGTCCTTCTCACCTGCCGACGACGCGCAGGTCCAGCGGCTGCTCGCGGCCTGCTCGGACCGCGAGGTCCACGTGGTCGTCACCGCCCGGGACCTGGGCCGCCAGATCCCCTCGGTGTGGCAGCAGGGGCTGCAGTCCGGCCGCGCCATCACCTTCCCCGACTACCTCGCGCGCCTGCACAAGACGCAGGGCACGCCCGCCCCGATCTGGTGGCAGAAGGACCTGCCGGCGGTCCTGGAGAAGTGGAGTCGGCACGTGCCGGCCGAGCGCATCCACGTCGTCACGGTGCCCCCTCCCGGGGCCGAGAAGGGGCTTCTGCTCGAGCGCTTCTGCTCGGTGCTCGACGTCGACCCCGCCCTCCTCGACCAGTCCTCGGTCGGTCGGGCCAACCGCGGCCTGCGACTGGAGCAGGCCGAGGTGCTGCGCCGGGTCAACGCCGGCATCCCCGACGACCTCAAGCGCCGCGACGTCTACGGCGATGTGGGCAAGCGCGGCTTCTCGGTCAAGGTCCTCGGCGGGGCCGAGGGCCGGCCGATCCTGCTGCCAGAGAGCGAGCGCGCCTGGTGCGAGGAGCTCTCGCAGCGCTACGTCGACCACGTGCGCGAGGGCGGCTACGACGTCGTCGGCGACGTGGAGGACCTGCTGCCGCGCGACTCCGCCTTCGCGCCCGACGAGCAGGAGGTGAGCGAGGAGCAGGTCGCCCAGGTGGCGGTCGACGCGCTCACCACCATGGTCTCGCGCCAGCTCACCACCCACCGGACCCGCAAGGACCGGGCGACCGCGGAAGCCGCCGAGCGCGCCCGCCGCGGCTGGCGGGGCCGGGTGCGACGTCTGCTCGGCGTCGACGCCGGCATCAACAGATGAGCGGGACCACGATCTCGTCGGGGATGCCCGGCGTCAGGTCGTAGGACGCACGCACCACGCGGTGGTCGGAGACCCGGCTGGGGTGGGTGCTGACGACGTTGACCCCCAGCTGGCCGCGGTGCATGAGGTAGTCGATGCGGCTGCGGGGCTGTGCCGACGGGTGGGTCAACCCGGCGCCGCGACCCGCGGCCGCCCAGGTGTCGGTCGCGACGCCGCGCAACGTGGTGATGGGTGCCGAGGCCGGGCGTGCGTTGAGGTCGCCGCCCAGCACGACGCGGTGCGGGTCGTCGGCCAGGATGCGCGCCACGGTGCGGGCCTGGGTCAGCCGCGCGTCCTGCGAGGTGTGCTCGAAGTGCGTGGTGAACACGCTGACCCGCTGGCCCGGCAACGGCTCGACCACCACGCGGAGCAGGCCGCGCTGCTGGGTGCCCGGCGGGCGGGGGAGCAGGGTGTTGCTGCTCTCGAGGATGGGGTACGCCGACAGCACGGCCGTGCCGTAGCGGCTGTCGCTCGGGCGGAGCACGTTGGTCGCGAAGGCGTACTCCATGCCCAGCTGGCCCGCGAGGTAGGCGGCCTGGTCGACGCGGCCGCTGTTGATGCGGTTCTTGTCCACCTCCTGCAGCAGCCACACGTCCACGTCGAGGGCGTCCATCTCGCGCGCGATCTGCGGCAGCATCAGCCGGGTGCGCCCGCGGTTCCACCCCGAGTGGATGTTGAAGCTGGCGACCTCCAAGGAGCTGTCGGTGCTGACCACGCAGTTGCTGGCACGCTTCGGCAACCCGCCGGGCAGCCGCTGGGGCTTGGGGAGCGCCGCCGTACCGCTGCTGCCCTTGCGCTTCCTCTTGCCCTGGGTGGTGCCCTCGATCGGGTCACCGCCGGTGACGACGTCCTGGGCGGGACGCGCGCCGGGAGTGACCGTGGTCTGGCCGGGGGCGGTGGCGGGCAGCGTGCGGGTGGGCTGGCGGGAGACGAAGAACGCGGTGGCGGCGAGGCTGAGGACCAGGATCAGGCCGATCGCCTCGAGCCACGGCCGTCTGGGTCCGTCCATTCCTCCACCCGGGATCGCGCGCCGGTCATGACGTGCCTGTCATGATCTGACCCGTTCAGTGTAGGAGCCGTCACACCACTCGGGGCTCGAACGGGCCTCCCGTGGTCACCGACGGTCGGTTACTCTCCGGTAACAGTTCGCCCGTCGACATGGAAGGACCCCCCATGACCCGCCTGTGCACGACCGAGGGCCTCACCGAGGACCAGTCCGAGATCCTCAAGGCCGTGCGGGCCTTCGTGGACAAGGAGATCATCCCGGTCGCCAACGAGCTCGAGCACGCCGACGAGTACCCCACCGAGATCATCGAGGGCCTCAAGGAGCTCGGCGTCTTCGGCCTGATGATCCCCGAGGAGTACGGCGGGCTCGGCGAGTCGCTGCTGACCTACGCGCTGTGCGTGGAGGAGATCGCACGCGGCTGGATGAGCGTCTCCGGCGTCATCAACACCCACTTCATCGTGGCCTACATGCTCATGCAGCACGGCACGCCAGAGCAGAAGGAGAAGTACCTTCCGAAGATGGCCCTGGGTGAGGTGCGCGGCGCCTTCTCGATGTCCGAGCCCGGCCTGGGCTCGGACGTCTCGGCGATCTCCACCAAGGCCACCAAGACCGACGACGGCTACGAGATCACCGGCCAGAAGATGTGGCTGACCAACGGCGCCACCTCGACGCTGGTCGCCTGCCTGGTCAAGACTGACGAGGGCAGCGACTCGGTCTACAAGAACATGACGACCTTCCTCATCGAGAAGGAGGCCGGCTTCGGCGAGACCGCCCAGGGCGTCACCGTCCCGGGCAAGATCGACAAGATGGGCTACAAGGGCGTCGAGACCACCGAGCTCGTCCTCGAGGGCCACAGGATCTCCGCCGACCAGATCCTGGGCGGCGAGCCCGGCAAGGGCTTCTTCCACATGATGGACGGCGTCGAGGTCGGCCGCGTCAACGTCGCGGCCCGCGCCTGCGGCCTGGCCTGGCGCGGCTTCGAGCTGGCCGTCGAGTACGCTCAGCAGCGCAAGACCTTCGGCAAGGCCATCGCCGAGCACCAGGCCGTGCTTTTCCGCCTCGCGGAGATGGCGACCAAGGTCGAGGTCGCGCACACGATGATGGTCCGCGCCGCCCGCCTCAAGGACAAGGGCGAGCGCATGGACGTCGAGGCCGGCATGGCCAAGATGGTCGCCTCGGAGTACGCCAACGAGGTCGTCGAGGACGCCTTCCGCATCCACGGCGGCTACGGCTACTCCAAGGAGTACGAGATCGAGCGCCTGATGCGCGAGGTCAAGTTCATGCTCATCGGCGAGGGCACCTCCGACATTCAGAAGATGATCATCGGTCGCCAGCTGCTCAAGGAGTACAAGCTCTGAGCGCCTGTCGCTGACGCCTGATCAAGCGGCCCGGTTCCCGAGAAGGGGCCGGGCCGCTGGTGTGCCGGGGCGAGCGGCCACGTCGGTCAGCATCTGAGGGTGAACTCGATCTGGTGGTCGGCCAAGACCCTGCTCTCGTAGCGGGGGTCGTGGGCGGTGCGGTGGTGGGTGGGGCAGAGCAGGCGGCCGTTGATGAGGTCGGTGGTGCCGCCGGTGGCCCAGGGTTGGTCGTGGTGGGCGTGGCAGAACCATGCGGCGGTGCGGCAGCCGGCGGCTGTGCAGCCGCGGTCGCGGGTGGCGAGGGCGATGCGTTGGGCGCGGGTGAAGAGCCGCTTGCGGCGGCCTTGGTCGAGGACCTCGCGTCTGCCGCTGAGGACGACGGGGATGATGCCGGCCTCGCAGGCCAGGCGGCGCGCGGTGTGGGCGGCGATCCGGTCGCCGGTGTCCAGGGTGGCGGCCGCCAGCCCACCGGCCAGCGTCTCGAGGGTCATGGTGACCACCACCGTCGCGCCGGTCGACATCTCCGGCACCTGGGAACCGTCGAGCCGCTCCAGCAGCTCACAGAAGGCGGCACCGAGCTCGACGGCAGTGGCGGCCTTGACCGGCTCCGGCCGCTCACCCTCCTCCTGCTCGGCCGTCGTGGTGGGCGTGGACGTCAGGGCGGGTTTGTCGTGGACGACCAGCGCCAGCAGCTGCTTGCGCAGCATCCCGGCGTGCAGCTCGGGGACGGTGAACCGGCCATGGACGCTGCCCTGCCCGTCAGGGGTCATGGTCAGCATCGTCTTCCGCGCGGCTGCGCGTTCCTCGGCCGCCAGCCGGGCTGCTTCGTGGGCGTCGGCGACGGCTGGGGCGACGACGTCGAGGACCCGGTCACCCAGCACGCGCAGGTCGCAGGCGTCGTGGTGGCCAGCGAGGTCGACCAGCCGCTCCTCGGCAGCAGCCCGCACGCTGGCGGGGATGTCGACGGGTAGGGCGTCGAGCGCGCGGGCGATGACCTCGGCCTGCTCGGTGTTCACCCGCCCGGCGGCGTACCCCTCCCGCAGCCGCGCGTAGGTCTCCAACGCCGTGGCGAGGTGCACCGCCCGGCGGGAGGACCGGACGGTGGTGCGGGTGGCACGTGCCAGCCAGGTCGCGGTGGTGGCGGCGCCGGTGGCCTCCTCGACCCGCACCTGCGAGGCGTGCGCGAGGACGCGGTGCTTGAGCTCACCCAGGCGTGCCTCGGCCGCGGCGATCTCCACCAACGATGCGGCGGTCGCGGGCTGGTCGAGACCGATCAGGGAGACCTCGTCGAGATCGGTGAGGGCACCGGCGATGACCGCGACACCGCGGTCGACCTGGTGCTGCCCGAGCCCTTCCATGAGCTGACTCTTCCAGGGACCGCCGACATTCCGAGACGCTCAGTGACCGTGACCCACGTCAAGGTCCCACGCGGCGGATGGGCGTCTACGTCCGCCCGTGACTGACGGCTCGGCGTTCGTATCTCAGCCGCCGATGCCCTCGCCGACGACCTTCACGTCCGAGAGCGTGTAGCCGATCTCCTCGTCGGCCATCCGCTCGTCGCGGTCGATGTAGACCTCGGTCGGGTAGTCGCTGCCCTCGGGCCAGGTGACGTCCACGCGCGCGGCGCCCGCCTCCTCGGCGTCCTCCGCCTCGGCGATGACCTCGTCGATGGTGAGCTCGAAGAACTCCGGCGCCGGTTCGCCGGCCTTCGCGCCGCCGCGTCCGCCGCCCTTCTCGAAGACGGCCTCGACGACCCGGTCGTCCTCGACGGTGACGCGCACCGGCACGGCGGCGTACGGGCAGAAGCACGAGACCTGGAGGGTGAAGGCGTAGTCGGTGGGGCCGAAGCCCACGTCGGGACCGCTGGTGGGCTCCTCGGCCTCCACGTCCTGGTCCGAGGAGGCGCTGCCGGTGGGGGCCGCCTGGTCGCGCGCCACCTCGTCCTCGCCGCTGCATGCGGCGAGCGGCAGCAGCAGGAGGACGGCGGTGGTCCCGGCCAGTACTCGGCGGAGGGTGATGCGCAGCATGCTCATGGTGCTGAGACGCTAGCCCCTCCGGGCCGGTTCCGCGTGGCAGGATGACGCGGGGCCTTGTTACCCACCAGTCACCAGCAGCAGAGCAGAGGAGCAGACGTGCAGTTCGGTCGCAGCTACGAGGAGTTCGAGGTCGGTGCGACCTACAAGCACTGGCCCGGCAAGACGGTCACCGAGTTCGACGACCACATGTTCTGCCTGCTCACGATGAACCACCACCCGCTGCACATGGACACCAACTACGCCGAGGAGACCACGCAGTTCGGCAAGAACGTCGTGGTGGGCAACTACGTCTACTCCATCCTGCTCGGCATGTCGGTGCCCGACATCTCCGGCAAGGCGATCGCCAACCTCGAGATCGAGTCGCTGCGCCACGTCGCGCCGACCTTCCACGGCGACACGCTGTACGGCGAGACCACCGTGCTCGACAAGTGGGAGTCGACCTCCAAGGACGACCGGGGCGTCGTCCACGTCGAGACGATCGGCTACAACCAGGACGGCAAGGTCGTGTGCATCTTCCGCCGCAAGGTGATGGTGCCGAAGAACAACTACCTCGAGGCCCGTGGCGGCGAGCAGCCCGGCCGCCCCGTTCCGCAGCCGGACAAGAACTGGCCCGGCCCGGACGCGAAGGCCGACTGACCGGTCCCGTGAGGACCCCCACCACCAGCACCTGGGAGCGCTGGACGCGGTGGCCGCTGGCCGGCGCCGCGCTGGTGTTCCTGGTGGCCTACTCGCTGCCGATACTCGACCCCGGCATGCCGGGACGGTGGAAGGCGCTGTGCGCCACAGTGGTGGGCCTGCTGTGGCTGGTCTTCATCGTCGACTTCGTGGTGCGGCTGGTGGCCGCCGACCACCGGTTCCGGTGGGCGTGGCGGCACGCGTTCGACGCGGCGGTGCTGCTGCTGCCGGCACTGCGCCCGCTGCAGCTGGTGCTGCTGGTCAAGGTCCTCAACCGCTCGGCCTCGCAGGGACTGCGGGGCCGGGTGGGCCTCTACGTCGGGTTCGGCTCCGGCATCGTCGCCTACGTCGCCGCCCTCGCGGCGCTGCAGGCCGAGAGGTACGCCGAGGGAGCCTCGATCACCTCCTTCGGCGACGCGATGTGGTGGGCCCTGACCACCATGACGACCGTCGGGTACGGCGACACCTACCCGGTCACCACCAGCGGCCGGGTCGTCGGGGCGCTGCTGATGATCACCGGGGTGGCCCTGCTCGGTGTCGTCACCGCCACGCTGGCCAGCTGGCTGGTCGAGCGAGTCACCGATGCCGACGACGCCGAGGACGAGCAGCGCGGGGCCGCCGAGCGCGAGGAGCTGCGCGCGGAGATCGCCGCGCTGCGCGCGCAGGTCGAGCTGCTGGTGGAGCGCAGCACGCCCCGGGAGGACTGAGCGGCCGGTACCGAGCAGCCGGGACCGAGCAGCCGGGACCGAGCCGCGCGTCACTCGGTACGGTAGGCCCGTGCCCGTGCAGCCCTCCTGCTCCCGCTGCTCGGCCCCCGTGACGCCGACCGCGTCGGAGGCCGGAGGCGCCTGGTCGTGCCCCGACCACGGGCCCACGCACGTGCTGTGGCGTCCCGAGGCGGCGACGTACGACGAGCTCGCCTCGCACCTGGGCCGGACCCGCGACTTCCCGACCTACCTCCCGTGGCCGCTGAGCCCCGGCTGGTCGGTCAGCGACCTGGCCGCGGTCACCGAGGGCGACCGGGTGCGCGGCACGCTGACCTGCGTCACCGGCACCAGCGAGCTCGACGGGCCGGTCGACGTCCTGGTCGTCACCGAGGAGCCCGGCACCGGCCTCGGGGCCCGCGTCGCCGGCACCCGCCACGACGACCCCGACCCCGGCCACTTCCAAGGCCAGCCGCTGGTGCGCGTGCGGCTGGAGCAGAAGCAGGTGCCGCTGTGGTCGGTCTCGACCAGCGGCTCGAGCGGGGAGTGGGACCGCTCGGTCGTGGTGGGGGAGGCCTTCGGGCGCTGGCTGTGGATCGTGGTCCGGCCGGCCTCGGCGGTGCTGCTGCTGCGCGACGACTGGATCCTGCGTGACGTGGCGCCGGTCGGGCCGCCGCTGATCGAGCTGCCCTTCGCCGGGCCGGCGCCCCCGTGGTGAGCCCCCTGGCAGGTCCCGTGGTGAGCCGGTGAAGGTCGACCTGCACACCCACACCCGGGCCAGCGACGGCACCCAGTCGCCCACCGAGCTGGTGACCGCCGCGGTCGCGGCAGGTGTGGACGTCCTCGGGGTCACCGACCACGACACCGCGGAGGGGTGGGACGAGGCGGCCCGCGCGGCCGATGCCGCCGGTCTCGGACTGGTCCGCGGGATGGAGGTCAGCACCCGCCTCGACGGACGCGGCGTGCACCTGCTGGCCTACCTCCCCGACCCGACGTACCCGCCGCTCGTGGCGCTGCTCGACAAGGTGCTGGAGGGCCGGTCGTCCCGTGTGCCCGCGGTGCTGGCGCGGCTGCGGGAAGTCGACGTCGAGCTGAGCGAGGACGACGTCGCCCGGGTCTCCGGGGACGCCGCGGCCAGCGGGCGCCCGCACATCGCCGACGCGCTGGTCGTCGCCGGGGTGGTGGCCGACCGCGACGAGGCGTTCCGACGGTTCCTCAACCCCGGTATGCCCGGGTACGTCGACAGGTACGCCGCCCCGCTGCGCGAGACCATCCGCGTGGTCGCCGAGGCCGGCGGGGTCAGCGTCATCGCCCACGCGTGGGGTCGACGCCGCACCCGCAGCCCCGACGAGGCGGCCATCGCCGAGCTGGCCGACCTGGGGCTGGTCGGCCTGGAGGTCGACCACCAGGACCACGACGCCGGGGCCCGCGACTCGCTGCGCGCGATCGCCCGCAACCTCGACCTGGTCGTCACCGGCTCCAGCGACCACCACGGCACCGGCAAGGTCGGTCACGACCTGGCGTGCAACACCACGGCGCCCGACGAGCTCGAGCGGCTGCTGGACGCCGCGGCGCGGGCCCGTGCGGCCTCGGGCCGGCCCGCCCCGGAGCCGCTCGGGCTCTGAGGCGCAGCAACTACTTGCGGCCCAGCCCCTGGAAGCGCTGCAGCAGCCCGCTCGGCACCAGGCGGGCGGCACCGGCGATGACCTTGTACTGCGCGCTGGGGATCGAGTAGACCTTCCCCTTCGCGTGGTCGGCCAGCGCGTCGCGGACCAGGTCGTCGGCGTCGAGCCACATCCACGACGGGGCGGAGTCGCGGCCCACGCCCATCCGCTCGTGGAACTCGGTGCGCACGAAGCCCGGGCACAGGGTGGTGACGGTGACGCCCTGCTCGGCGTACTCCGCCGCCGCCCACTCGCCGAGCCGGTTCACGTAGGCCTTGGCCGCGGAGTAGGTGCCGCGGGGGAGGAAGGCGGCGACGCTGGAGACGTTGATGACCCCGCCGTGGCCCCGCGCGGCCATCGGGCCCAGCGCGGCGTGGGTCAGCCGCAGGACGGCGGTGACCAGGACGTCCAGCATGGCGGTCTCGGCCTCGACGTCGTTGTCGAGGAAGCGGCCCTTCAGGCCGAACCCCGCGTTGTTGACCAGCAGGTCGACCGGGCTCTGCAGGTCGGCCAGCCGCTCCTCGACCCGGTGCAGCTGGTCGCGGTCGGCGAGGTCGGCGGCGAGCACCTCCACCTCGATGTCGTGCTGCGCGCGGAGCTCGTCGGCGAGCTCCTCGAGCCGGGCCTCGTCCCGGGCGACGAGCACGAGGTCGTCGCCGCGCGCGGCCAGCTGATGGGCGAAGGAGCGTCCGATGCCGGCGGTCGGGCCGGTGACCAGGGAGCGAGACATGACCCGAGTAGAACAGGTCCCACCTCGGCAGCGTGCGACCCGTCCGGCATGATGACCCTCGATGACCACGACACTCGCCGTCGCCAACCAGAAGGGCGGCGTCGCCAAGACCACCTCCGTCGCCTCGATCGGCGCGGCTCTCGCCGAGCTCGGGCAGCGGGTGCTGCTCGTCGACCTCGACCCGCAGGCCTGCCTGACCTTCTCCCTGGGCATCGATCCCGAGGACCTCGAGGTCTCGGTGCACCACGTGCTGACCAAGGGCACCGACCCAGGCGAGGTGATCATCGAGACCGAGGACGGCGTGCACCTCCTGCCGGCCACCATCGAGCTCGCTCGCGCCGAGGCCGACCTGCTCACGCGCACCGGCCGCGAGCACGTGGTCAAGATGGTCGTGGAGGACGTCGAGGACGACTACGACTGGGTGCTGCTGGACTGCCCGCCCTCGCTGGGCGTGCTGACGGTCGCGGCGCTGACGGCCGCTCGCGGCGTGCTCATCCCGCTGCAGTGCGAGACGCTCTCGCACCGCGGGGTGGGCCAGCTGCTCGACACCGTGCACGACGTCCGGAAGTTCACCAACCGCAAGCTCGAGGTCTGGGGCGTGCTGCCGACGTTGTACGACGGCCGCACCAACCACTCGCGCACGGTGCTGGAGACCATCGCCGAGACCTACGAGCTCGAGGTCGTCGAGCCGCCGATCCCCAAGACCATCAAGTTCGCCGAGGCCCCCGCGGCCGGCCGATCGATCCTGGCTACCAGCCGCACCAGCAAGGGTGCCCAGGCCTACCGGGAGGTCGCCGCGAACCTCGTCACGCGAGCGGGACGCAAGAAGCGCTGAGACACGCACGAGGCCCGCTCCCCCTGGAGGGGAGCGGGCCTCGTCGTCTGTCCGAGTGGCGGAGCGGGCTCAGTGGCCGGCGGGCGCGGAGCCGCCCTGGCTGTTCTGGCCGGCGCCCTGCTGGCCGCCGCCCTGGCCACCGCCGCCACCGCGCGAGCGGCGACGACGACGGTTGCGGCTGCTCGAGGAGCCGGAGCCCGAGCCCGCCGAGGACTCGACCTTCTCGACCTGCTTCTCGCCGGACTCGGTGGTCTTGACCTCGGCCACGACCTCGCCGCCGCGCGAGCGGGTGCGCGTCCGGTTGCGGTTGCGGTTGCGCGGGGCCCGGTCGCCCGAGCGCTCGCGGGGCTCCTTCTTCTCCACCGGCTTGGGGTCGGCGATGCGGCCCTTGGTGCCCGGGGCGATGCCCTGGTCGTGGAAGAGGTGCTCGGAGGTGGAGTAGGTCTCCAGCGGCTCGTCGAAGGGCAGGTCCAGCGCCTTGTTGATGAGCTTCCAGCGGTGCAGGTCCTGCCAGTCGACCAGCGTGATCGCGATGCCGGTGGCGCCCGCGCGGCCGGTGCGGCCGATCCGGTGGACGTAGGTCTTGTCGTCCTCGGGGCAGGTGTAGTTGATGACGTGGGAGACACCGCGCACGTCGATGCCGCGGGCGGCGACGTCGGTCGCGACCAGGACGCGGATCTTGTCCTCGCGGAACTTCGCCAGCGCCTTCTCGCGCGCGACCTGGGCCATGTCGCCGTGCAGCGGGGAGGCGGCGAAGCCGCGCTCGGCCAGGTCGTCGGCGACCCGCTGGGCCTGGCGCTTGGTGCGGGTGAAGACGATGAACTTGTCGGCGTCCTCGGCCTGGAGCAGCCGGCCGATGATCTCGGGCTTGTCGAGGTCGTGGCACTGGTAGATGAACTGCGCCGTGGCGGGCACGGTGGCGTTCTCGTAGGAGGACTCCGCGCGGATGTTCATCGGGTGGCGCATGTAGGTGCGCGCCAGCGAGACGATCGCGGCCGGCATGGTGGCCGAGAACAGCATCGTCTGCCGGGTCTCCGGCGTCATCCGCATCAGCTTCTCGACGTCGGGCAGGAACCCGAGGTCGAGCATCTCGTCGGCCTCGTCCAGCACGACGGCGTGGACGTGGGAGAGGTCGAGGCTCTTGCGGTTGGCCAGGTCGATGAGACGACCGGGCGTGCCGACGACGACGTCGACGCCGGCCTCGAGGGCCTCGAGCTGCGGCTCGTAGCCGACGCCGCCGTAGACGGTCAGCACGCGCAGGCCGCGGTCGGCGGAGGCGAGGGTCAGGTCGGAGGAGACCTGGAGGGCCAGCTCGCGCGTGGGGGCCACGATCAGGGCCTGCGGCTTGCCCTGGGGGAGCTCGGCGTAGTCGGGGTCCTTGGGGGAGACGCTGCGCTGCAGCACCGGGATGCCGAAGGCGAGGGTCTTGCCGGTGCCCGTGCGGGCCTGGCCGATGAGGTCGGTGCCCATCAGGGCGACCGAGAGGGTCATCTCCTGGATGGCGAAGGGGGTGGTGATGCCGCCGCGCTCGAGCGCGTCGCAGATCTCGGGGTGCACCCCGAGCTCACGGAAGGTGGTCACAGTGTTCTGCTTTCGTGGTTGCTGGCCCCGTCGGGTCTGTCTGCTGGGCGGCGCTGCCACAACCGCTGCGGCCGACCCGGGACCCGGTCAACCGCGCACATACGGTTCAAGACTGTATCGGTAGGGTGCGAGCATGACTGAATCCCAGGTCGAGACCGGGCCCGACTCGGGAGACGGCGACACACCGCTGGCCTTCGAGGACCCCACCTACCGCGAGGCGATCGTCGACCTGCTCGGGGTCATCGCGTACGGCGAGATCAGCGCTTTCGAGCGCCTGGCCGAGGACGCCAAGCTGGCGCCCACGCTGGAGGACAAGGTCGCGATCGCGACCATGGCCTCGGCGGAGTTCTCCAAGGTCGGGGCACTGCGCTCCCGGCTGGAGGCACTGGGGGCCGACCCCTTCGCGGCGATGGCGCCGTTCCAGAAGGCCATCGACCGCTTCCACGACCACACCGCGCCGGCCGACTGGTACGAGGGCCTGGTGAAGGCCTACGTCGGCGACGGCCTGGCCGACGACTTCTACCGCGAGATCGCCGCCTACCTCGACGCCGAGACCCGCGACCTGGTGGTCGGCACCTTCGAGGACTCCGGCCACGCGGAGTTCGTGGTCGACCGGGTGCGCTCGGCGATCGCGGCCGACCACCGGCTGGGCGGGCGGCTGGCCCTGTGGGGCCGACGGCTCATGGGCGAGGCGCTGATCCAGGCGCAGCGGGTCGCCGCCGAGCGTGACGCGCTCTCCTCGCTGCTGGCCGGCGGCACCGATCGCCCCGGTCTCGACCTCGCGGCCATCGGCCGGATGTTCGCCCGGCTGACCGAGCGGCACACCGAGCGGATGAGCGAGCTCGGGCTCGAGAGCTAGCTAGCTGCGGAAGCCGACCGCGGCGACCGTGGTCGAGCCGAGCTCGACGTAGGCGATCTTCGCGCCGGGCACGAGCACGACCCGGCCCTTGGAGTCGGTGAGGGAGAGCAGGCCGTCGGAGGAGACGGCCTCGGAGACCTTGGAGGTCAGGGCCTCGGCCGACTCCTCGGTCTCGAGGGTGATCTCGCGGGGGGCCTGCTGGATTCCGATCTTGACGTCCACGCAGCCAGCCTAGTGCTCGACGGAAGGGTCGTCGGTGCGCGGGTAGCCACCGATGCCGCGCCAGGCGAGACCGGCCACCAGGGCGGCGGCCTGGTCGCGGCCGAGGCCGCCGGCCTCGGTGAGCCAGAAGCGGGCGCTGACCTGGGCCATGCCCACCAGCGAGACCGCCAGCAGGCGGGAGGCCTCGTCGGGCAGGCCGGTGTCGTCGTGGATGACGCCGGCGATGAGGCGGGCGCACTCGGTGGTGACCCGGTCGACCTGCTCGCGCACGGCCGGCTCGTTGGTCAGGTCGGACTCGAAGACCAGGCGGAAGGCGCCGGTGTCGTGGGCGACGTACTCGTAGAACACGTCCATCGTCGCCTCGACGCGCTGCTTGTTGTCGTCGGTGGACTCCAGCGCGGCGCGGCAGTTGTCGATGATCTGGTCGCACGAGCGGTCCAGCAGCGCGAGGTAGAGGTCGAGCTTGCCGGGGAAGTGCTGGTAGAGCACCGGCTTGGAGACCCCGGCGCGCTCGGCGATGTCGTCCATCGCGGCGGCGTGGTAACCCTGGGCGACGAAGACCTCGAGCGCGGACTCCAGCAGCTGGGCGCGACGCTCGCGCCGGGGCATCCGGGCCCCGCGGGGGCGGAGGCCGCCGACCTCCTGCTGTTCTGCCGTCACTGCTGGTCTCCTGGTTCGCGGGGGTCTGCTGGGGCTGGCCTGCGGGCTTACTGCTCGGTCACTTCCGGGGGACAGGAGCCTAACGCGCGTGACGCACCGCACGGCTGTCCAGGCTCTGGGTGGACGTGTCGCGCGTCGCCGGGCGTGGGGGAACATGGAGCGCGCCGTGGGTGTTGTGCCCGCGACCGAAGACCAAGCACCAACCCCCTGCACGAACCCCCCCAGCACCCCAGCCCCGAAGGCGAGGAGAGACCCCCGTGAGCATCGAGCCGCTCGTGGAGCCGGCAGCAGAGCTGACCGTCGACGAGGTACGCCGCTACAGCCGTCACCTGATCATCCCCGACGTGGGCATGACCGGTCAGAAGCGCCTGAAGAACGCGAAGGTCCTGGTGATCGGCGCCGGCGGTCTCGGCAGCCCCGCGCTGCTCTACCTCGCCGCGGCCGGCGTGGGGACCCTGGGCATCGCGGAGTTCGACGAGGTCGACGAGTCGAACCTCCAGCGCCAGATCATCCACACCCAGTCCGACATCGGGAAGTCCAAGGCCCTCTCGGCCAAGGAGTCGATCGCCGAGGCCAATCCGCACGTCAACGTCGTGCTGCACGAGGAGCGCCTCGACAACGACAACGTCTTCGACGTCTTCGAGGGCTACGACCTCATCATCGACGGCACCGACAACTTCGCGACCCGCTACATGGTCAACGACGCGGCGTACTTCCTCGGGATCCCCTACGTCTGGGGCTCGATCTACCGCTTCGACGGCCAGGCCTCGGTGTTCGCGCCCAAGCAGGTCGAGGGCGCGCCCTGCTACCGCTGCCTCTACCCCGAGCCGCCGCCGCCGGGCATGGTCCCCTCGTGCGCCGAGGGCGGCGTGCTGGGCGTGCTGTGCGCCTCGATCGGCTCGATCCAGGTCAACGAGGCCATCAAGATGATCACCGGTGCTGGCGACCCCGCCATCGGCTCGCTGGTCATCTACGACGCCCTCGAGCTGTCATGGCGCAAGCTGAAGGTCCGCAAGGACCCCAACTGCGCGCTGTGCGGCGAGAACCCGACCGTCACCGGCCTGATCGACTACGACACCTTCTGCGGTGCGATCTCCGACGAGGCCGCCGACGCCGCTGCCGGCTCGACGATCTCGGTGACCCAGCTGGAGTCGATGCTCAAGGAGCGCGAGGAGGGCAGCCGGGACTTCGTGCTGGTCGACGTGCGCGAGCCCAACGAGTACGAGATCAACCAGATCCCTGGCTCGGTGCTGATCCCCAAGGGCGAGTTCCTCAACGGCAACGCCCTCGAGCAGCTCTCCCAGGACAAGCCGGTCGTGCTGCACTGCAAGTCCGGCGTCCGCTCGGCCGAGGCGCTGGCGGTGCTCAAGGGCGCCGGGTTCGCCGACGCCGTGCACGTCGGCGGCGGCGTGGTGGCGTGGGTCAACCAGATCGACCCCAGCCAGCCGTCGTACTGATCGCGCGGGAGTGCTTCCCGTAGGGCCCCGAGCCTGAGACGGGTCTTGGGGTTACTCGAGGGTAAAAACAGGTTCTACCGGGTGTAGCCCGTGCCACACCGGGTAGGTCGGCTCTGTCACAGCCGGCCTGCTCGGTGGTCGGCGCCAGTGCTCCCTGGAGGATGAGTCCCTTGCAGAACCTTCGTACGTCCACGCGTCGCCTCGCGACCCTCGCCGCGCTCGCCAGCGCCGCCGTCCTCGGCGCCGCCACGGCCACGGTCGCCCCCGCGTCCGCCGCCCCCACCTGGGCGCCGGCCGACCAGGCGACGCTGACCCCCGGCGTGCAGGCCTACACCGAGGGCGGCCAGTGCACGGCCAACTTCGTGTTCACCGACTCCGCCGGCGGGGTCTACCTCGGCTACGCAGCGCACTGCGCCGGCACCGGCGAGGCGACCCAGACCGACGGCTGCGAGTCCGGCTCGCTCCCGCTCGGCACGAAGGTCGACTTCGCCGAGGGCGGCTCGCTGGTCAGCTCGGGCACGCGCCTGGGCGGCGGCACGCTGGCCTACAGCTCCTGGCTGGCCATGCAGGACAACGGCGAGACCGACGCCGACACCTGCGCCTACAACGACTTCGCGCTGGTCAAGGTCGACGCGGCCGACGTCTCGAAGGTCAACCCGAGCATCCCGTTCTGGGGCGGCCCGGTGGGCATCGACACCGACGGGGTCGGCGCCGGCGAGACGGTCCACTCCTACGGCAACTCCTCGCTGCGCGGCGGCATCGAGCTGCTCTCGCCCAAGCAGGGCATCAGCCTCGGCACCTCCGGCAACGGCTGGACCCACCCGGTCTACACGCTCACCCCCGGCGTCCCCGGTGACTCCGGCTCGGCCTTCATCAACGGCGAGGGCGAGGCCCTCGGCACCCTGTCGACGCTGGCCCTGGCGCCGCTGGCCGGCTCCAACGGCGTCGGCGACCTGGCCAGCGAGCTGGCCTACGCCCAGCAGCACTCCGGCATCGCCGGCCTCGAGCTGGCGCTGGGCACGGAGCCGTTCTCGCCCCTCCTGTGAGCCACGGGCTGTGATCTGACAGCCCACCCTGTGAGACGGGGCCCCGACCGCGTAGCCGGTCGGGGCCCTGCCTCGTTGTGCGGGACATGACGCTGCTGCGCTCCCGCACCGTGCCGGTCCTGCTCCTCGTCTGCGCGGTGGCCCTGGCCCTCGTCGCGACCCTCGCCCCCACCGCGGACGCGGCCAAGCGCAAGCGCAAGCGCGCCGTCACCTGGGCCCCCGCGGCCACGGCGACGATCACGCCGGGCGTGCAGATGTACACCGACGGCGGCCAGTGCACCGCCAACTTCGTCTTCACCGACCGCAACGGCGGGGTGTACGTCGGCTACGCCGCGCACTGCGCCGGTCTCGGCGCGGCGACCGACACCAACGGCTGCGGCCAGTCCTCGGTCCCGATCGGCACGCCGGTCACCTTCGAGCGCGGCGGCAGCCTGCTCACCTCGGGGACGGTCCTGGGCCGCGGCACCCTGGCCTACAGCTCCTGGGAGACCATGAACCGGATCGGCACGAGCGACCCGGTGGTCTGCTCCTTCAACGACTTCGCGCTGGTCAAGGTCGCCGGCAGCGACGTCTCGAAGGTCAACCCGAGCATCCCGTTCTGGGGTGGCCCCACCGGCATCGACACCGACGGCCTCGGCGCGGGCGAGAGCGTGTGGAGCTACGGCAACTCCTCGCTGCGCGCGGGCCTCGAGCTGCTCTCGCCCAAGCAGGGCATCTCGCTGGGCGACGACGCCGCCGACGGCGGCTGGTCGCACCTGCTCTACACGATCACCCCCGGCGTCCCCGGCGACTCCGGCTCGGCGTTCCTCAGCGCCGACGGCAAGGCGGTCGGCACCCTGTCGACCCTCGGCCTGACCCCGTTCCCGCTGTCGAACAACATCGGCGACCTGTCCCGCGAGCTGGCCTTCGCCCAGCAGCACTCCGGCATCCCCGGGCTCAAGCTGGCGCTGGGCACGGAGCCGTTCTCGCCGCTGCTCTGATCTAGATTCCTCGGGGTGAGGCACCCCGAGGACTACGTCGAGGCCGTGCTCGCCTGCGTGGAGGCGGTGCCGCGGGGACGGGTGACGACGTACGGCGCGATCGCCGACGCCATCGGACGCTTCGGACCGCGCCGCGTCGGCAACGTGATGTCGACCCACGGCGGGGGAGTGCCCTGGTGGCGCGTCGTGCGCGCCGACGGGTCGCTGCCCGACAGCCATCTCGACACCGCCCGTCAGGCCTACCTGGAGGAGGGCACGGCGCTGCGTCCCTCGGGCGCCGTGGACATCCGGGCGGCCTTCTGGCAGCCACCTTCGGTTCCGCCGTCACCGGACGTCGCCTAGTCTCTGCCCTCTGCGACGCGTGAGGAGAGCACAGTGCGGAGGCAGTTCTCGGACCAGCAGCACGACGCGTACGTCGGGCACCTGCTGCGTGACGCCCTGTCGGGACGCGCCTCTGCGGAGGTGCTCGCCGAGCTGGGGCTCGACCTGCTGGAGGAGCACTGCGTGGTGCTCGTCGCGGCCCTCGACCGCCCGGCCGCGGACCGGCTGGCCGAGCAGTCGCACTTCGCGGCCGCCTGGCGCTCGGCCACCGACCGGCTCGGGTCGACGCTGCCGTGCGCGGACCTCGCCACCGAGGTGGTCGCGCTGCTGCCGGTGGGCGGTGCCCCCTCACGTCGGGCCGGGGAGGACCTCGTGCAGCGCGCCGCGGCCACGGTCGCCGGCGAGGTGGGCGGCTTCACCTGCGGGGTCAGTCGGGCCGCCCGGGTGACGGGCCTGCCGACGGCGTACGACCAGGCGAGCCGGGCCGTGGAGGTCGGTCGTCGGGTCCACGGCGGGGGCGTGACGTCGTTCTTCGACGACCTCGGCGTCGACCGGCTGCTGGCCTCGGTCACCGACCGCGACGAGCTGCGCGCCTTCGCCCGCGACGTGCTCGGGCCGTTGGCCGGCGAGGACCCGGAGGCCGAGGGGCTGAGGGTGACGCTGCAGGCGCTGCTCGACACCAACTTCAACGTGGCGGAGGCTGCGCGCGCGCAGTTCTTCCACTACAACACCATGCGCTACCGGCTGGCCAAGATCGAGCGGCTGGTGGGCCCTGTGAGCAGCGATGCGCGGGTCCGCCTGGACGTTGCTGTTGCGCTGCGGGTGTGGAGCTGACCTGCCACGATGTGGCCATGTCGCCCCCCGCGCCGTCGTCGCCCGCCTTCGCGCGCGCGGGCGCGCTGCGCGAGGAGTACGCCGCCACCGACTGGGCGGCCGGCCCGCTCGGTGACCCGGGGGGCTGGAGCCCGGCGCTGCGGGCCTCGCTGGACCTGATCTGGGGCACCCGGTTCGCCGCGACCCTGCTGTGGGGGCCGGAGCTGGTGCTGCTCTACAACGAGGCCTACGTCGAGCTGATGGGCGACAAGCACCCGGCCCTGGGGCGCCGGTGCGACGAGGTGTTCCCCGAGGCGATGGACGCCATCGGGCCGCTGCTGGCGCAGGTGCGGGCCGGCGGTGAGGCGACGTGGAGCCAGGACGTGCTGCTGCCGCTGCAGCGCGCCGGCTACGTCGAGGACTGCTGGTTCACCTGGTCCTACTCCGCCGTGCTCGGCCCCGACGGCGAGGTCGAGGGCATCGTCGACATCGCCGTCGAGACGACCGCGCAGGTGCTGGCGCGGCGCCGCAGCCACCTCGTGGCGCAGCTGCTCGCCACCCTCGAGGACGCCGTGGACGAGGAGGACGTGGTCGCACGCACCCGGGCGACGCTCGACTCGGGCCAGGACCTGGGAGAGGTCGCGCTGCCGTTCGGGGCGGCACCGGGGAGCGGGCTGACGCTCGAGACCGGTGGCGACCCGTCGCGCGGCGTGCTGTGCCGGGTGGAGGTTCCTGGTCGTCACGCGGGCACCCCGCCACGGCACCTGGAGGGACGGCTGAGCCCGCGGCTGCCGCTCGACGGCGCCTACACCGAGTTCCTGCGCACGGTGGCCGCCGGGGTGGGCGCGGCGCTGGACAGTGTGGCGGCGGCGGAGTCCCAGAGGGCCATCTCCGAGGCGCTCCAGCGCAGCCTGCTCACCCAGCCGCAGCCGGGCCACGCCCTCGAGGTCGCGGTGCGCTACCAACCGGCCTCGCAGCAGGCCCGGGTCGGCGGGGACTGGTACGACTGCTACCCGCTGCCCGACGGGGCGGTCACGGTCATGGTCGGCGACGTCGCCGGGCACGACCAGACGGCCGCGGCTGCGATGGGCCAGCTGCGCAACCTCGCCCGCGGTGTGGCCTACTCCGCCGACGTGTGGCTGCCCTCGCAGGTCCTGCAGGACCTCGACCTGGCGATGGAGGGACTGGGCATGGAGGTGGTCGCCACCGCCCTGGTGGCCGTGCTGGAGGAGCAGGGGCCCGACGGCCAGCTCGTGCACTGGGCCAACGCCGGGCACCCGCCGCCGGTCCTGGTGAGGGCCGACGGCGTCGTACGACTGCTCGACGTGGAGGCCGGGCTGCTGCTGGGGCTCGACCCGTCGATCCACCGGGCCGACCACCGCCTCGAGCTCGCGCCCGGGGACCTGCTGCTGCTCTACACCGACGGCTTGGTCGAGCGGCGCGGGGCCGACCTCGACGACGGGCTGAGCTGGCTCGTGGAGACGGTCACGGCGCACGCGCACCTGGGCCCCGAGGAGCTGTGCGACGTGCTGCTGCGCGAGTCGCTGACCCACGACGACGACCAGGTGCTGCTGGCGGTCCGGGCCCGGGGGCTCGGCTGAGCGTCGGCTAGTCTCGGGCCCGCCCGACCCGCCCTCACCCGCCCTCTCGAGGAGGACGTCATCGCTCCCCGTCCCGACGGCGCGCCCCAGGCCGCCCCGCACGGCATCCTCCCCATCGGGGTCGTGGTGGCCGGCGTGCAGAAGGCCGGCACCAGCACGCTGTACCGGGTGCTCGTGTCGCACCAGTCGATCGCGCGCGCCCCGCAGAAGGAGTGGCACTTCTTCGACGACGAGTCGATGGACTGGAGCAGCGAGGTCACCGGCTACGAGGTGGCGCGACGCGGCCCGCGGGCCCGGGCGACGATGTCGGTCGACGCGAGCCCGTCGTACTTCTTCTGGCCCGGCGCCCTGGAGCGGATCCGCGCCTGGAACCCCGACGTCCCGCTGGTGCTGAGCTTCCGCGACCCCGTCGACCGCGCGTTCTCGCACTGGGTCATGAACTACACCCGGCGCCTGGCGCCGGAGGAGCGGCTCTCCTTCGCCGAGACCGTGCGGATCGGCTACGACCCGTCGTGGATCGGCACCCGCCCGGCCGGGTGGAGCGACAAGGACCTGCGCACCCGTTCGGTCGTGGGTCGTGGGTTGTACGGCGCGCAGCTGGCGCACGCGCAGTCGCTGTTCCCCGCCGAGCAGCTGCACCTCCTCGACTTCCACGCCTTCGTCAAGGACCAGCAGGCCGCAGCCGACAAGCTCGTCGCGGATCTCGGGCTGGCGCCGTACGAGAAGCCGCTGGAGCCGCAGGCCCGCTCCGCCTCCCAGACCGGCTTCGAGGGCGTCGCCCCGACCGCCGAGGACATCGAGGTGCTGGTGGCGGCGTACGCCGAGGACCTGCCGCTCTTCACCCGGCTCTCCGGCCTCGACACCTCGGGCTGGACCACGTCACGGCTGCTGGCCGGTGAGCTCAGCGCCGAGGAGGTAGCGGAGAAGCTGGGTCGCAAGGCCGGCCTGATCTCCTGAGCACTCGCCGGTGGACGCCCGTTCGGCGGACCCGTCGGTAACCACGAGACTGGCCGGGTGAGCCTCTACCGGACCCTCCACGCCGTGGTCCCGCCGGTCGCCAAGGCGATCTGGCGCCCCCGGGTCGAGGGGCTCGAGCACGTGCCGGCCACCGGTGGGGTGCTGCTCGCCAGCAACCACCTGTCCTTCGTCGACTCGGTGGTGATCCCGGTCGTCGTGCCGCGCAAGGTGGTCTTCCTCGCCAAGTCCGACTACTTCACCGGCACCGGGGTGAAGGGGGCGCTGTCACGGGCGTGGTTCGAGGGGCTGGGGATGCTGCCGGTCGACCGCGACGACCCGCGTGCGGCGCTCGGCTCGTTGGACACGGCACTGGAGGTGCTGGCGCGCGGCGAGGCCTTCGGGCTCTACCCCGAGGGGACCCGCTCGCGCGACGGGCGTCTCTACCGCGGGCGCACCGGCGTCGCGCACCTCGCGCTCACCGCAGGGGTGCCGATCGTCCCGGTCGGGCTGGTCGGCACCGAGAGGCTGCAGCCGGTCGGCTCGTCGGTCCCGCGGATCGTGCGGGTCGACGTGCGCTTCGGCGCGCCGATCGAGGTGGCCGGCCGCTTCGAGGGCATGGCGTCGGGCAGGGCCCGGCGGGTGCTCACCGACGAGGTCATGGATGCCATCGCCGGACTCACCGGCCAGGAGCGTGCGCCCGGCTACAACGAGCGGGCGCCCGACGCCTGACGCCACTCGTGGGCGAGCAGGGCGTACTCGACCTCGTCGAGCCAGCCGAGCTGGTGGTGCCACAGCGCCTGCACCGCGTAGCGCTCCCGTCTCATGCCCGCCTTCTCCAGCACTCGGACCGACCCGAGGTTGTCCGCGTCGGCCCTGGCCGTGACCCGGCGCAGGCCCAGCACCTCGAAGGCGGCACGCAGCAGCGCGGACGCGGTGGCGCTGCCGATGCCCTGCCCCGCCGCGTCCGGTCTGACGACGTAGCCGATGGCGCCATCGGTGCCGGCGGGGTGGCCGGGCTGGCCCGCCCCGTCGACCACGTCGAGGAACCCCATCGCCACGACGTCCCCCTCACGCTCGACGACGCAGGACCAGTCCGTGTCGCTGTGCGGGATCGCTGCCCACTCGCGACGCAGCTCGTCGGCGGTCACATGGGTGCGCACCATGAAGCGGTTGACGGCGGGGTCGTTGCGGAAGGCGAGGACGGGCTCCAGGTCGGTGGCGGTGGGCTCACGCAGGAGCAGGTCGCCCACGTACTCCGGCCACGGCGCCGGGCGGTCGGTCGCAGCGCCGGTCGACGCGAAGGCATTCACCGGGGTGAGGTTGTCACCGGACGCTGCCGGGCGCGACCTCATTGACGCAGAGGGCCAGAGCGCGCCGTCAGAGCGTGGTGGTGCCGTCGGGGTGGACGAGGTAGCGGATGCCGTGGGGGCTGGTCCAGAGCCAGGTGGTGGGGGTGAGCTGGACGTAGTCCCACCGCCCGTCGGGGGATGGGTGGGTCTTGGCTCGGTGATGTCGCCGGCAGAGCGGGGCGAGAGTGGCCGTTGATGTCTGGCCGGGTGGTCCGCCTTGGTCGGGTGGGACGTACTCGTCGGTGTGGTCGAGGTCGGTCCTGGCTGAGGTGCGGGTGCAGTGGGGGAAGACGCAGGTGGGGCGCTTGAGTCGCACTCTCTGGCTGATGCGGTCGGGGATCTGGGTGCCGGGGACTGAGAGCCAGTCGCGGACGGTGTCGGCGGTGAGGGTCTGGTGGTGGTTCTCGACGCGGGCGAGGTGGAGGCCGAGCTGGCCGGTGCCGGGGTCGACCTCGGGGGTGCCGGGTCCGTCGTTGCCACGGAGGGCGGCCTCGCTGAGGTGGATGTGGAGGACGACCTGGCGGGTGCGGCTGGTGGGCTTCGTGGTCTCGAGACGGTGCTGGCGCGCCTCCTCGACCGGCGAAGCCTCGCTGGCGCTCGTCGCTGCTGAACCACCTTCGTCGGTCGGTGAGGTGTCGAGGTCGAGGGTGAGGTCGCCGCGACTGAGGTAGCCCAGGGCTTTGGCCCGGCGGACGTCGAGGGAGTCGGTGGAGCCGGCTGCGAGGAGTTGGTCGGCGATGGTGCGGATGGCGTGCTCGAGCTCTTCGGCATCGGCACGGTCGAGA
>LULL01000090.1_pt1 | contig 49024 bp, 46 predicted proteins | sample 728161 | NCBI WGS metagenome assembly LULL01 (sample SAMN03860290, study PRJNA289734) | marine metagenome | biome: seawater column; feature: ocean; material: water; isolation source: Red Sea water column Station 149 - depth 500m | place: Saudi Arabia: Red Sea | collected 2011-10-15 | depth 500 m
ACATATATCCGCCTAGGTGCGAGTAACCGTGTAGCATCGCCTGAGCATATTCAACAACTGGAATTACAAAGGCTGAATATCAGTTTTGATGCCTTAGCCAATTATCAATATCCTTTAGAAAAGCTCGATTTAACGGTCTTGGAAGGAGCGTTCAAAGCTGCTGATAAAACACTGACTTTAGAAAAGATGTTGAATCTGAAACTGGTGATTGAAGAGCAAGGACAGCGTTATGCCAGTCATGGTTTATTGATCTTACTCGGTCAATATGAGCATGTGATGACCCAATGCGCCCGATTTAAAGGCACCAATATGAGCGTGTTTTTAGACCGTAAAGAATACACAGGTGACTTGTTTTCACAAATTGAGCAAACAGAAATTTTTATTAAAAATCATTTGTCTTTACGTGCTGAAATTCGTGGCTTAAAGCGTTATGACTATTTAGAAATTCCAGAAAATGCCATCCGTGAAGCCTTAGTCAATGCCTATGTACATCGGGATTACAGTAACTTTGGGCGCAATATCAAAGTCGCTGTATATGATGATTTGGTCAATATCGTTTCCCCAGGTGGATTACCGAATGGTTTAACCGAAGCGGACTTGTTACAGGGACGCTCGGAAATTCGGAATCGGGTGTTGGCTCGTGTGTTTCGAGAGCTAGGTTATATTGAGCATTGGGGCAGTGGTCTACAACGGATCAAGCAGATGTGTGAAGCTGAAAAACTGGCAACGCCTGAATTTTTAGAAACCAATGATTTTTTTGATGTGAAGCTATATCGTCCTGTGATTGAGTCGATGGGTGGTGCAATCGGTGGTGCAATTGATGATTCAAGTGGTGTAATAGATGATTTAGGTGGTGCAATCGAAGCAAGCCAACTCACCGAACGCCAACAGGAAATTTTAGTTTTAATTCAGCGTAATCCGAAAGTTTCTTATCGCTCTTTGGCAGAACAACTTGGTATTAACCAATCTGCCTTACAAAAGCATCTGAATCATTTAAAAGATGCAGGCTGGATTGAGCGTATCGGTGGAACTCGTGGCTATTGGGCGATTAAGAAAGAGTTTGGGGGTGAGGTGTGAGTTTGGCTTTAAACGAATATATTTTGGATGATATAGTTAATATTACGTCTAATAAGGTTGATACAAAGAATTTAGTTTTACAGCAATATATATCAACAGAAAATATGTTACCTGATAGAAAAGGTATTTCTTTAGCAGCGAGTATGCCTCTGGGTAAGGTTAATCAATTTTTAAAAAATGACACATTATTTTCGAATATTAGGACTTATTTTAGGAAGGTATGGTTCTCTTCTTTCGATGGTGGTTCTTCACCAGATGTTCTTATTTTCAGAGCCAAAGATGTGGAAGTTCTTGATCCAAGATTTTTGTATTATCTTATTAGTGATCAAAAATTTATTGATTATTCGGATAAAACTTCAAAAGGTGCGAAAATGCCTCGAGGAGATAAGTCTGCAATCCTAAATTATAAGACTTATTTGCCTGCACTTTCCATTCAAAAAAGAATATCCCAAATCCTTTCTGACCTAGACGACAAAATCCATCTTAACAATCAAATTAACCAAACTTTAGAATCTATCGCTCAAGCCATTTTTAAAAGTTGGTTTGTTGATTTTGAGCCTGTACGTGCCAAAATTACTGCAAAACAAACAGGGCAAGACCCTGAATTTGCCGCTATGTGTGCGATTAGTGGTAAAAGTGAAGCTGAGCTTGAGCAAATGGCAAAGGAAGATTTTGCTGAGTTACAAGCCACTGCCGCATTATTTCCAGATGAGTTGATAGAGAGTGAGTTGGGGGAAGTGCCGAAGGGGTGGGAAGTTTCTAACTTTAAAGGATTTTGTAAAAAAATTGAAAGTGGAGGGACACCTAAAAGAAGTGAATTACACTATTGGAATGGTGAAATTAGATGGTTATCTTCTGGAGAGGTAAGAGAAACCGTCGTGCTTGATACAAAAGAAAAAATTACAAAAACTGGTTTATTGAATAGTTCGGCTAAATTATGGGAAAAATATACAACTGTAATCGCAATGTATGGTGCGACAGCAGGACAAGTTTGTTTACTCGCTAATGAAATGGCAGCGAATCAAGCATGTTGTGGGCTAATTCCTAAAGATGAATTTAAATCTTTTGCATTTTTGATTGCAAGAAATTCTGTTCGTAGCTTATCAGATAAAGCATCTGGTTCAGCTCAACAAAATTTAAATAAAGGAATTATTGAAAATCAACCTTGTGTTTTACCTAGACTATCTGTTGCTAGAAACTTTGAGAATCTAGTTTTTCCTTTATTAAGAAAATGGTTAGCCAATTCAGAAGAAAATATTAGACTTAGTGTAATAAGAGATTCTTTATTGCCAAAATTGTTGTCGGGTGAGGTGGACGTGTCGGGTTTGCAGGATGAGGGGATAGATGGCTAAACCATTAAAGCAATGGAAATCTTATACCCAACAATTACAGCTTTTAGAAAGTCGGGGTATGATTGTCACAGATAATGCTAAGGCTTTAAATTATCTAGAGCGTGTGGGCTATTATCGTTTAAGTGGTTACTGGTATCCTTTTCGTCAGATAGATGTACAGGCATCTAAAGCACAAAATAAACCTATTCGAAAAAATGAATTTGTTAAGCAAAGTTATTTTGAAGATGTTGTCGATTTATATATTTTTGATAAAAAGTTGCGTCTTCTTGCTTTAGATGCTCTTGAACGTATTGAGCTGGCAGTTCGGGTAGATGTTGCTCATTTATTGGGGAAAAGAGATAGTAATGCTCATCAGATTGCGGACTGCTTACATGGTAATTTTACTAAAAAATTAATAAAGAACGGTAAAAATGCAGGTAAAACAGAACATGCAGTTTGGTTAGAAAAATATAATGCCCTACTTTACCAAGCACGCCGAGAACCTTTTATTGAACATCACAAAAAGCATTATGAGGGATGTGTTCCTGTATGGGTTGCAATCGAAATTTGGGATTTTGGTTTATTATCTCGTATGTATTCAGGGCTTAAATACCAAGATCAACAATGTATTGCTGAAAAGTATAATATAAAAAGCGGTGAAATATTTGCAAAATGGCTGAGAAGTCTAAACTTTGTACGTAATGTTGCAGCCCATCATAGTCGATTATGGAATATTAACATTTTAGAATTATCACCACAGGTTGATAATTGGCAACCTATGAATAATGCTCGCCCATTTTTTTATTTTTGCATTATTCAACATCTTTTAAAGAGGATTTGTCCAAACTCGACTTGGTCAGAACGTTTTAAGCAGTTATTGGCAGAGTTTCCACAGATAGGAAATGGTATGATTACTTTAGGAGACTTTGGGATAGCTCAAGAAGATTGGCAAGAATGGGAATTATGGCAGATTAGAAAATGAAAACCGATGCGTACATAAGCAGGGGCATCGGTCATATTGGTTAGAATAGTAATGTATAGTGCACAACTATGTCAAGTGGAACATCTTGTGGAACGGAATTTTTATGAACGAAACCCAACTTGAAAACCTCTGCCTAGACTGGTTCTCTGAAAATGGCTGGGAAGTCGTTCATGGTGTCGATATTGCACCTGACAGTAGCAATCCCTTACGCAAAGACTATAAACAGATTTTAATTGAAGCAGATTTACAAACTGCATTTGAACGCTTAAATCCCCACTTGCCAGTGAGTTGTTTTGAGCAGGTTTTACAGAAACTCAGTAAACCTGAAAGTCTGGATTTAATCACCAATAACCGTGCTTTTCACCACATGTTACTGGAAGGTGTACCAGTCAGTTATAAAAAAGAAGATGACTGGGTCAATGACCATGCGTTTTTGGTTGATTTTAATCATGTTTACCAAAACCGCTTTGTCGCCATCAATCAATTTACCATCCAAGGTACAAAGCAACCAAGACGACCTGACATTATCTGCTTTATTAATGGCATACCTTTCGCTGTACTTGAGCTAAAAAGCCCCACCGATGAGAATGCCGATATTTGGGATGCCTTTAACCAACTACAGACCTATAAAGAAGAAATTTCCGATCTATTTGTATTTAACGAAGCCCTTGTGGTGAGTGATGGCGTAACAGCCCGTGTTGGTTCACTCACGGCGAATCAAGAGCGCTTTTTACCTTGGCGGACTATCAAGAATGAGGATGATAAACCCGCTTTAGCATGGGAATTGGAAACGGTTGTTCGAGGCTTCTTTGATCGAGAGTTGTTCCTTGATTACATTCGTTTTTTTGTCTTATTTGAAACCGATGGTGAAAAGACCATTAAGAAAATTGCAGGCTATCACCAGTTCCATGCAGTACGTGAAGCTGTTCAGGCTACTATTACAGCAGCTAATCCGACTGGTAATAAAAAAGCAGGCGTGGTTTGGCATACCCAAGGTTCAGGTAAAAGTATTTCGATGTGTTGCTATGCTGGGAAGCTGCTTCAACAACCTGCAATGCAGAATCCTACATTATTGATTGTGACTGATCGTAATGATTTGGATGGACAGCTTTTTGAAACCTTTAGCAATGCTCAAGAATTATTAAAACAAACGCCAGTACAAGCCAATAACCGTGATGAGCTGAGACAACTCCTTGCTGAACGTGAGTCGGGCGGAATTATTTTCACCACGGTACAAAAGTTTGCTTTGCTTGATGAAGAAACTGAACATCCATTGTTGAATGGTCGGCACAATATTGTGGTGATGTCTGATGAAGCCCATCGTAGCCAATATGGACTCAAAGCCAAACTGTCTAATGATGGGACGTATAAATTTGGCTATGCCAAGCACATGCGTGATGCCTTAAAAAATGCGGCATTTATTGGTTTTACAGGTACGCCTATTTCCAGTGAAGACAAAGATACTCGAGCCGTTTTTGGCGATTATGTTTCAATTTACGATATTCAAGATGCAGTAGAGGACGGCGCAACCGTGCCGATCTATTATGAATCCCGTTTGGCAAAATTGGACATCAATAAGGCTGAAATCGAAGAACTATCTGATCAAGTTGATGAAGTGGTAGAAGATGAGGAAGATGTAGGTAGTCGTGAAAAGACCAAAGGGGAATGGAGTCGCTTAGAAAAATTAGTGGGTGCGACCCCACGCCTGAAACAGATTGCTGCGGATTTGGTGACGCACTTTGAAGCTCGCACTGAAGCCACAGCAGGCAAAGGCATGATTGTGACCATGAGCCGTGAAATCTGCGTGCATTTGTATAATGAAATTATTGCTCTGCGCCCAGATTGGCATGATGATGACCCGAAAAAAGGAAAAATCAAAATTGTGATGACGGGTTCAGCATCGGATAAGCCATTGCTACAGCCTCATATTTACAATAAGCAAGTGAAGAAAAGCTTAGAGAAACGTTTTAAAGATGTGAATGACCCTTTGCAGTTAGTGATTGTGCGTGATATGTGGCTGACAGGTTTTGATGCACCGTGTACCCATACCATGTATATCGACAAACCAATGAAAGGGCATAACCTGATGCAGGCGATTGCTCGTGTGAACCGTGTGTTTAAAGACAAGCAAGGTGGTTTGGTTGTTGATTATATTGGGATTGCCAATGAGTTAAAGCAGGCATTAAAAACCTATACAGATGCCAAAGGAAAAGGCGAGCCAACTTTACGTGCGGAAGAAGCTTATGCTGTGCTTGCTGAAAAAATGGATGCCATTCGTGGGATGTTTGCCATGACCAATGACCAAACTGGACTAGACTTAAGTGGTTATGAAACGCAAGCACATCGCTTGATAATTCCAGCAGCCAACTATGTGCTGAGTCTAAAAGATGGCAAAAAACGCTTCTTGGATTTAGTACTTGCAGTCAATAAAGCCTTTTCATTGTGTGGTACGTTGGATGAAGCCAAAACATTGCATAAGGAAATTGCGTTTTATTCAGCCATTAAAGCAGTCATTAGTAAGCATACTTCTGTGGATCGTAAATTATCACAAGCAGAAAAGGATAGTACGCTTAAACAAATTTTGGATAATGCTGTTGTTGCTGATGGTGTGGCAGATGTATTTGCACTATGTGGTTTAGATAAACCAAATATTGGTTTACTGTCAGATGAATTTTTAGAAGATGTTCGACAAATGCCATATCGTAACTTGGCGGTCGAATTATTAGAAAAATTATTGAATGATGGTATCAAGGCAAAAACACGGAATAATCTCGTACAGGAAAAACGTTTTTCAGATCGTTTGCAGGAAACCCTAAGGAAATATAACAACCGTGCCATTGAAACCTCTCAAGTCATTGAAGAGCTGATACAAATGGCGAAAGACTTTCAAGCTGAAATGGAACGTGAAGCGTCGCTAGGTTTAAACCCTGATGAAATCGCTTTCTATGATGCTTTAGCAAATAATGAAAGTGCGGTACGTGAATTGGGTGATGATACGCTCAAGCAAATTGCCCGAGAGATTACCGAGAAGTTGCGGAAATCAACGACAGTGGATTGGCAGGTTCGGGATAGTGTGCGTGCTCAGCTTAAAATCTTGGTACGACGTACTTTACAGCGTTGGAAGTATCCACCTGACAAAGCGGCAGAGGCGATCGAGTTAGTCATGAAGCAGGCTGAAATGTTATCGAATGCTTGGACAAGTTGATATAAGGTTAAGGAGCAGGTTGGTCTGCTCCTTATTAAGGGCTTGGATTGAAAAATGATTTTTGATGTCATTTTAGAATTCATCAGCAACCGATCAAGTCACCGTACATGATACCGATCAAGCTACCGTACAAGCTGGTGATCATGTTCAATGTTAGATTGTGGTTATGGAGCAGAGAGAATATAGTTTGATAGAATTAATGTCTTTACTGGGCCAGGGCTAGTTGAACGTACCATTCCAGACAAACCAAAAAGTCCGAAGCATAGATATAGATTGAGTGTATAAAACTAGGTGGCTCAACCCCAAATGAGCTACTAATTTGAGTGAAAAATAATCAATTGAAATAAAAATAATAGGTACTTAAAATTGGACAAAATATGGACGTTATTTGCGCCTATTTTACGCCTAAAAATTTAAATTTTTTTGATAAGTTTTTGATTTATTTTATTAATAAAATTTCACTTGTCCAATCCATCATTGGTGCTACGGATATTCTAGGATGTATTTCTTTGATTACATTATTTTGAATATCAGACATTTGAACACCAATAGAATCAATAAGAGAGGAGAGTCAGATCTGTATATTATCCATCAACTTTATGTGCTGAATATATGAGTTCTAAGAACATTTCTCATGCATCAATTCAAGTGACTGCGATAAATCAGAAAATTCTGAAAACAGATTAAAAAAGCAGGAGCTGAATTATACTGGAATGCTAGAATTTAGCAAAAATTTCAATACTGGCATGAATATTGAATAGATTAATATTTGCTCAAATTTGCATTTTGATTCATTACATAAAATTACACAAATTATATAATATTGATTTTTATAGTTAAATTTAATTATTTTATACAATAATAGTTTCAATTCAAACTATTTCATCTCAATCAATTTGAAGAAAAAATATTCGCTCCCTATAATGATTTTCACTCATGGGATCAGGAAGAAAAGTATTTGGCTTAGATATTCAGAGCGATAAATAGCGTGGTAATTTTCTATTAAAATACAGACAACATCATGTACAACGTACTAAAATAGTGTGTTTAGCTTTTTTTGTGCGTGATTGAGATGGATGATGCTGTACGTGTTTTGCAAAGTGTTCGGCGGATAGAACAATGTGTGGAGCTTTATTCCAAACGATTGTCTCAACTTCACCATATCACCACACCACAATTAGTTGCTCTGATGACGATTGCAAAAATTGGGCCTTGCAGTATGTCTGCGATAGGGAAAGCAATTTTTGTTAGTCCAAGTACGGTTGTTGGAATCGTTGATCGCCTAGAAGAAAAAGGGTTGGTATTGCGTATGAGGGATACACAAGACCGTCGACATGTACGTGTCAGCCTGACTTCAAAAGGTGAGCAATTACTCGATCAATCACCATCTGCATTACCAGAAGGTTTTTCACTGGCTTTACAAGCATTAACCAATGATGAGCGCCAAAGTCTCGTTATTTCGTTAGAGCAGTTTGCCCAGTTATTAGAGGCAAAAGTTCCAAATTAAAGCCAGTAAAAAGCAAGATAATACAGATAAAGATGTGATTAATTTCTAACAGCCCAAAAGCTTTTCTGATACCACACTTAACTTGAGTATGCCGAGTATGGAAATACAAAAGGAGATAGCGTGGAAGCTTTATCAAGACAGTCGATACGTTCGACCAAACAATCAATTATTCATCAATTGAATCAATACAATGTGCGCAACTTTCAACCACAAGATGTGCGTGAAGTTCATGCCTTGATTCAATCTTGCCCATCTTTGGATTTAAATTCACTCTACGCTTATGCATTACTTGCTGAGCATCATACGGACACTTGTTTTGTTGCTTATGATCATAAGGGACAAATTTGTGGTGCTGTCACGGGATATATTTGCCCTGAAGAGCCAGATACTTACTTCTTGTGGCAGATTGCGGTCTCGCCCACGGTACAAGGAAAAGGCATAGGCTCCTTACTCCTTGATAATGTTAGAGAACAATGCCTAGAACCCCGCCAATTAAAACGATTAAAAACAACAATTTCACCAAGTAACAAAGCCTCTCAAAATCTTTTCCTCAGTTTCGCCTCCCGTTTTGATGTTGATTGCAAAGTCAGTCCATTTTTATCAAAACAGGCGTTGCAACCCTTAGCACCAGAACCTTTTGAAACACAACATGAACCTGAAGATCTCTACACATTAGGGCGTTGGGATTGGAATTGATCAACCTTTAAAGCGTTGATCTTGTTGTTTTACATTCACTCGGAGTGATTCATGAATATTTTCAGCCGATTAGAGTCTGAAGTACGCGGCTATATCCATTCTTTTCCTACAGTTTTTAAAACTGCAAAAAATGCAGTTTTAGTGGACGAGAAAAATAAGCACTACATCGACTTTTTGGCGGGTGCAGGCACATTAAACTATGGACATAACAATCCAGTCTTAAAGCAGGCTGCGATTGACTATCTGATGCAGGATGGGATTGTGCATGGTTTGGATATGGCGACGTCTGCAAAGAAAGCGTTTATTGAGACTTTTGAGCAATACATCTTAAAGCCAAGAGCTTTGGATTATAAGTTGCAATTTACTGGTCCAACAGGGACTAATGCTGTTGAAGCTGCGATCAAACTCGCACGTAACGTGACTAAGCGACACAATATTATTGCTTTCACCAATGGCTTTCATGGTGTCAGCTTAGGTGCACTTTCACTTACAGGAAATCAGAAGTTTCGTGAAGCTGCTGGTGTTGAGTTGGGCAATGTTCATCATGCTGCTTATGCAGGCTATTTTGGTGATGACGTTGATACCATCGCGATGCTCGACAAACTGCTCACAGATCGAAGCAGTGGTGTGGATTTACCTGCTGCGATTATTGTGGAATGCGTGCAAGGTGAAGGTGGTCTAAATACAGCAAGTATGCAATGGCTTAAAAAACTTTCGACCTTGTGTAAGCAGCACAAAATATTATTAATTGTGGATGATATTCAAGCAGGATGTGGTCGTTCTGGAAGTTTCTTTAGTTTTGAAAAAGCTGAGATTTACCCTGATATTGTGACTTTATCTAAATCACTGTCAGGCTTTGGTTTGCCGATGTCTTTGGTGTTGTTTAAGCCATCTTTAGATATTTGGAAATCGGGACAACATAACGGAACTTTCCGCGGTAATAATCTTGCATTTGTTACTGCAACAACAGCTATTCAAAAATTCTGGGCAGATCAAAAGTTCCAAACAGAATTGGCGCAAAAGTCAGAGTTGGTGAGCAGCCGCCTAAGACACATCGTGCAAAAATTTCCTGAAGCTGAACTGACACATCGTGGTCGTGGGTTGATGCAAGGTGTTGCCTTTAAAAATCCTGATTTGGCTGATGAGGTGACAACACAAGCGTTCAATCTAGGCTTAGTGATTGAAACCTCAGGTAGTCGTGGCGAAGTGGTGAAATTGCTTCCACCATTGACCATTGAGAATGAGACCTTAGAAAAAGGGATTGACCTGCTAACTCAGGCGATTGAGCAAGTTGTGCAAGATGATGCTCACGCTAAAACTTTGAGTACTCAAAGCAAATCTATGAATAAATTACAAGGAGCTGTTTCATGATCGTACGTCAACTACAAGATATCTTAAATACTGAGCGTGATGTGCAAACAGAAACTTGGGCAAGCCGCCGTCTATTGTTACAAGAAGATGGTATGGGCTTTTCAATGCATGAAACAACGATTTTTGCGGGCACACAAACCCATATTTGGTACAAAAATCATTTGGAAGCGGTGTATTGCGTACAAGGTGAGGGTGAGGTCGAACTGATCCCTTCTGGTGAAGTCTACAAAATTACACCGGGAACATTGTATGCCTTGAACAAAAATGACAATCACTATTTACGTGCAAAAACGGATTTGGTGTTGGTGTGTACTTTTAATCCTGCATTGGTTGGAACAGAAGTTCACGACAAAGATGGTGTTTATGCAACACCTGAACAAATGATGAAACAAGTGGAGGAGGAGGCTTAATCATGCAAATGAGTAATCCTTATCTAACTCGACGAAATGATTCGGCTGCAATTGTGGCGCGTGTTGATCCTGTGGTTTATGAAGAAAGTATCACACAAGGTGTATCCGAGCAGCAAAAGCAAGACTATGCCAAAAATGGTTTCTTACAGATAGATCACTTGTTTAGTGCAGAAGAAGTGAAATATTTGCTCGATGAATTGCATCAAATGCGGCAAGATTTTGCGGTGCAGCAACGTCCAGAAGCCATTATCGAAAGAGAAAGCCAAGAAGTACGTTCAATCTTTAATGTACATCGTTTGAATGAAGTATTTAAAAACTTAGTTTCAGATGAACGTGTACTGAATGTTGCACGATCATTGCTTGGCAGCGAAGTTTATGTGCATCAGTCTCGTATCAACTACAAGCCGGGTCTGCACGGTAAAGAGTTCTTTTGGCATTCTGACTTTGAAACTTGGCATAGTGAAGATGGTATGCCGAGAATGCGTGCGTTGAGTTGTTCGATTTTATTGACAGATAATAGCGAACATAATGGGCCGTTATTGGTGATCCCGGGATCGCACAAGCATTATATTTCTTGCCAAGGTGAAACGCCTGATGAGCACTATAAAAAGTCTTTGAAGAAGCAAGAATATGGTGTGCCAGATGGCAGTTTATTAGAGTATCTGGCTGATATGGGTGGCATTCATTCTTGCACAGGATTAGCTGGAAGCGTTGTGTTCTTCGATTGCAACCTTATGCATGGTTCAAATAGTAATATTACACCATTCTCTCGGAGCAATATTTTCTTTGTATACAATAGTATTGACAATCAATTGCAACAACCTTTAGGCGGCATTAAGCCTAGACCTGAGTTTATTGCAGCCAGAGAAGATATAGATGCTATTCAACCCAATAACTTAGAACTTTAAGTCAAAAAAGCCAAGTCTCAGGACTTGGCTTTTTATTTACTCGGTGATGGCTTTCGGCACAGTGAAATAACTATCTAAAAAGCTAAATAACATACAAGCAAACACGAGGCTAATCCCCGCTAAGCATGTCATGCTCCAACCGCCGTGATTCCAAGCAAAAATACCTAAAGCAGAACCGCATGCACCACCTGTGAAATAGGCTGTCATATAAATGGCATTGATACGTGATTTGGCATCAGGACGTAAACGGAAAATAATACTTTGGTTGCTGGTATGAACCAGTGCTAATGCTAATTGAATCAGTGCAAAACCAAGAATATAACTGATAAGGAATGTTTGACCGTAGTAGAAAAAGATCCAACTCAAAATAAATAATCCGCAACCGATCCAAGTTAAATTTTTGGTATAACCTTGATCTGCATATTTACCAATATATTGAGTTGAAAGCGCACCAAAAATACCGACTAAAGTCACCATACCAATCAGCAAATCAGGTAGGTGATGTGCCGAACTCAGTAATAACGCAATCGTAGAATATAGGATGCTGACTGCTGCAAAAGCGAATCCACCTGCAAGTGCGCGTAACACTAGGCGCTTTTCTTGTTTCAATAGTTGAGCCATAGAAACAAACACTTGACCATAGTTCAGTTTCATACGCATTACATAAGGAAGGCGGCTTTTCAGTGCATAGGCCAAAAACAACATGAGTAATCCACTCACCACATAAATGACTTTCCAGTGAAATAAATTCGAGAACAGTCCTGCCAGACTTGTAGAAAGTAAAATACCGACCAGTAAGCCACTCATGAGAAAGCCAACCACTTCACCTGTTTTTTCAGGTTGCACGGTCATGGTTGCAAGCGGGATGAGCACCTGTGCTGCCACAGAAAATAATACTGCCATGATTGTACCAACCCACAGCATTGGAAGATTCACTGAGAATGCACTGATGAATAGACCGACTGCGCACAAAGCCATAAGCAATGGAATAAATTTGGTTTTATTCACCACATCACCCATCGGCACGATAAATAATAGTCCGAGTGCATAGGAGACTTGTGCAAAAGTCACGGTGAGAGCTGCTTGACCTTCGGTCACAGAAAAATACTGTTGGATTGAGTGAATCAAAGGTTGACTATAATAGTTGGCACCAGCACATAAACCACATGCTGCCGCCATAAACCAAAGCAAGGCTTTATTTTGACTAATATCTTCAGGAGCAGACATAAATTTTCTCTATAACTGATTTATGCGGTATATGCAGTTGCTTCGATTTCAATCAGCATACCGTCTAATGCTAAACGTGAGACAGGGATGAGCGTGCAAACAGGGAAGGCATGATGCTTCCACAAGCTTTGCATAATTTGAATCAAGGTCTGATGTTTTTCACAATTATGATCAACAATTAAAATGCGTAAAACGGCAATATCGGTATGTTTTGCTTGAACTGAGCTAAGTGCATGTTGAATATTATAAAAGACTTGTTGTACCTGTTGGTCAAAATTTTCAGAAAGAACACCATTTTTATTTTCACCGCCTTGACCTGCAATATGAATGATACGCTGATTGGGGGGTACAACTGCAATATGGCTATAACCGTTGCTACGTGGATCATAGAGTTCACTTGGATTTGTGATTTTAAATGCTTGATTCATAGCTCTACATCATTTTGAAATCTGAGTTATGTTAGTATCAAAGCTCAAGTTAACTAGAGGTCAAGCATATTTTGAAAAAAGAACATCCTCAGGCTTGGCTGACGATTGGTGAACTTGCAAAACGTAGCGGCGTCAGTGTACCGACAATTCGTTTTTATGAAGAAAAACAATTGATTTGGGGAATACGAACAGCTGGTAATCAGCGCCGTTATCAACGAGCTATGCTGAGACGAATCGCAATCGTGAAAGCAGCACAACAGGTTGGTATTAGTCTACAACAGATAAAAACCACGTTTAGTTCCTTGCCTAAACAGCAGGTTGCGACGAAAAAAGACTGGCAGCAGATGTCACAGCAATGGCAGGGACAACTTGATCAACAGATTATGATGTTGTTACAACTTCGCCAGCAGCTCGATCAATGTATTGGATGTGGCTGTCTTTCTTTAGATCAATGTCCACTGAGAAATCCTGATGACTGTTTAGCAGAGGAGGCAATGGGAGCACATTTTCAAGAAATTTTATTTATGCTCAATCAAAAGAAAGAAGAAGTTGAATAGAGAATAAAAAATACGCACCAATATTGTGCATTTGTCTTGGTTTTGTTGGACGAAATCATACAAATATCACTTGAAAAAATGCCATTTTAAGTTTTTACATTTCTTTTTTACTTTTTATTTGGATTCGACTGAAAGTATGGGCAAAGATAACTCTACCTTAAATAGTAGCTCGATTTATTAATAAGAAATGCTCAGCTCTATGTCGCCGAAAAGACCAATAAAAGTTCAAATAAGCCAATCCCTCCTAACAACTGCATGATTATGATGCGAAATCAGCCCTTGAATCTGTTGAGATGCAAACGATCAGTTAAAGACAAATAGAAGGATTTAGTTTGAAAGTATCTTCAATACAGATGAAATAAAGGTTTATTTAATAAATGTCACTTGGATCTTTCTTGCTGGAAAGAAAAGAGTAGAACGATGCATGGATCGATATCGAGAATGATCAGAATTTCATATTAAGACAATATGAATGAATTGGTTTTGCTGATCAAAAGGCAAACCTGCGGATCATACAAGTTTGAATAAGAAAAGTGAATCATCAGTTCAAAATATAGGTATTTATTAAATAAATATTGGGTGGAATTTTAAAAAAGTTCCATTAGAATCCAAATTTCTACAAAGAATACTCCTGGGGGAAACATTGCGAGTCGCGATGTTTACTTAAGAACAACTAGCTTGAGGAACGCTCATGCAGATCGGAATCCCAACCGAAACTGTCGCAGGTGAAAGCCGCGTAGCTGCTACACCAGAGACAGTTAAAAAGTTGATTAACGCAGGTCATAGCGTTGTCATTGAACGTGGTGCTGGTGTTAAAGCTGCGTATATTGACAGTGCTTATGAACAAGTTGGCGCAACCATTACGGACGATGCATATACAGGTAGCCAAATTATTTTGAAAGTACGCGCTCCTAAAGGCGAAGAAATTCAAAAGCTTGCGGCGAATACTACTGTAGTAGCAATGTTTGACCCTTACCGCAATTCAGAATTAGACCAATTCGCTGCTCAGCAAGTGAATGCTTTTGCTTTGGAATTACTTCCTCGTACGCTTTCACGCGCACAAAACATGGACGTACTTTCATCTCAAGCAAACTTGGCAGGTTATAAATCTGTATTGCTTGCTGCGGCTGAATATCAACGTATGTTCCCAATGTTAATGACAGCTGCGGGTACTGTAAAACCTGCACGTGTTGTGATCATGGGTGTTGGTGTTGCTGGTCTTCAAGCGATTGCGACTGCAAAACGTTTAGGTGCAGTTGTAGAAGCAACTGACTTACGTCCAACTGCTAAAGAACAAGTTGAGTCTTTAGGTGGTAAATGGTTAGACGTACCAATGTCAGACGAAGAAAAACAACGAGCTGCCGAAGCTGCGAAAAGTGGATATGGTTGGCAGCCGGGTGAGCAATACATTAAGGATCAAGCTGCGATTGTAGATAAAGCGGTATCAAATGCAGATATTGTGATCACTACTGCATTGATTCCAGGTCGTAATGCGCCACGTTTAATCAAAGCTGAAACTGTTGCCAAGATGAAACCAGGTTCTGTCATTTTAGATATGGCAGTTGAAACTGGCGGTAACGTTGAAGGCTCTAAAGAAGGCGAGACCGTTACAACTGAAAATGGCGTGAAGATTTTGGGTATTCCAAACATTCCAGGCACAGTTGCAACTGAAGCATCTGCATTGTACGCACGTAACGTATTTAACTTTGTTGAGACATTATTCGACAAAGAAAAAGGTTTTGTACTCAATCAAGAAGATGAAATCCAAAAAGCGTTACTCGTGACTCATGGCGGTCAAGTACTGCTCAAGCGCGGTTAAGGAGAGTTCTCATGGTTGAAACGATTACAATTTTCGTCCTTGCCATCTTCGTAGGTTATTACGTTGTTTGGGGTGTAACACCTGCATTGCATACGCCATTAATGGCGGTTACGAATGCATTGTCTTCAATCATTATCGTTGGAGCAATGATTCAAACTGTAGGTATGCCTGCGATTGGTGTTGATGCAAACGTTGCTTTCCAAAGCGTAAACGTTGTAAGCATTTTGGGTGCAGTTGCTGTGTTCTTGGCAAGTATCAATATTTTTGGTGGCTTTGCTGTAACTGCTCGTATGCTTGAAATGTTCAAGCCGAAGCAAAAGAAAAAAGAGGGCTAATTGATGGAATTTATTCGAGACTATGCGGATTGGTTCTACCTTGTTGGTGCAGTCCTCTTCATCTTAACGTTGCGTGGTTTGTCAGGTCCTAAGACTGCGATTCAAGGTAACCGTTACGGTATGATCGCAATGACTATTGCGGTAATCACCACATTCTTCGTTGCAGAACATCCTGTTGTTTGGATGATCGTTGGTGCGATGGTGTTGGGTGGTATTGTTGGTATCGCTCGTGCGAGAACGGTTCCAATGACGCAAATGCCTGAAACAGTTGCGTTGATGCACTCATTAGTTGGTTTGGCTGCGGTGTTGATCGCGATTGCTGCAATTCTGCATAACAACCAATTAACAGTATTGTTTGAACAAAATGAAGCTGCTTTAAGTACTGCTGGTGTTCAACATGCTCACATGAGTGCGGTTCATTTATTTGAATTGTTTGTCGGCTGTTTCGTTGGTGCGATTACCTTTACAGCATCTGTATTTGCTTACGGTAAACTTGCTGCGAAAAAATGGGCAAAAACGATTTCTGGTGCATGGGTTAAACCTGTTCAAGCAACGATTTTCATTGCAATGCTTGCATGTGGTTTCTACTTCTTCACGACAGGTAACATGACTGCATTCTGGGCAATGACAGCGCTTGCACTTGCATTCGGTTGGGTTTGGATTGCACCAGTAGGTGGTGGTGATATGCCAGTTGTGGTATCACTTCTTAACTCATTCTCTGGTTGGGCTGCGGCAGGTATTGGTTTCACACTTGAAAACAATATGTTGATCGTTGCGGGTTCACTAGTAGGTTCTTCGGGTGCAATTCTTTCTTACATTATGTGTAAGGCAATGAACCGTTCAATCATCAACGTATTGTTTGGTGGTGCGATGGGTGGTACAGCAGTTGCAACAGCAGACAAGGGTGCTCAAGTTCAACGTAATCACCGTTCTGGTTCAGCAGATGACGCAGGCTTCTTGATGTCAAATGCAGACAGCGTTGTAATCGTACCTGGTTATGGTATGGCGCAAGGTCGTGCACAGAATGCGGTAAAAGAATTATGTGAAATCTTGAAAGAGCAGGGTGTAAAAGTACGCTTCGCGATTCACCCAGTTGCAGGCCGTATGCCTGGTCACATGAACGTATTACTTGCTGAAGCTGATGTAGCGTATGAAGACATCTTGGAAATGGATGAGATCAACTCTGACTTCCCAGCAACTGATGTAGTACTTGTAATCGGTGCGAATGACGTTGTTAACCCAGCGGCAAAAGATGATCCAAGCTCACCAATCTATGGTATGCCGATTCTTGAAGCACATAAAGCTCGTACAATCATGGTGATCAAACGTTCTATGGCAACAGGTTATGCTGGCTTAGACAATGACTTGTTCTACAATGAGAAAACTATGATGATCTTCGGTGATGCGAAGAAAGTTGTTGAAGACATGACAAAAGCAATCAATGGTGGAGGTCACTAATCTGACCTCCTATCAGGATTGAAGAAGCCACTCTTGGGTGGCTTTTTTGTTGAATGGTAAAAGTAAATTAAGCTATTCTAATTATTTAAATTTATTCAAAGATTTGACTGAAAATGACATTAGAACAATTACAGCAATCTATTAATCAACTTTACTGGTGGGATGGACATGAACGTCAAGCTGCACTCGAGCGGTTAAGTAATTGTTATGAGCCAATATTATTTCCTCATTTATTAAGAAAACTAAGCGACTATGTACCAATTAACCGACAGCTTGCAGCTCAACATTTATTAATTTGGGTTGAACGACCTGAAGGAGCTGATCTATGTATTGATTATTTTTTGGATGTGTATGCAATTCAAAAAAGGATTCGTATCGTTGGAGAGGTTGAGGATGTATTAGTCAATAAAGTTGCACAGAATTTAGATAAAGTAAAATCTATATTACAGTTTAAACAGGGAAAATTAAGTCGGGCATTATTTGATTATGCACAGAAGAACGAATTATTCACGTATTTAGAATTACTTGAAATTGCTAAATTAGCCCATGATCAGGGTATTCGGCTAAATTGGATTAATTTTATAGTTCAGCAGCAAGGATCTTGCCTCAAACAAGAGTATGTTCAAACACAATATTTTGATGTTAAAAAAGCGATTTTATATAAATTATTTGAGATTGAAGAGTTAGACATCAAAGTTTTACTAAATGCCTTTAATAGTTCATCGTTATCAATTATGGATTTTTCTATTTTTGCATTAAAGAATCAGGGTTTTGATTTTAATCAGTATTTTTATAATCTAAGGTCTTCTATACTTTCGAATGAAAAGATTAAATCTTGTTTGTTGCAGATGATCTTATTGAAATGGAACAAACAAGATTTCTATTTGTATATAGATAAATTAGAAGATAAATCTATTTTATTTATGGTTTTATATAAGGCATTGAGATTAAATTATATCCTATCGAGTGAAGTTGTTGATTTGCTGCATAGAAGACAGGTTAAGTTGCAATTTCATTTATTAAGAAAGTTTGTTGGATTAGGTGGATTTCAACCTCAAGAAGTTGATGAACTCTATCATATGAGTGGTGACTCTATAAAACTAATTCAGCGTCTAGATATATATGAAAATTTCTCTTTTTGGGATAAATTTGAATATTTGACACTTCTTTGGCGATATTGTCGTATACAGGAAGAAAAGCATATTTTAAAAGAGAAAGTCGAGGAATTACTCAATCTAGTCAAGTATCAATACTATGCACCTATCTGGAAAAAAGATAACAAGGATAGAGCAGTGATATTATTTGAAGCTATGATGAATGAATATAATCTGATGTCTTATTATCGTCAGGAATATCAGCAACTAACAAAGATACTTTTAAAATAGTTGTCAGAAGTATTTTATTGACTATTATTTTAATAGTCGTAAAAAAAGCCACCCTTGGGTGGCTTTTCTATTGCAGATAATTTAAAGATATTTTTCTACTAGGTTCATTGATTCTTCATAAAGATCTTGAGCGAGCTGTTGATTTTTAGCATGAGATGATTTCCAGTCAGGCATATGAGCACTCACATATTCACCATTTCGGTTTGCCCAAGAATCACCAGTCGCCATTTCTGTAATGAGCTTTGCTGGAACAGAGGTTGGGACTAAACCTAATTTCATGATTGCATAAACAGGCTTTGGTAATTCACGATAAATATCTGACGCAACACCACCAGGATGTAGTGCATTATTGGTGATTGTGCTATTGGCTAAGCGTTCCGCAAGTGCGCTGCTGAATAGTAGGTTAGCAAGTTTAGATTGACCATAATAAAACAGTGGATTGTAAAAACCTTCTGCGCGGAACTTATTGGGTTTGATTGAACCAACCCAGTGCGCAATTGATGCTAGATGTATAATTCGAGCTTTTGGCGCTTGCTCTAAAGTAGGAATCAATTTGTGTGTAAGCAAAAAATGTCCAAGATAATTTACGCCGAACTGTTGTTCAAAGCCATCTCGGGTAAACTGTTTGGTCTTGGCGAAGAGTCCTGCATTATTAATCAAAACATCTAAGCTACCATAACGGTCGGCGATTTCATCTGCTGCTTGGGCTGTTGCATCGAGACTATTGAGGTCGAGTTGAACAGTATCAACTTTACCTTGTCCTAATGCAAGAAGGCGATTTTGTGCTGCTTTCGCTTTTTCTGTATTGCGACAAGCGAGGATGACATGCTGTCCTTGTTTCACTAATTGCTCAGCGGTGGCAAACCCAATACCTGTGTTTGCACCTGTAATTAGCACTTTCATTTTTTACTCCTGAGATACTTTTTATTCGTCGAGTTCCAAAACGGTTCTATAGTGCGTTAATTTTGACAATTTGTCATGTCAAAATTTATTGCAAGCGGATAGATGGTTAAATAAGTTAGATAAAATCCTTTAATAATCAACATGTGCTTTCACTGCTTTTTTTATGATGAATAAAAATAAATCAATGAATTTTTAGAAAGAAGTGATTTTGATGTTGGCATTCTCTTTGCATTGAATTGCTTGATCTTTTTAGGGGAATTCTATGAAAAGTATAATTTTAATTTTGCCATTTTTATTATTTCTCTCATCGCAGGCTTCAGCAGAACCTGTGCAAAATATTCAGGAAATTCGCATTTCATTAGACAGTGTTTGGGTGGTTGTTGGGGGGATACTAGTCTTTTTTATGCAAGCTGGATTTGCTCTGATTGAAAGTGGGTCTGTACGTAGTAAAAACACCGTGAATGTGCTCATGAAAAACTATATGGACATGTGTATCGGGGGATTGGTTTTTTGGCTGTTTGGTTTTGGTTTGATGTTTGGGCTTAATCAAACAGGTTGGGTGGGCTTAAGTCATTTTATGCCTGATGCCTTAGATGATTGGCATTGGAATCTTCTGTTTTTCCAAATGATGTTTGCGGCTACAGCGACAACGATTGCGAGTGGTGCGATGGCTGAACGCATTCATTTCATGGCTTATGTGGTAAGCGCAATTATTGTGAGTGGTGTGATTTATCCAATATTCGGTAGTTGGGCTTGGGGGGGCTTGTTTGGTGGTGATGGTTGGTTAAAAGCGCTTGGTTTTATTGATTTTGCAGGTTCAACGGTTGTTCATTCTATCGGTGGTTGGGTGGCATTGGCTGGAATTATTATCTTAGGGCCACGCCTAGGACGATTTGGACGTAAGGGACAAAGCCATTTTTTAGCGGGGCATAACTTACCCTTGGTTGCGCTTGGTGGATTTATTTTATGGTTTGCTTGGTTTGGTTTTAATGCAGCTTCGACTGTTTCTGCAAGTGTGAGTATTGGGCGAATTGCTTTGAATACACATCTGGCTGCCTGTGCTGCTGCTGCGACTTATATGATTCTTGCATTAATTCAATCTAAAGCCGTACTGATTCGTTACACGATTAATGCATCATTAGCTGGATTGGTTGCGATCACGGCTGGATGCGCAACCATGTCTCCATTGTATGCAGTGATTACAGGGGCTTTTGCAGGTTTGTTAATTACATTTGTTCCGCAGCTTTTAGAAAAAATGCAGTTGGATGATGTGGTGGATGCTGTTGCTGTTCATGGAGTTTGTGGCGCATGGGGAACCATTGCAGCGGGGATTTTCTTGGAAAGTAATCCATTTAATTTGAATGTAATCGGTGTGCAAGCACTGGGTGTTGGTGCGGCATTTATTTGGGGTTTTGGAGTTGCATTTATCATGTTCAAAGTACTGGATAAAGTTCTCGGTGGACTCCGAGTATCACAACAGCATGAACAACGCGGTTTAGACTATACCGAGCATGCGGAGCTGTCTTATCCAGAGTTCCAGCGCGATTTAACTTTTGAAACTGACAATATTACTCATCGTCACTAAGAGGCGTTTGTTATGGCTGAATTAACCATTGAACAAAAGAAATTAGCAGTAGAGAAAGGCTTGGCTCAGTTTATGCCTGATACCGTTTTACAACGTGTTTTGCAATATTGGGAAAGTGAATATGGCAATCAACCTTCTTTTGTTTTAAATCGTTTTCTGAGTGAGATTTGCACCAATGATGAGATGCGTCTACAGCGCAAAGATATGTTGCGACAAGTATTGCATGAAATATCTGTAGTAGAAAAACAGCAACGCTTAAAAGTCAAAAATGACAAAAGCGTTGCTGTTCCAAAGCAAGGGGAAGTGGTCGTTGACTCATTTCAGGCATTCTATGATTTTGTCATGGCGATTTTAAAATCTGTGGCTCGAAATGATTATCTAGAGTTTGTTGAAGAAATACAGCTCAAAATGAAGAAGCATCGATCGCTTGCGGAGTATTGGTATGTCGTTGGTTCTGAGAGAGAGTCTTTGCAACAGTTCTCACCACAAAATTATGCACCGATGATTACCGTACTTTATGCAATCTATTGTGACTTTTATGGTCCGATCAAAGCTGATCAGCTCTATGCGCTGATTAAAAATGATATCAAGCAACGCTATCCTGAGGTAGATGTAAAACAGTTTTTGTAGGCATAAAAAAGCGACCGATTCGGTCGCTTTTTTTGAGCTAATTTCTAAGCTACAGATTCTGGTGCACGCCATAAGCTTTCTAAGTCATAAAACTTACGCGCAGTAGGTAACATTACATGTACAACGACATAACCTAGATCGATTAAGATCCACTCAGCATCACGTTCACCTTCGACACCGAGTGGGCGGAAGCCTGCTTTACGTGCTTCATCAGCAACATTATCAGCAAGTGCTTTGACATGACGAGTTGAAGTACCGCTTGCGATTACAATCGCATCGGCAACATTGCTAATAGAACTTACATCAAGTTCTAAAATATCTTTGGCTTTTACATCAGTAAGGGCTTCATGTACAACTTTTAAGCAAGCATGTACATCTTTGTTGGATGTTTTGATTTTTAGGTCGTGAGAATTAGAAGCGCTGGGCGATGGTTCTAAATTCATAGAGGGTATATTTTCCTGACAATTGCTCATTGTCAAATATACCGTTTTTCTCTATGGAATTCAAATTTCAGCAGTAACAGTTTATGTATTCACATCATTTGAAAAATACTTATTTTTCCATGCAAAAGATTGATCTGATTGAGTTTTTGGTCTGTATTCAGCTGCGATTAGACCTTGGTAGTCACTTTGCAATAACCAGTCAAAGATCTGCTTGTATGGGATATTTCCAGTATCTGGCTCATTACGATTTGGACAATCTGCAAATTGAATATGCCCAATTTGATGCAAATTTTCTTGCAAACCTGTCAGAACATCTTCACCCATCATTGCCATATGGTAGCAATCGTATTGCATTTTCAGTTTTGGATGATTAACCGCTTCAAGCATTTCTTGAGCTTGTGCAATATTTTGTACCAAAAAGCGGGGCATATCTGTGCCATTGATCATTTCAATAACAGGTTCAATGCCTTGTTCTGTGAGCATATGGCAAGCAAGTTTAAGGTTGTTTGAAAGCGTATTTAGGCAAGGCAGTAAATCAGCATCCAAGGGCTGTTTGCCTGCGAGGATGTTTACACGAGGTATATTGAGTGCATTTGCATATTCGATTGCAAGCTCTAAGGCATGATGAAACTCAAGCTCTCGCCCGGGTACACCCGCTAGTCCATTTCCACCTTGCATGAGGTCGCCTGCTGGTACGTTGATCAAACCAAGCGATAAATTATTTTGTTCGAGTTGAGTGCGTATATCCGAAATATCAAGTTCATAGGGGAACTGTATTTCTATGTGTTGGAATCCATGTGCGTGGGCTAAAGCAAAACGTTCAATTAACGGTACTTCAGTAAAAATCATGGATAGGTTGATGGCAAGTTGGCTCATTTTCAAACTCCCTGATTTCATAAATTATTGTTCTATATATTGAATGATAGTAGCTAAATCATTCTCAGCAAAGCCATTTTCTTGGTGGGCTTGTAACTGTTGTAGAGCTTTTTGTGCAACGGGTATGTTTAAATTAAAGCCTTTTGCAAGTTGAACAGCATTATTTAAATCTTTGGAGAGGGTTTGTACTTTCCATTGCACGGGTTCAAAGATATGAGTTGCCATGCGTGGTGCAAGAATTTGAAAGGGTTTTGAGTCAGCGAAGCCGCCTGCAAGTGCTGGTGCAAGTAATGTGGTATCGACACCAGCTTGATCGGCAAGTGCAACGGCTTCAGCAATTAAAGTACTATTTGCTGCCACGATTAACTGATTACAAATTTTGGTGGCTTGGCCAGTTCCAGATTCACCCATACGAGTGACACGTTGGGAAAGTACATCGTAAATAGGATTGAGACGTTGAATTGCCTCAGCATTTCCACCCGCAAAGATCACCAAAGTGCCTTGTTCTGCACCGAGTGTTCCACCTGAAACAGGGGAGTCAATCCATGTGACTTCTTGCTTTTGGCTTGCTTGAGCAAGTTCCAGTGTCGCCGCTACGGAGAGACTGGAAAAATCTACAATGATTTGATTGGGTTGTAAGTAAGATTCAATTTGGGCAAAAACACTTTGTACAGCTTTATCATCGGCAAGACAGGTCAAGATCACGGGATATTTTGCGATTTCATCAAGTTCGAGTGCGAGTGCACCTTCTTGAATGAGCGGGTCGCAAGCATGTTGGCTACGATTCCATACAGCAACAGTATAGCCAGCCTTTAAAAGACGACTGGTCATCCTTGTGCCCATTAAGCCCATTCCTAAGAAGGCGATAGGGGTTTGTTGATCGATTTTCATGCTGTTTGCCTATGCTTTGTTCTTGTCCTAAAGAAGTCTCGCAGAGTTGATGCGCTATTGCTAGTCAACCTTTACTGAATTAAGGGTTAGCTTGGAAAAGTGAGCTGTTGAATATAGGTAATCCATTCCTATTTTTATAGGAATGGATTTTTTGTTTATTTGTATTGGCGTGGGAGAAATTGCACTTCAGGGTTTTTATCCTTTTTACGTGCAAGTCCGCTATTTTTACCTAATAGCAGTTTAAGTTGCCACAGCTTTTCTAAGCGTAAAGCTTTCTCTGGTTGGTGTTCCATTGCGTCAAGTACACGTTTCGCTGCCATAATGGCATCTGGAGAGCGTTGAAGCATTTCTTGAGCAATCATATTTGCTTTTGCTAATGGATCATTATCCAAATGCGTCACCAGACCAATTTCTTTAGCGTATTCAGCATCAAAGATACGTGCAGTGAGCGTAAGTTCTTTGGCTAAGTCAACACCAATAAGGCCTTTCAATGAACGAGTTAAGCCCATATCTGGCACTAAGCCCCAACGGCTTTCCATAATCGACATCTGAGTATTTGGTGTTGCAATCCGAATATCAGCAGCAAGCGCGAGTTGCATACCCGCACCAAAGCAATAGCCTTCGATTGCCGCAATCACTGGAATCGGCAGATTTTGCCAAATCAAGAATGCTTTTTGGAATAGGCTTTGTCCTGGTTTGATCAGTTCCCATGCGGCAAATGCTGTATTTTTTGGATTGTTTAAATCAGAAAGGTCGATGCCAGCACTAAAGACATTTGCTTCACCCGTTAAAATGACACAGCGAATTGAACGATCTTTTTCAATTTTCTTTGCAGTCGCAACCAATTCTTTCAGTAAAGCAAAGCTCATTGCATTACGTTTATCTGGACGATTTAAAGAGACTGTTGCGATTCCATTGTTCTTTTCAACGCGTAAAAGTGCCATCTGCCTTACTCTTATTGTGTTTGATGAGGCAGCATAGCATGAGTCCTAATCGCGAAACATGACACATCAGTCACATTAATTTTCATTAGCATATAGAACGAGGTTTGCTGCCTGTCTGACTTGTTCAATCGCAAAATTCAACTCATTAAAACGATGATTGGTTTCATTAATGAATATCTCATCTGCTTTACGGCGTTCTTTGCGTAAGGTTGAAACAAATTGCTCAAATTCACCCGCAACACGTTGCAATGTCGGTGTCCCGACATATCGAGTAGCACCATATAAGCGATGTAGTACATGCTCTAATTGAGGGAAGTCTTCAAGTTCGATCAGTTGTTGCATTTCAGTGAGTTCACCCTCAAAGCTGTCAACTAACATTCGCAATAAATCTTGAGCAAGGTCTTCTTTATTTGCTGCAAGCTGGACACTTTGCTGCCAATTTAGAATTTGTGGATCAATTGATTCGATTGGGTGTTTTTGCTCTGTGGCGATGGGTTGAGCGATAAAATTATTCTTAGTCCAATGGGTAAGAATTTGAATGATCTGCTCCATTTGGATTGGCTTCGTCACATAATCATTCATGCCTACTTTTAATAGTTTTTGTTTCTCATCTGCAAGTGCATGGGCTGTAAGCGCAATAATTGGCAGTTGCATGCCTGTATCTAAAGTCGACTCTAATGAACGTATTGCACGGGTGGTATCAATCCCAGACATAACTGGCATTTGAATATCCATAAAGACTAAGTCAAATGGCGGAAGATTTTGTTCGATACGTTCTTGAATAATATCAATCGCTTTTTGACCGCTCAGCGCTTTGGTAGTCGTGACATTCAATTCACCTAATAATGCTTCGAGTACGATCAGGTTTGGCAGATGATCATCTACTGCAAGGATGTGTAACCCTTGACCATTAAAGTCTTCTGGCTCTTGTTCGAAGATGGGTTGATTGCCCAACAACTGCACCAATTCACGACGGCTTAATGGTTGATATAGTGGGCGGGCACGGTATTCATTCAGCATGTTTGGCTCAAGACTCATTTGATAGCCATAAACTGCTAAATTGCCACTATAACGTTGGCGGATTTCTTTGAGTAATGCTTCAGTATCACCACTATGGTCGACGATCAGCCAAGTGCTTTCTTGTTGATTTAAATGATTTAATCGACTAAATAAATCTAATATCGACTGCGTTTCGATATGTGAAACATGATAATTTTCTAAATACGAGCGTAGCACGCTTGCAGTTGCAGGGTGAGCCAAATAAGACACCACTTGCAAATGATCAAAATGTGGATGCTCTACAAAGTCATGCTCTTCTTCAACTTTAAATAGGGCTGTGAACCAGAAAGTTGAACCTTTATCCGTTGGCGCACGATCTTGGTTATCTTCAAAGCCAATCTGACCATGCATCAAGTGTACAAGTTGCTTAGAAATAGCTAAGCCGAGTCCTGTTCCACCGAATTGACGAGTGACGGAAGCATCACCTTGAGAGAAAGATTCAAATAAACGTTTGCGGTCTGTGCCACTTAGACCGATACCACTATCCTGTACGCTGAAATGTAGTAAACATTGGCCAATTTCATCATCTTCCATGCGGACACGAACAATGATTTCGCCGTCTGGTGTAAATTTGATGGCATTAGAAATAAGATTGGTGAGAATTTGTTTAAAACGTAACGCATCGCCAATCACATGCTGAGGAATGTTTTCAGCATAGTAGAATGCCATGTTGATATGTTTCTGCGCCGCTAGAGGAGAGAGCATATCCATCACATCAAAGATGGCTTCCTCAAGATCAAAAGGTGCGGTTTCGAGTTCTAATTTTCCTGCATCAATTTTAGAAAAATCCAATACATCATTGATCAATGCTAATAGGTGAGCAGAAGATTTACGAATCGTTTGTAGATAGAGATTTTGCTCATTACTTAAATTTTGTTGACGCAATAATAAGTGAATAAAGCCATCAATACTGTTCAGTGGTGTTCTTAGTTCATGGCTGATATTGGCCAAAAATACTGATTTAGATTGGTTTGATGAAATCGCTTGGTCGCGTGCTTGACGATAAGTAATGTTCTGAACTTCTAAGGTATCTAAAGTACGGCGTAAATCTTCTTCCGTTTGTTCTGTATGTTCTTTTAATTCTAAAAAGCTAAAGTGCAGACGCTTCACGACATTGGCAATATCTCTTTGCAATAGACGTAACTCACCTGTGCTGTTAACGACAATATGTTGATCTAAAGTATCAGCATTAAGGCGTTGCATTTGCATACGAATTTCGTAGAGCGGTGCTAACCAGCGACGAGAGAATACATTTAAACAAAACAATAAAATAAGAAGTGTGATTAAGCCTGTCACAACTAAAGAAAGTAAAATTTTATAGCGTGCCAACTCAAGCGGTTGGTTATCTAACTCGATCATGAGCCAAACAGAGTTTGGATTGCCAATATCTAGTTTTGAGCCATAGATACTGTTGTGATTATGTTTGATTGGCCCAAAGAAATTACTGTTGTTTGGAAAGCTTGGCCAGAAGCGGTTATTTTGATAACCAACACTGAGATAAGTTTGACCTTTGTTGTCGATTAAAACCGCACGTTGCAGATTCTTTTCATCAAACATTTTTTGCAGAATGTTTTGCGCACGATCATATTGATCTGGGCGTTCTTGCACGAGTCGGAGTAAATCAATTGCCGTTTGGTGATAGCGCGCTAAAATTGCTGAAGCATCAGAACGTTGCTGTTGTTTTGCTGCATTTGTTGTTTCAGATAAAACCCAAAGAGTCCCCACGCTGGTCAAAATAGCAATCGGCACTAAAATAAGTGCAATCAGTTGTCCGTAAGCATGATTGAGCCGTAATCGTTTCGATAAAGTTTTATTGAAATTGGACATAGTGCGGTCAGATTTATCATTCTGCAAAACATCTTAGCACGCTTTAATAACAGCGAGGCATTAGCAGCCAATAAAAAGCATATTGAAAAGGTGCAGTATTTCCGTTTTTTTCATACAATAGACGCCACCTTAATATCGGTGTCGATCATGACGAATACGCAAACTGATTTTCTCGCAGACGAATTTTTACTCGACTATTATGTTGGTAAAAGCCCACTGGTGCGTTTACAGCGTTTAGCAAGTCATACAAGCGCAACGGTATTAGCAAAATTAGAAGGCAATAACCCTGCTGGTTCCGTGAAAGATCGTCCAGCGTATAACATGATTCTCCAAGCCGAAAAGCGTGGTCAAATTCAGTCGGGCGATACCTTGATTGAGGCAACCAGTGGTAATACAGGGATTGCACTCGCTATGGTCGCAGCGATGCGTGGCTATAAAATGAAATTGATTATGCCAAACAATATGAGTCAAGAGCGTAAAGACGCAATGTTGGCTTATGGCGCAGAATTAATAGAAGTGACGCAGCAACAAGGTATGGAAGGTGCGCGTGACCTTGCCATGCAAATGCAAGCAGAAGGCAAAGGATATGTGCTCAATCAGTTTGGTAATCCAGACAATGTAGAAGCTCATTATCTGACTACAGGTCCTGAAATTTGGAAACAAACAGGCGGAAAGATTACCCATTTTGTGAGTTCAATGGGAACTACGGGCACAATCATGGGTGTTTCCAAATACTTAAAAGAACAAAATCCAGAGATTCAGATTGTTGGTTTGCAACCTTCAGATGGTTCAAGTATTGCTGGTATTCGCCGTTGGCCTGAAGAATATTTACCAACGATTTTTGATCGCAGTCGTGTCGATCGTATTATTGATATTCCGCAAATTGAAGCTGAACGTACTATGCGTCAACTGGCGCGTAAAGAAGGCATTAGCGCAGGTACTTCTTCAGGTGGCGCGGTTTGGGCTTCATTGCGTATTGCGGAAGAAAATCCTGATGCGGTCATTGTTTGTATCATTTGTGATCGTGGTGATCGTTATCTATCAACGGGATTATTCTCCGTACAAGATTAGAATCTCCCTTGTGGAGCTATACCGCTCCTCATCTCGTTAATAAAGAGAAAAAGAGGGAGCTGCTTCCTTTTGTAAGGGAGCTTGGGTAGCAATGCTACTCAGAAGTGATTTAATGAGATTTTAATATGAGCTTACGGTTTCCAATTTTAGTTTTTGATATTGAAACGCTAACTGATTTAAAAGCTGGCGCTCATTTATATCATCTTGATTTACCTGAAGCTGATGTTGAGCAAGCGCTGACTAAAATTCGTCGCCAAGAATCTGGGATGGATTTTCAGCGTCTTCCATTACATGAGATCGTTTGTATCTCAGGTTTATGGATCGATGAAAAAGGGTTTAGATTATTCTCTTTTAGCCAAGAGCAAAATTCTGAAGCTGAAATGCTGGCAAAGTTCTTGTCTATTTTTGATAAGAAGCAGCCAACGCTCGTGAGTTGGAATGGTTCGCAATTTGATTTGCCTGTGATTCTATTCAGAGCAATGTATCACGGTCTGTCAGCACCGAGTCTTTTTGACCAAGGTGAAATTGATAACCAGAAGCGCTTCAATAACTATCAAAATCGTTATCATCATCGTCATGTTGACTTGATGGATGTGATGGCAATGTTTAATGGCCGTAATTTCCAAAAATTAGATGATATTGCTTGCCTTCTTGGCTTTCCTGGGAAGCGTGGTGAATCGGGTTATCATGTGCCTGAATATGTACGAACTGAACAATGGTTAAAATTAACGAGCTATTGTGAGGGTGATGTGCTTAATACATGGTTGGTTTACTTACGTTGGTTATTACTGAAAGGTCAACTGAATCAACAAGATCATCAACAGCTTATGCAAGCAACGATTGATTATTTACAAACTCAAACGCAACAATCTGATTTTTTACAGGTATGGCAACAAACATCGCAATATACTGTATTCACCGCTCAAACTTTTGCGCCCCAAATTTAGGTTCATCTTTTGAAACATAAAGCGAAACATCGACCAGTCCAAAATCCTATTTATACCTTTCAGATTGAAGCCTTTTCGCATGAGGGGCGAGGGATTGCGCATTATGGTACGCATCCTGATCATCCTAAAGAAAAGCATGGTAAGAAAGTTTTCATTCGCTATGCTTTAGTTGGTGAGATGGTTCAGGCGAAAGTAACCCATCAGACCAGTCGACTTGAAGAAGCTGAGATGGTGAAATTAGAAAGTGAACCAGCAGCCTCACGGATTGACCCCATTTGTCAGCATTTTGGGACTTGTGGTGGTTGTAGTTTGCAACATATAGATCCAATTGAGCAGATTCGTTTAAAGCAAAACGTTTTGCAGTCGCATTTGCAGCACTTTGCAGGTTTGCAACCTGAACAATGGTTAGAGCCAATTCGCGCAACTAAAACAGACTATCGTCGTCGTGCAAGAATTGGTGTTCGGTATATCGCGAAACAGAATCGATTGGTGATGGGTTTTCGTGAACACCACAGTAATCATTTAACTGCGATTCAGCAATGCAAAGTACTTGATCAAACTTTGTCTGATGCGTTGCCAGAGTTGCGAAAATTACTCGAAAGTCTAACAGGCAAAGCGCATATTGGTCATATAGAATTAGCCATGGGCGACAATGAGGTTGCGTTATTAATTCGTCACTTAGACGAATTAAATGTGTCGGATGTCAACCAATTGCGTCAATTTTCGTTACTCAGAGGGTGGCAGTTATACTTTCAACCGAAAGGTATAGAGAGTTTACATCGCGTTGATGATTCTCAGGCTGAGATGCGTTTGCACTACAGTTTGGACGATTTTGCAGTCAAATTTGCGTTCTCTCCACTCGATTTTACTCAGGTAAATAGTGAAGTAAATGCAAGAATGGTTCATTTGGCATGTGAATTGCTTAATTTACAAGAAGGTGAAAGGGTTCTTGATCTATTTTGTGGATTAGGTAATTTTTCTTTACCTTTAGCACGTTGTGTTGGTGAGACTGGTCAAGTCGTTGGTGTTGAGGCGAGTGATGAGATGGTACATAGAGCAACTGAGAATGCGAAAGCAAACCAGTGCACTCAAGCCGTGTTCTTTTCACAAGATTTAACAAAAGACTTTTCGCATCATTCTTGGGCGAAGCAAGGATTTGATGCATTATTAATTGATCCTCCACGATCAGGTGCTTTTGAGGTTATGCAATATGTACCAAATTTTGGAGCGAAAAGAATCGTTTATGTTTCATGTAACCCATCTACACTGGCAAGGGATGCAGGTGTACTGGCACAATATGGCTATCAGCTCAAAAAAGCCGCAGTGATGGACATGTTTACGCATACTGAACATGTTGAATCTATTGCCTTATTTGAAAAAAATGAGCAGCTTGAAAAGATCGAAGAGATAAACGATTAGAAAATGAGTTACATATCCAGAGGAGAATGGTATGGTCACAGTACGTGAGCAGTTACCTGGACCGCTCCATGAGTTGTCCGAGGAAACGACTGTAGAACATGCCGCTGAAGCGCAAAGTGGTCTAGTGTCTTGGCTAGATCGAGTGCGTGATATCTTGGAAGGGGCGGAGCTAAAGCAGCTTGAAAAAGTTGCACAGCTCACCTTGGAAAGAGAGTTGGAGTCCACGGTTAATCATCGTACCAATACCTTTAGTACAGGGATTGGTATGGCAGATATTTTGGCGCATTTACACGTCGATGAAGACACATTGTCAGCGGCAGTGTTATATCGTAGTGTGCGTGAAGGGTTCATTACTTTAGAGGATATTCAAGCACATTTTGGCGAGCAAGTTTTAAGCCTTGTAAAAGGTACGCTTGCGATGGGTAAACTGTCTGAGTTAATTGAAAAGAACAAACGATTAGAAGATCATTTCAATAATAATCAACGAGAGCATTTAAGCGGCATTTATAAAATGCTGATCTCGGTCACAGAAGATGTGCGCGTTGTTTTAATCAAATTGGCAGAACGAACCTATGCACTGCGTGAACTTGCTACAGCAAGTAAAGAGCGTCAAGAGCGTGTTGCACGTGAAATTCTGACCATCTACTCGCCACTGGCGCATCGATTAGGTATCGCACAGCTTAAGTGGGAGCTTGAAGATCTTGCATTCCGCTATTTAGCGCCTGAACGTTATAAAGAAATTGCTTCATTACTTAATGAAAAGCGTTTAGAGCGTGAGCAATATATCCAGTTTGTGATTGATAAGCTAAAAAATGAATTAAGTGAAAATGATATCCAATCTGAAATAACAGGACGAGTGAAGCACATTTATTCGATTTATCGAAAAATGAAAAGCAAGAATCTGAGCTTTGATCAGCTCTATGATATTCGTGCGGTTCGCGTGCTCGTGAAAAATGTACCTGATTGTTATCATGCTTTGGGCATCGTGCACCAAATCTGGCGTCATATTCCGAACCAGTTTGATGATTATGTCACCAATCCAAAAGCCAATGGCTATCGCTCATTGCATACGGCTGTAATTGCTGAAAATAAATCTTTGGAAGTACAAATCCGTACTTTTGAGATGCACGATGAGGCTGAGCTTGGCGTTTGCTCTCACTTTAATTATAAAGAAGGTGAGAAGAATACCGACCATTCATTTAACCATCGTTTGCATTCTTTACGTGCAGTTCTTGAACATTATCAAGAACGTACAGAGACTACGCCACATGCTGAAGATGAAGAATCAAATGGCATAGATCAGATTCAAGATTTTGAAAATTTTGAAAAGATTTATGTGTTCAGCCGTGATGGCGACATCAAAGAATTACCGCGTGGTTCGACAGTTCTTGATTTTGCCTATCATGTGCATACAGAAGTGGGTAATAAGTGTTACGCTGCGCGTGTCAACCAACGTTATGTACCATTAACCTATACGCTTAAAACAGGTGAACAGGTTGAGATTTTAACCAAGAAAGATCGTGAGCCAAATCGTGATTGGTTGGTAAATTCTTTAGGTTATATCAAAACAGCCCGTGCACGTGACAAGCTACGTCATTGGTTCAGACAACAAGATCGCAGTAAGAATATAGAAGTTGGGCGTGAGCTGTTAAACAAAGAACTTGCTCGTTTAGCGATTCACCCAAAAAGTATTGATCTAAAAGATTATTGCTCACATTTTAATTTTAAATCTGGCGATGATATTTTAGTTGCGTTGGTCAGTGGTGATATCAGTCTGCATGCGTTGATTAATCAAGTTAATCGTCAGATGCATTTGGATCAAGATGAGCCAGAACTTGTTTTAAAACCTGCGTTAAATCCTCGTGCTAGTCATACGTTATCTGCGCATGGCATCTTAATTGATGGTTTGGATAACGTTGAACTGCATATTGCTCAGTGTTGTCAGCCAGTACATGGTGAGTCGATTGGTGGTTATATTACGTTGAATCGTGGTGTAAGCATTCATAAAGTTGCTTGTCCTGATTATATTCGTATGACGACACAAGAACCTGAGCGAGCTGTTGAAGCGGATTGGGAAATGCAGCCAACGCGTGGTCAGAGTGTACAAATCGTGGTTGAAGCATATGATCGTCGCGGCTTACTCAAAGACTTAACGCAAGTGATCTTCTCCGATCAAATTAATATCCGTCAGGTCAATACCATTTCTGAAGCAGATGGGATTGCCAATATGAAATTGTTGATCGAAGTGAAAGGCTTGGCTCAATTATCTCGCTTGCTTGCTCGTTTAGAACAGCAACCCGGAATTATTAGCGCAAGACGCTTGGTTCAGGGAAGTTAACAAAAAAGCTGCATGTAAATGCAGCTTTTTTTTATTAAGAACGTTTCGATAAGAAAATATTGGTGAGTCGATTTAAGAACTGTGGACTAATACTCGACAATTGATACATCAGCTTAGTTTTGATACCTACAGGGGTATGTGTAGGAATCAGAGCATGATCTTTTTGTTGGGCTAACTGAAAAACTTGTTTAGCGACATCGGCGGGGGTTAAATCCACACCAATATTTTGAATGCTGCCTGCATCCATGTTTTTTACCATGCTAGTTTGTACAAATAAAGGCATAACATCAAGTACACGAATATGATGTTTTTGCCATTCCACATCAAGGGCTTCGGTTAAACCACGCACTGCAAACTTGCTTGCGGAATAAGAGGCCAAATCTGCTTGACCATAAATAGCAGAAGCTGAGGAGAGGTTGATTATTCGTGCAAAACTAGCTTCTTTGAGATGAGCTAAAGCTGTATGACAACCATTTAAAACACCTTTGATATTAATATCTACTGTGCGGTGATGAGATTGGATCGTCGTATTTTCAAATGGCCCTGAATATAAAATTCCTGCATTATTCACTAAAATATTGAGTTCACCAGCCCAGTTTTTAAACTCCTGAAGTGCAATCTGCCATTGGCGATAATTACTGACATCAAGATAACCTGCTTTTGCGTCTGTACCGAGTTCTGCTGCTAAGACTTGGGCTAGTTCTTCATTAATGTCATAGATCCCTACTTTATAGCCATTTTTGTGAAATAAACGCGCGATTTCAGCACCAATTCCTTGTGCAGCCCCACTAATCAAAACACTATGTTGCATTACTGTCCCTTACTTTATATTGATACTTCTTGAGTGCGTGTATATTACGCATATGCGGCTTTAAGCTGCAACAATTTGCTTTAGTTTGGAGTCGATCATGGAAAAATTGTTAAATATCATGCAAGAGTTAAGACAGAAATGTCCATGGGATCAACAACAAACACCAAGTAGTTTGACACCTTATGCGATAGAGGAAGCTTATGAGGTGGAAGCTGCGATTCGAGTCGGTGATCTAGACGAAATCCGTAATGAATTGGGCGATTTACTTTTGCAAGTTGTATTCCAATCTCAGATGTATAGTGAGCAGGGCGCTTTTAATTTTCAAGATGTCGTTGAGGCGATTAGTGAAAAGTTGATTCGCCGCCATCCTCACGTTTTCCAAGCAGAACAATATCAAAATTTAAATCCCGAACAAGTCAGTGAATTATGGAAGCAAATCAAGCAACAAGAAAAACAAGGTAAAGCACAATCTCGATTAGATGAAGTCAAACATGCGCCAGCTTTAATACAAGCGCAAGAAATACAAAAAAAAGCTGCACAATTGGGTTTTGATTTTGAAACTTTAGAAGATGCTTATGGAAAGTTAGATGAAGAGTTGGGTGAGTTGCAACACGCGATAAAAGCACAAAAAGCCGATGAAATCGAAGAAGAATTTGGTGATTGCCTATTTTCTTTGATCAATGTTGGACGTAAACTTGGCCTGTCGAGTGAGACCGCATTGTTAGCAACGATTCATAAATTTAGAAGCCGTTTCGCTTTTATAGAACAACAAGCACAACGACAACATAAAGACTTGCAAGAAATAAGTTTGGCAGAGATGGATGAACTTTGGGAGCAAGCAAAAGTACAATTAAAACATCAGGGGACATCGAATGAATTTGCCGCAGCTACGCAGCAAACCTAATTTTTTATTTATTATTGTTTTATGGTTGGGATGTTTTTCTCAAGTGTATGCACAACAGTTTGATCAATCCTATGAAAAGTGGAAAGCACAGCAGCAAGCACGAGATCAGCAATTGGCAAAACAACCCAACAATAATTATTATTTATCTAGACCAAGCCAACAGCAAACAAATAAACAACTTTCATCTTCTGTAAATATTTCAGGCGATAAAATTAGTTTAAATCAAGCGAACTTAGCACAATTGCAAAGTCTAAGTGGTGTTGGGGTAAAAAAGGCACAAGCCATTATGGAATATCGCCAAAAGAATGGTGGTTTTAAAACGGTTGATGAGCTGGTAAATGTCAAAGGAATTGGGCCGAAATTGCTTGAAAAGAATAAAGCTCGACTCATTTTATAAGAGAAAAAATGAAATGCTGTTGCTAATCATGGCCGCTGATCTGTTGAAACTTCAACAGAATAAATTGCCCTTTGTGAGCGTTAGAGCTATGATTAGCGACAAATTGTTATTTACGTCCTGACGTAGGAGACAGTGTCTTTTGCAAACTTTGCGCGCGTCAAAATGTGGTTTGTCCACAACTCAACTTCCATCCTCTATTCTAGATGTAATTGATAGCCTGACTAAAGCTGGCTATGAGGCATATATTGTGGGCGGTGGTGTTCGCGATATGATGTTAGGTTTAAATCCTAAGGATTTTGATGCTGTAACTAATGCAACTCCAGCTCAAGTCAAAGAGGTTTTTGGTCGACGTTGCCGTATCATCGGACGACGTTTCGAGTTAGCCCATGTTTACTCTGGTCGAGAGTTAATTGAAGTTGCAACTTTCCGTGCCCCCCCTAAAAAAGCAGTCACTAGCGCATCTGGTATGATTCTGCGTGATAATAACTGGGGAACGATAGAGCAGGATTTTGCTCGTCGAGATTTTTCAATCAATACTTTGTATTACCAACCTCGTAAAGGTGTGGTGCTTGATTTTTGTCATGCGGTTGATGATATTAAAACACGCACATTACGTTTTCTAGGTGAGCCAGCACAGCGTTTTGAAGAAGATCCTGTGCGAATGTTACGTGCTTTACGTTTTGCTGCGAAACTCAACTTCCATATTGATCCATCTATTCTCGATGTTTTTGATATTGAAATGACGCAGTTATTGCGTGATGTCTCTCCTCATCGTTTATATGATGAATCTCAAAAGCTATTCACGATGGGGCATCTCAGTCGTGTGCTACCAATGTTGATTGAGTTTGGTGTTTGGAAGCAATTATTTGCAGAAATTCGTCCTGAGATCACAGCATTTATCGATCGAGCTGCAAGAAATACAGATCAACGTATTCAAGTCGGTAAAACCATTAACCCTGCATTTTTTTATGCAGTGTTATTGTGGAAGCCTTTCTTAGAGCGTTGTGATTTTTATCTAAACAAAGGTGTTGTGCCTGCTGAAGCACGTGCGCAAGCTGGACTGGATGTATTAAAGCGTCAAGCAACGCGGACCATCATTCCGCGGTTCGCTGAAACTTTTATTCGTGAAGTTTGGGAAATGCAAACTCGCTTACTCAATCCAAAACCTCAGCAAATTGAAGCACTCGCTGGACATGCACGTTTCCGTGCAGGATTTGACTTTCTTTTATTGCGTGAGAAATCTGGCGATAACAGCACTGACGGAATGGGCATTTGGTGGGAAAACTACCAAGAAATGACCATGGATCAAAAAGAAGCTGCAATTCGTCAATATAATCGTCAGCGTAGTAAGAATCGTCGCAAAGTTGTCGAAGCTGATGAACCTAAAACGACTGAAATCGAACCTTTGGTCAATGTACCTGAGCCAAGAAGTCGTCGCGCGAAAAAAGAACGTGTGCGTGTAGATGAATCAGCAAATCGTTTTATTGAAAAAGCAACAGCTGATTCAGGGCAAATAAATGCTGATCATCCAATATTGAAACGGAAACGTGTACAACGTGATTTGAGCCAAGTTATTTTTGGGCCAACACAATGATGGTTCGTAGTTATATCGGTCTTGGTAGTAACTTGGGTGATTCTGAGCAAATTCTCCGAGAAGCAGTTGAGAAATTGGCAACATTGGGTTCTGTTCAGGTGTCTAGTCTGTATCAAAGTCCACCAATGGGGCCACAAGATCAACCACATTACTTAAATGCAGTTGTGCGATTAGATACGATGCTTGAGCCTTTACCATTGCTAGATCAGTTACAGCAGTTTGAGCAAGACGCTGGACGTGTTCGTTTGCGACGTTGGGGCGAAAGAACCTTAGATCTTGATTTATTGATCTATGGTCAAGAGCAGATCCAAAATGAACGTCTTACCGTGCCGCATATTGGTATTTTAGATCGTGACTTTGTCATTATTCCCTTATTAGATTTAGATGCTCATTTACAGTTAAATGGTCATTCTTTAAAAGATTTAGAACTGGTACAGCAAGCAAACTTGACTGTAATAGCAGACCAGTCTTGGGCAACAGCTTAAGACTGTTTCGTTCTGGAAACGCCTGTAGAGGACATCATCATGATTAGTCTAAGTGACTTAAGAAAGTTTAAAGCCGAAGGACGCAAGTTCTCATGCCTCACTTGTTACGATGCAAGTATGGCTAAAGCTATGGAATTGGCTGAAATTGATACGATTTTAATCGGTGACTCTCTAGGAATGGCGATCCAAGGAAGAGATTCGACGCTTCCTGTAACGGTAGAAGATATGGCTTACCATACTGCGGCAGTTCGCCGTGGTAATGCTCATGCTTTAATCATGACCGATTTACCTTTCATGAGTTATGCAACTGTTGAAGATGGCTTAAAAAGTGCTAAAGCCGTCATGCAAGTCGGCGCGCAAATGGTAAAAATTGAAGGTGGTGCTTGGTTAAGTGATCTTATTCAAGTCCTTACTCGCAATGGTATTCCTGTATGTGTGCATTTAGGTTTAACACCACAATCTGTACATGTTTTTGGCGGTTATAAACTTCAAGCGAGAACTCGCGAAGCAGCAAATCAATTGATTGCTGATTGCCAAGCAGTTGTAGATGCGGGTGCAGCAGTACTTTTGCTTGAATGTGTTCCAGCGCAACTCGGTAAAGAAATTGCAGAGTTATTCCCGAATACACCTGTAATTGGAATTGGTGCGGGTCATGAAACAGATGGCCAAGTTCTCGTTGTCCAAGATATGTTAGGTCTTACCTTTGGTAAAGTTGCACGTTTTGTTCGTAATTTCATGAAAGAACAAGCGGGTGAAACGGCAATTGTAGATGCAATTAAAGCGTATCACGTTGCGGTGCAAGATCAGTCTTTTCCAGCAAAAGAACATACTTTCCAAGTTGAGCTTTAATTCATGAAAACAGAAACAACGATACAAGGCTTAACTGCTTCGCTTGCACCTGCACGTAATACCAAAAAAATGATCGGTTTTGTGCCAACGATGGGTAACTTGCATGAAGGTCATTTAACCTTAGTGCGTGCAGCGAAAAAGATCTGCGACATCGTCGTGGTGAGTATTTTTGTGAATCCAATTCAGTTTGGTGCTGGTGAAGACTTTGATAGCTATCCACGAACGTTAGAGCAAGATAGCCGTTTATTAGCTGATGTGGGTTGCGATATTATCTTTGCACCTTCAGTTGAGCAAATGTACGGTTCACAGCCACGTTTGACCAATATCAGTGTGGGTCAAATCACTGATGATTTATGCGGTAAGTCTCGTCCAGGGCATTTTGATGGTGTTGCTGTGGTGGTGACGAAATTATTTAATATTGTACAGCCTGACTATGCCTTCTTTGGACAGAAAGATTATCAGCAACTTGCTGTTATTCGTCAGTTCGTACAAGATTTAAATATTCCGCTTGAAGTCATTGGTGTCCCAATTGTACGCGCTGAAGATGGTTTAGCACTCAGTTCACGCAATGGATATTTGTCTGCTGAACAACGAGAAATTGCACCAACGATTTACCGTTTGTTAAAGCAAGCAGAGCAATCATTGCAAGAGGGGAAAGCCCTTTCTGAAGTGTTAGCAAATATCTCTGCTCAATTGACACAAGCTGGTTTTGTTGTGGATTATGTGGAGGCGCGTCAGCCTAATTTGCAACCTGTAGAACAATTTGACCGAAATTTGGTTTTATTTGTTGCAGCTAAATTAGGTTCAACGCGTTTAATTGATAATTTAGAAGTTGACTTTAAAACATAAAAAACAAAGGGCAAAACGCCATGAAGCGTATTCTTATCGTGACAGGACAATCTGGCTCTGGTAAATCCTCTGCGTTACAAGTGCTTGAAGATTTGGGCTATTATTGTATAGATAACTTACCTTTGGCGTTGCTGCCTGAAATTGTGGCAAAGCTGGATCATGAAAATAATCTTGAGCAACTCGCACTTGGGGTCGATATTCGAAGTACCCGTGCAGATATGCAAGAGTTTGATCTAGTTTTTGAGCAATTAAAAAAACATGGTTCAGTCGATATTATCTATTTGACTACTCAGGATCAGGACTTGATTGCACGTTTTAGTGCATCACGAAGACCTCATCCCTTAGCGAGTCGTTTCAATAGCTTGTTGCAATGTATACAGGAAGAAAAACAGCTTTTAATTCCGATACAATTTCGCTCCACAGTACATATTGATACAACAGATAAAAGTGTCCATGATTTAAAACATATCTTGCTGTCTAAACTTGGGCAGTCTGATAATTTGATTGTCATTTTACAATCATTCGGCTATAAGCATGGCATTCCGTTAGATGCGGACTATGTTTTTGATGTACGCCATTTACCAAATCCACATTGGGATTTAGAATTACGCCGCTTTTCGGGTTTAGATGAGCCTGTACGCCAGTTTTTAGAAAGTAGTCAACAAACTAATGAGATGTTTGAGGATATTTATGCTTTCTTGGAAAAATGGTTACCTGCTTTTGCAGAAGGGCATCGGCATTACATGACTATTTCTGTCGGTTGCACAGGTGGTCAGCATCGTTCGGTTTATATTGTGGATAGACTCAAACAGGCCCTTGAGGCAAAATGGTCTGTCCAAATCTTACATAGAGAAATGAAGCACTGGTCATGATAGACACAACAATTGATGTAATTAACAAACTCGGCTTACATGCTCGTGCGTCTGGTAAACTCATCGAGGTGACAAGCAAATTTCGTTCTTCTATTCAAATTGGTAAGGGCGATAAATTAGTTGATGCAAAAAATATTATGTCTTTGTTGATGTTGGGTGCTGGTAAAGGCACGACGCTTCGTTTAGTGATTGACGGTGCAGATGAAGATAAAGCACTGGAAGAAATTCAAACGCTGTTCGCAGCAAAATTTTATGAGGCAGAGTAAATAGTGGCACGTGGTACACAGCGTTATACTGATGAAGATTTTGAATCCTTAGAAGGACGTGCGAGCAGAACTGAGCAAAAAAAAGCAGTACAGCGCATGGCAGCCTTGGGTGAGCAATTGGCTCAACTTAATCCAAAGCAAATTCAAAAACTTCCTGTCGATGAGCGTTTAATTGATGCACTATTAGAAGTGCAGAGAATCAGTTCATTTGAAGCACGTCGTCGTCAGTTTCAACGTGTTGGCAAGCTATTGCGTAATGAAGATGAAAGCACGATTTTATCTTATCTAACGCCGCAACAAGGCGCAAAAAAGCAAATGCAATTGATGCGTTGGGTTGATCGCATGATCGAACAAGGCGATCCTGTAATTAATGAATTTAGTAAAGTGTTTAATGCTTCTGAACGTCATACTTTACGCCAGCATGTATTGCGTATTCATCGAGATATGAAAAAAGAAGTGAGTGAGGAAGAGCTTGCAGCTTCGAAGCTCAAATTTGTGAACTATGTACAGCAAGTGGCATTACTTTCTGATCAAGGTTAAATAAAAAGAAGTTTCCGAGGAAACTTCTTTTTTTGTCTATCAATGACCAAACTCGCCTGTCGCTCTTTGTTTTGCCCATTCTCTTAAAATAAATTTTTGCAATTTTCCTGTCGATGTTTTTGGAATCTCTGTAATCACAACATCTTTTGGGACTTTAAATCGTGCAAGCTCTTTTTGGCAGTGTGCAATAATTTCCTCAGATGATGCAGAAGCACCTTGTTTTAACTCAATAAATGCACATGGCACTTCTTGCCAGCGTTCATCAGGTTTTGCAACAACCGCTGCTGTAAGAACTGCTGGATGGCGATACAGTACATCTTCAACTTCTAATGATGAAATGTTTTCGCCGCCTGAGATAATAATATCTTTAGAGCGATCTGTGATTTTGGCATAACCATCTGGGTGGCAAACGGCTAAATCACCTGTGTGGAACCAACCACCTTTAAAAGCATCTTCTGTTGCTTGAGGGTTTTTTAAATAACCTTTCATCACGATGTTGCCACGGAACATAATTTCACCCATGGTTTCACCATCATTTGGAACTGGCTGCATAGTCTCAGGATCGAGAACGCGCATACTGTCTTGCAATGGATAAGGGACACCTTGGCGAGAATGTAGTTGCGCTTGTTCTTGAATAGATAAATCACTCCATCCAGCTTGTGATGCGCAAAGTGCAGAAGGGCCATAGGTTTCAGTTAGCCCATAAACATGATTGACGTTAATGCCAATATTTCGCATACCTTCAATGATTGCTACGGGTGGGGCAGCCCCAGCGACCATGACTTCAACATGATGTTCAAAAGCAATTTTTTGTTCTTGCGGGGCATTGATTAGCATCGATAAAACAATCGGCGCACCACAGAAATAATCGACTTTATGTTCAGCGATATATTTGAAAATGAGTGCAGGGTCTACACGACGCAAACAAATGTTGGTTCCACCACTGGCTGCAATTGACCATGCAAAGCACCAGCCATTGCAATGAAATAATGGTAGTGTCCAAAGGTAAACTGCGCGAGGCTTCATGCCACAGGCCAAGATATTACTTGCTGCATTTAGATAAGCGCCACGATGATGATAAACCACGCCTTTAGGGTTGCCCGTAGTACCTGAGGTATAGTTGAGACTAATCGCATCCCATTCATCTTGAGGTAATAACCAATCAAACTCTGGATTGCCTTCTGCTAACCATGATTCATACTCATATTGTCCAAGTGCAATCTGTTCGCCTTCATATTCTTGATCAAATACATCAATCACAATAATTTGTCGCGTGACAAGTGTCAGTGCTTCTTCTGCGATTGCTCTGAACTCAGGATCGACTAGAAGGACTTTTGTTTCCGCATGTTGCAGCATGAAGGCAATCGTTTTCGCATCTAGGCGAGTATTGAGTGTATTTAAAACAGCACCACTCATCGGTACTGCAAAGTGTGATTCAATCATCGCAGGTACATTTGGGAGCAATACCGAAACCGTATCGTTCTTTTTTATGCCAAGATTAGAGAGTTGATGTGCAAATTGACGGCAGCGCTGATAGGTCTGTTGCCATGTAATATGTCGTTGACCATGAATGATCGCTTCTTGATTAGGGTAAATATAAGCAGCACGTTCTAAATAACGTAATGGGGATAAGGCAACAAAATTCGCGGGTGTCCGCGGTAACTCATCATATGCACTAACCATGTGTTAACTCCATTTGTGTTCTTGTCTTTTATATCTATATAAACATAGTGTGTCGTTTAGTCTAAATCATTTAGGCTTTAGTCTTGTATATGGGTTTTTCTGATTCAGAGGTTTCATCCTCAGCTAAACCTGTGTAAAATCTTGGATACTTTTTTATCCGCCGTTTTTTATCTTTTGAGGTTCTCCTCAATACATAATCTCGCGGTGATATGCTCCATTGTGCGGGGCATCACTCCTTAAGGATTTTATTATGCCAATCATTACTTTACCAAATGGTGATCAAAAACAGTTTGATCAACCGATTTCCGTGATGGAACTTGCTCAAAGCATTGGTCCGGGTCTTGCAAAAAATACCGTTGCAGGTCGTATCAATGATCGCTTGGTGGATGCTTGTGATTTGATCACAGAAGACGCAACAGTTCAGATTATTACCCCTAAAGATGAAGAAGGTTTAGAAATCATTCGTCACTCTTGTGCGCACTTGGTAGGACATGCAGTTAAGCAGTTGTTCCCAGAAGCGAAAATGGTGATCGGTCCTGTGATCGAAGAAGGTTTCTATTACGACATCTGGATGCCTCGTCCATTTACTTTGGATGATATGGCAGCGATTGAAGAGCGTATGAAAAAGCTCATCGATCAAGATTATGACGTCATTAAAAAGATGACACCTCGCGATGAAGTGGTTGCTGAATTTACTGCGCGCGGAGAAGAATACAAATTACGCTTGATTGCAGACATGCCAAATGAAACTCAAATGGGCTTGTACTACCATCAAGATTATTTGGATATGTGCCGTGGTCCGCACGTACCAAACACTAAATTCTTAAAATCATTTAAGCTCACAAAAATCTCTGGTGCTTACTGGCGTGGTGATGCGAAGAATGAACAGCTACAGCGTATTTATGGTACGGCTTGGGCGGACAAAAAGCAGTTAGCTGCTTATATTAAACGTATCGAAGAAGCTGAAAAGCGTGACCATCGTAAAATTGGTAAAGCATTAGACTTATTCCATATGCAAGAGGAAGCGCCGGGTATGGTGTTCTGGCATGCGAATGGTTGGACGATTTACCAAGTGCTTGAACAATACATGCGTAAAGTTCAACAAGACAATGGTTATCAAGAAATTAAGACACCACAAATTGTTGATTTTACTCTGTGGGAAAAATCAGGGCATGCGGCAAACTATGCTGAGAATATGTTTACGACACATTCAGAAAGTCGTAACTATGCAGTGAAGCCAATGAACTGTCCATGTCACGTGCAAGTCTTCAACCAAGGCTTGAAATCATACCGTGATTTACCAATTCGCTTAGCGGAGTTTGGTTCATGTCACCGTAACGAACCATCAGGTTCTTTACACGGTATTATGCGTGTTCGTGGCTTTACACAAGATGATGCACACATTTTCTGTACTAAAGAACAAATTGGTAAAGAAGTTGCTGACTTCATTAAACTGACTTTAGATGTTTATAAAGATTTTGGTTTTGAAGAAGTGCAAATGAAACTTTCTACACGTCCAGAAAAACGTGTAGGTGACGATGCACTTTGGGACTTGGCTGAAAAATCTTTAGCAGATGCTTTAGACGATGCTGGCTTAGCTTGGGACTTACAACCAGGTGAAGGTGCATTCTATGGACCGAAGATTGAATTCTCATTGAAAGACTGCTTAGGCCGTGTATGGCAGTGCGGTACGATCCAATGTGACTTCAACTTGCCAATCCGTTTAGATGCTTCTTATGTCACTGAAGACAATGATCGTGATCAACCAGTCATGTTGCATCGTGCAATTCTTGGCAGTTTTGAGCGTTTTATTGGTATACTAATTGAACACTATGCGGGCTTCATGCCACCTTGGCTTGCACCAATCCAAGCTTGTGTAATGAATATTACAGATTCACAAGCTGAAGCAAGCGAGCAAGTGGTCGCAAAACTCAAAGAAAATGGTCTACGTGCTATTTCTGACTTGAGAAATGAAAAAATCGGATTTAAGATTCGTGAGCGTACTCTAGAGCGTATTCCATACCTTCTAGTTCTTGGTGACCGAGAAGTTGAAGAAGGTACAGTCAATGTGCGTACTCGCTCAGGAAAAAATTTAGGTACTATGTCAGTAGATGCATTTATTGACCTAGTGAAATCTGCCGTTGCCGAACGCGGCCGGTACATTGTGGAGTAATAAAGATTAAACAGCCTGACCGTAACCAACAACAAGGTGCTAAAAGTAACCGTCCTGCAATTAACGACGAGATCCGTGCAAAAGAAGTACGCCTCGTTGCTGCAGATGGAGAACAAAAAGGTGTCGTTTCATTAAATGAAGCATTACGTGCTGCTGAAGAGGCAAATCTTGACCTTGTTGAGATTGTTGCTAATGCAGAACCGCCTGTTTGTAAAATCATGGACTACAACAAGCACTTATTTGACTTGAAACAAAAGCAAAAAGATGCGAAGAAAAAACAGCATCAAGTGCAAGTGAAAGAAATCAAATTACGTCCTGCAACGGATGTAGGTGATTACCAAGTAAAATTGCGTGCAATTTTACGTTTCCTTGAAGAAGGAAATAAGGTGAAAATTACCTTGCGTTTCCGTGGTCGTGAAATGGCGCATCAGCAGCTTGGTTTGGCTCAATTACAGAAAATTGAAGCTGACGTTGCTGAGTTTGGTGTTGTTGAACAAGCACCAAAGATGGAAGGTCGTCAAATGGGCATGTTACTTGGTCCGAAAAAGAAAAAATAATTTTTTCTTAATAAAAAAGCACCGCTATTGCGGTGCTTTTTTATGTTCGCAAGTCTTGTGAGTAAAGAAAATAAAGCAAATCTAAATATGATAATATTAGTTGATAATTACACTATTTTAGAAAGGGGAAATAAATGACGGCAATAACAGGGTCAACTGAACTCTCCGAAATTAATCAAAAAGTTGTTCAAGATGGTGAGATTTTACCTCAAGTAAAACTTAAAGATGGTAGTCGTGTGCAAACGGGTACAGTCGCAACAATGTTGCACAATATTAATTTGTATAACAGTGGTGTTCGTGGTGAAGTTGAGGATGAACTTATACTCGCAATTCCAACGCTATTCAAAGTTGGGATGTTTGAATTATTTTCTATAGATGAATGGATTCAAGGTGATAATCTGGGGCGTAAGTTTGTTGGAGAAAAAGCAAAAGCATTTTTGGAAAGCCAAGTGTAATTTGCATAACATGCTCTTTAAGAACATTTTTATTGTTTCTTTTCGTGCTTGTTTACTGATCGTGATAAGTGAAGTGTGCTATAACGCAACAACAGTCAAAATAAAGATGAATAGGGCAACATAAATGATTGACTTATATTATTGGGGCACTCCCAATGGGCATAAAATAACAATTGCTTTAGAAGAAATGGGACTCGAATATAAAATTTTCCCAATTAATATTTTAGAAAATGATCAGTTCCAACCTGATTTTCTAAAAATCTCTCCAAACAATAAAATTCCAGCGATTGTGGATCAAAATGGCCCTCGTGGAGAGCCGATCTCAGTCTTTGAATCGGGTGCGATCCTACAATATTTAGGTCGAAAAACTGGTTTATTTTATCCAACTGATGAACAAGAGCGTGTTGAAGTTGAACAGTGGCTAATGTGGCAGATGGGGGGCTTTGGTCCAATGCTAGGGCAGAATCATCACTTTAATAAGTTTGCTAAAGAACATATTCCTTACGCAATAGAGCGCTATGTGAATGAGACTAAGCGCTTGTATGCTGTGTTAAATAAACAATTGATTGGTCAGAAGTTTGTTGCTGGTGAATATTCAATTGCAGATATGGCAATCTTACCTTGGGCACTGCGTTATGAATGGCAGGGAATTCAGCTTGAGGATTATCCTTACGTCCAAGATTATATTGAGCGTTTAACAGCACGTCCTGCAATTCAAAAAGCTTTGTCGATTCAAGTCTAATTTTCTACTATGTCTATGTAAGCCTCATGAGTTATTGGTTGTTATTTATATCGGCTTTTGGGGCTGCAACTTTATTACCATTACAGTCAGAAGCAGTTTTGATGGCTCTGCTTGTAAAAGGTTTGGCAAATCCTATTTATCTGCTTATCGTCGCTACTTTAGGTAATGTGCTTGGTTCATGTGTGAACTGGTGGCTAGGTCTGAAAATAGAACATTTTAAAGATAAAAAATGGTTTCCTGTTTCCGAACAGCGATTATTACAAGCACAGCAGATTTATCATAAATATGGTTTTTATTCATTGCTATTAAGTTGGACACCAGTAATAGGAGATCCGATTACCTTAATCGCAGGCTTAATGAAAGAAAATTTTTGGCGATTCTTATTGATCGTCACGATTGCCAAAGGTGGGCGATATTTAACTTTATATGCGCTGTATTTAGGTGTTTTTTAGATTAAAAGGAAGGTTTTAAACCGTCCCTTTGTTGTTTGATTAATGATCAGACCCTTTGGTGATATCCACTTTAAACAGATCACTGGTTTTAAACCAACAATAGGTTACAACTGCCAGTGTCATGCAACCACCAAAAATGGTTGCAGTAATGGTTCCCATATATTTAGCAGCTAAACCAGACTCAAAAGCACCGAGTTCATTGCTTGATGAAACAAACATGCCATTGACCGCAGCAACACGACCTCGCATATTTTCAGGAGGGAAAATCTGTAAAACAGTTTGACGAACAACAACAGAAACACTATCACACGCACCAGTCATAGCAAGTGCAAAAAGTGATAGCCACATGTTGTTTGAGAATGCAAATAAGATCGTAAAAATACCAAAACCAGCAACGGCTAAAAGCATATTACGCCATGCGTGATGCATCGGTGGAAATTTGGTAAGCACGATCATGGTGATCAGTGCGCCAATTGAAGGGGCGGCACGTAGATAACCTAAGCCTTCGGGGCCGACTTTTAAGATTTCTTCGGCGAAAATAGGCAGTAGTGCAATCACACCACCAAATAGAACTGAAATCAGATCTAAAGAAATGGCCCATAAAACAATTTTAGTTTTCCAGATAAAACGGAATCCATCAGTGAGACTTTGTAAGACATTTTCAGTTTCCATTTTTGGAAAACTGCGTTTTTGTAATCTCGTAATTAAGACAAAGCAAGTTGCGAGTAACGCAGTAACAGCAAATAAGCTTGTTTCTCTTCCCATGAATGCCAACATGAAACCACCGAGCATGGGGCCGATGATCACACCACTCTGCCAACCAATCGTGGTCCATGTTGCACCATTGGCATAGAGTTCACGGGGAATTAAAAATGGTTTTAAAGACGTTGCTGAAGGATTGTAGAACCCTCGAATTGTTCCGAGTGCAAAAATAACAGCGTAAATTCCCCAAGATAGCGCGGTTATGCCTATTTTCTCTAACCCATGTAAATGGAATAAACTCCAGAGAATCAAGGGGAGTGGAATCGCAAAGAACAAACAGATTTTCATAATTGTTTGTTTATTTAGCTTATCTGCGAAATAACCGCCCCATAATGAAAGTGCGATAAAAGGAATAGCTTCAGCCAGACCAATAAAACCGAGCGTTAACGGGTCTCGCGTAATCTGATAGAGAGAGTATGCAACGATAATTTCTTGAATCAAAATAGCCAGTGTGAGGCAAAATTGATTGAGGGTAACAATCGAAAAATCGCGATAACGTAATGCTGCGAATGCATCATTCTGTATAGACATATTTGTGAGGATTCAATATTTTTCACATATTATAGGGAGTAATTTTCTATAGTTTTCTCATATTTTGAGAATTAGTTATGGGAAATAACGTTTGGCAAAAATAAATGCTTTGTTGTCAAAAAATGAGCATTTTACTTTTGTTTTATTCATAGATGATATATGATACTGCCTTCCTTACCTGCAGGTCGATTTGTAATAGTGCAAACGTGCCGAACAGGTGCTCAAAAGAGGTTACTATGGCTAAGTTAAAAACTCGCCGTGGTGCAGCTAAACGCTTTAAAGCGACTGCAAACGGTTTCAAGCGCAAACAAGCATTCAAGCGCCACATTTTGACCAAAAAATCTGCTAAGCGTATCCGTCAATTGCGCGGTTGTGTAATGGTTCACGTAAGTGACGTTGCATCAGTTCGTGCTATGTGCCCATACATCTAAGGAGATTATAAATGGCTCGTGTAAAACGTGGTGTACAGGCTC
>LULL01000240.1_pt1 | contig 48099 bp, 53 predicted proteins | sample 728161 | NCBI WGS metagenome assembly LULL01 (sample SAMN03860290, study PRJNA289734) | marine metagenome | biome: seawater column; feature: ocean; material: water; isolation source: Red Sea water column Station 149 - depth 500m | place: Saudi Arabia: Red Sea | collected 2011-10-15 | depth 500 m
GACCAGTACGGTCACGTAATTCTTTTACCATGCTCGCAGTAACTGCAGTCATGTTGATCTCCTAAAATCGGTAGAAAATAAATCTGTTCAACAAAAACGGCCCAAAGAATCTCTGGGCCGTTTGCAATCTCGACGCTTTAATTTGCCACCATTACATGTCGCAAAAATGACAAGCTTGCGTCAAAACGCATTAAGCCTCAGAAGCGTCTTTAGCAGCGTCGTCGCCTTTCGCTTGTGCATTTGCTTGTGATTGAGCATATTCTTTACCAGCAAGAATCGCATCAGCCATAGCAGAAGCATATAAAGTTACTGCACGGATCGCATCGTCGTTACCTGGAATAACGTAATCAACGTTGTCAGGGTTAGAGTTTGTATCAACGATACCGATTACAGGAATACCTAAGTTTTTCGCTTCTTTGATTGCAATCGCTTCGTGATCAACGTCGATTACAAATAATGCGTCAGGTAAACCACCCATGTTCTTAACGCCGCCTAAAGCACGTTCAAGTTTGTCCATCTCACGAGTACGCTCTAAAGCTTCACGTTTAGTAAGCTTAGCAAAAGTACCGTCTTGAGATTGAGTTTGAAGATCTTTTAAACGGTTGATAGATTGGCGAAGTGTTTTCCAGTTCGTCAACATACCACCTAACCAACGGTGATCTACATATGGTTGACCAGCGCGTTGAGCTTGTTCACGGATGATGTTAGAAGCAGCACGTTTTGTACCAACAAATAATACTTTATTCTTTTTGCTAGCAAGGTTGTTAACAAAGTTCAAAGCATCATTTAACGCAGGAACAGTGTGCTCAAGGTTGATGATGTGAATTTTGTTACGCGCGCCAAAGATGTATTGACGCATCTTTGGGTTCCAGAAACGTGTTTGGTGACCGAAGTGAGCGCCTGCTTGAAGAAGGTCGCGCATGCTTACGTTGTAATCTGCCATTTTCTTTACCTTAAAAGTTTGGGTTAGGCCTCCATATATCCGCATTCTCCACCTATTGCTAGGCACCCAGAGTAATGTGTCGATATATGTGCGGATTTTTTACGACTATTATTATCAGATATTTTCGTAAAATATATTCACGAAAAGCATTTGATAAAATAGGCGGCTATTTATACCATAGACGCTTGCAAATTACCAAAAGTTTTTAGAGATCATGAATACGACTTATACAGCTCCTCGTCGATTAATCAAAACACCTGAAGAAATTGAGAAGATGCGTGTTGCAGGGAGATTGGCGGCTGAAGTTTTAGACATGATTAAACCGCATATTAAAGCGGGTGTGAGTACCTTAGAACTCGATACAATCTGTCGCAACCATATTGAAAATGTACAACAAGCAATTCCTGCCTGTGTGGGTTATGGTGCTGCTCCAGGCCGCCCTGCTTTCCAACACTCTATTTGTACTTCGGTTAACCATGTGGTTTGCCACGGCATTCCTTCTGAAAACAAAATTTTAAAAAATGGTGACATTCTTAATATCGATGTTACTGTGATTAAGGATGGTTATCACGGCGATACCAATATGATGTACGTCGTAGGCGGTGAAACGTCAATTCTTGCAAATCGTTTATGTTCTGTGGCTCAAGAAGCAATGTATCGCGGTATGGCAACAGTTAAACATGGTTCATATCTTGGTGACATTGGCCATGCTATTCAACAATATGTTGAATCTGAGAGATTTAGTGTTGTTCGTGAATATTGCGGTCACGGAATTGGTAATGTTTTCCATGATGAACCTCAAGTGCTTCACTATGGTCAAAAAGGCACAGGTATGCGCTTAGAAGCTGGAATGACATTTACAATCGAACCAATGGTCAATGCTGGTGTTTGGCAAACTAAGCTTTTAGGTGACAAATGGACAGTAGTAACTAAAGATCATAAATTATCAGCTCAATACGAACATACTATTTTAGTAACTCAAACAGGCATCGAAGTTTTAACAGCTCGCCCTGAAGAAGACTTATCTCGCTTTATGTAATTTATTCTATTTAAATTATTCTAAAAAAGTCACTTTGGTGGCTTTTTTTATTTCTTCATATTTTCTTCATCAATTTATCTAAATAAAACAAAAATTTTCATAAGCAGAACAATTATAAAATTTAACTAAACAATGCTTGTCTAAAAATAACGTTATGGTGGGCGCAAGAAAAATCCTAACAAACTTCTGGACATGGAGTCCCTAAATGATGAAGAAATCATTCGCTTATCTGATTACTGGTTTATGTACGTTACCTACATCTGCTTTCGCTGACTCACCTTATTTCAGTTTAAAGGATGGAGATGGATTTAAACGTTTCTCTATATCTGCTGGCTGGTTGCATGCCATGCCACAAGGAAGTGCAAATCCTGTAAATATTAATACCAGCGTTGCAGAAGGTACAACTTCAAAAGTTGGTGAGGTATCTAAACAAGCTGTACTAGATGCAGCAGAACGTGATTCAAATCCATTATTGTATGAGGCAATTAAAATCCTTCCAACTGATACCCTACCTTCTCTGCTCACAGGCACGGCAACAGTTAACGGACTATCGAATTGGCAAGCTCAAGGAACAGGGTTAGAAGCAGATGATGTCGATACTGTAGGTATCATGGCTAACTATCACTTTACAGACAACTTCTCCTTGGAAATTAAAGCTGGTATCCCACCAAAAGTAGATATTAAAGGGAAAGGTGATATTTACGCCCCTTTAAGTGGAACTGCAAGCACTTCTCTAGGTGATTTAGGGTTAAAACAAGACATTCATATTACTGACCTCACTCAAGGAGGAAAAGCTGCATCAGCACGTGCTTGGCTACCAGCTGTAGAGCTGCATTATCAATTTGGTAAGTCAGGCGTCAATAAGTTCCGCCCATATGTTGGTGCTGGTGTTATGTATGCTTACTTCAATGATTTAGAAATGAATTCTGGAATAGAGGCTGACTTAATCAAAGCCGGTCATATGATTCAAAATATTCATGATGGAAAGGCAGGTGCTGCATTGGATGGAAAAACATCCTCAGCGGACCCAGTTGTGAAGTTAAAAGCAACTGATACCTTTGCACCTATTGTAACCATTGGAGCAACCTACGATTTCAATCCAAACTGGTTTGCTGTAGGTTCAGTGTCTTATTCAAAAATGAATAACGAAGCAAAAATATATGTGACTGATCGCAATACAGGAAAAGAACTAATTCAGGCAAATACCAAAATTGATATCGACCCACTGATTACCTATGTTGGTGTGGGCTATCGTTTCTAAATAAACAAAATATCCTAAAAAGCAGCTTCGGCTGCTTTTCTTGTTTAAAACGCAATGTTTTAAGTCATCATGCATAAAATTTGCGCACCAACTCTAAGCACTTTTTTATGGATTGTCTGACATCATCTTCATTAGTTTTCTTGATTTTTAAATTCAATTTTTCAACTCATATTTATCTTTAAGTTTTTTAATGTAAATAAATAATGTGAATTAGTATCTTAAATTTTACATTTGGTTAATTCATCTTTTTGGCATGACGTTTGCTTAATACCAATTATGATGAATCAACGATGATTCACAAAATATTTTTCTGACGGCCAACGATGTCCGTTCTGTTCGACTTGCTTATGCAGAGTAATGGCATAGCAATAAATAATGACGTACAGTTCAGGAGAAGACCATGTCCTCAGATATGAATTTAGATGCAAAAAAAGCTACAGAAATAAAATTATTTAGCTTTTCCACACCAGCTATGCGCGCTTTCCATATGACTTGGCTCGCGTTTTTTGTATGTTTCTTCGCTTGGTTTGCCTGTGCTCCACTTATGCCAGTAATCAAAGGCGAGTTCAACTTAACAAAAGATCAAATTGCAAATATCAATATTGCCGCAGTAGCAATTACGATTTTAATTCGGCTTATTGTCGGCCCACTATGCGATAAATATGGACCACGCAAAACTTATACCGCACTTTTACTACTCGGCAGTATTCCCGTTTTTGGTGTAGCTGCGGCCAATACCTATGAATCGTTCCTATTTTTCCGCTTGTTAATTGGTGCGATTGGCGCAAGTTTTGTGATTACCCAATACCATACAAGTGTGATGTTCGCTCCAAATGTAGTTGGTACAGCAAATGCTGCTTCTGCGGGATGGGGAAATGCTGGTGGTGGGGCTACACAAGCAATTATGCCTTTAATTTTAGGTGCGATCTTGATGTTTGGTGTTGAACAAGCAATGGGCTGGAGAGTTGCCCTGCTTGTCCCTGGTGTAATGATGCTTATTGTAGGCGTGATGTATTGGAAGCTCACTCAAGATTGCCCACAAGGTAACTTTAAAGAATTACGTGCACAAGGAGTCGAAGTCGGTAATGTTAAAAAAGGTGGTACTGCAATTTTAATGCAAGCTGCTCGTAACTATCGCGTTTGGATTCTATTCACTTCTTATGCCGCTTGTTTTGGTATCGAAATCTTCATTCATAACATTGCAGCAATGTACTACGTCGATCACTTCAACATGGGATTGAAAGAAGCTGGTATGACTGCTGGTATCTTCGGTCTACTGGCATTATTTGCACGTGCGTTGGGAGGCATCGTTTCAGATAAAGTTGCACTTAAAAAAGGCTTAGATGGTCGTACCAAAGTATTATTTGCCCTCGTGCTACTTGAAGGCATCTTCTTATTCGTATTCTCTCAAGTAAACGTTGTAATGTTCGCAATTATTGCCATGACGATCTTCGGCTTATTTACCCATATGGCATGTGGTGCAACCTATGCTCTTGTACCATTCATTGATCGTGATGCTTTAGGTGGTGTAGCAGGCATCATTGGTGCAGGTGGTAATGTGGGTGCAGTTGCAGCAGGCTTCTTACTAAAAGGCTTGCTTGATGTGCAAACATGTTTATCTATCTTAGGTATTCTCGTAACGATTGCAGCGTTTAGTGTCGTTCTTATCCGATTTACAACAGAGCACAAAGTAAAAGAACAAGAGCTATTTGAACAAGCATTACTAGAGCGTAATAGCGCAGCTTAACACCATCTCACATAGAGGATGAGTAAATCACTCATCCTCCCCCAAATTTCAAAAAATTTTATAAAGGATATTCTGATGAATAAATTCTCCTATTCATTAATCACGCTCGCTTGTTTTTCAACACTAACAAACGCTGCAGATGAGTTCTTCTCTCAAACCAAGCTTTCACTCGATAGCCGTCTTCGCTATGAATGGGTAGAACAAGACAACAAACTCAGTCATGCAGATGCATGGACATTAAGACTCCGCCCAGCAATTCAAACAGGTTCATGGCATGGTCTAAGTGCTTTTGTGCAAGGTGAAGGAACTGTAGAAATCAATGACGAATTTAATAGCACTCGAAACGATCAAACAAACTATAGCACCGTACCTGACGCTAAAAACCTACAGCTCAATCAAGCCTATTTGAAATATGTGTACAACCCTAAATTTGACATAACAGTTGGTCGTCAAGTCATTAATTTAGATAATCAACGCTTTGTTGGATCGGTTGCTTGGCGTCAAAACGATCAAACTTTTGATGCAATTGCTTTGAACATTAAGCCATGCAATGAGTTTGGTTTGTACTATGCTTATATAGATCAAGTGAATACTATTTTCGGTAACGAAGACCCTGAACCTAAATTTGTTCAAGCACAAGATGGTAAACAGGAAAGTAAAATTCATTTAATTCAGGCGAAAATGAATTATAACCCGCTGCTAAATGCGACTGTGTATGGCTATTTAATGGATTTTGAAGATATTTCAGCATGGTCAAATCAAACCTATGGTCTACGCTTAACAGGTAAAAAAGATAATTTTAAATACGCAGCTGAATATGCAAAACAAAGTGAATATGCAGACCAGCCTATAAACTACGATGCGGATTACTATGCTTTAGAACTAGGTTATGGCATTAAAAATAAAGATGTAGCGCTCGGTGAAATCGCGATTGGTTATGAAGTACTTGGCAGTGATGATGGAAAAATAGCTTTCCAAACCCCTTTAGCAACCAAGCATAAATTCAATGGATGGACAGATTTATTCCTAGCAACGCCAGCCAATGGCTTAACTGATTTATACATTTCTTCAAGCTTCAATGTCTTTGGTAAAGGCAAATTAGGCACTGAGCTGCATCAATACAGAAGTGACGAAAAGAATATGGATTATGGTCAAGAATATTCAGTTTCTTACTCACAAGCTCTACCAGTTAAAGGACTTTCAGCTTTAGCGAAATTTTCTGACTATCAAGCTGAAGAGTTTGGTGTAGACACACAAAAGTTGTGGCTACAACTCGATTATAAATACTAACTCAAGGAGTAATGTCATTTAATTATCAAAAAACTGTCATCAAAATATCAAATTTGGATGATTAAATAAAAAATAAAAAACAGCTAAAAAAACGATGAAAAGCTCACTGATTGACCGTCAGTGAGCTTTTTTCTTTAACTAAAAAAAAGGCCATTAATTAATAGCCTTTATCATTTTTGATTACATTACTGGCGTTTAGGTAGTGGTATGTATTGTGATTGAGCATTTTGTTGAACTTTGCGCTCACCCACTTTCACCTGAACATTTTCTTGTTTACCCTCACGCTCAACTACGACGTTAATCACACTTTCAGGTGCCTGTAATGCAACATAATTAATCAAATGTGAAGCCGAAGTAATTTGCTCACTATTCACTTGAATAATTTTATCACCACGCTTAACACCTGCTTCGTCTGCAGGACCACCTTTCAGCACATCTGCAACAACAACACCAATTGGTCTAGTCGCCATTACATCTTCATCCAAAGTATTTGGAATTAGACTAATACCCAACCAACCACGTACTACACGGCCATCTTTCAAAATTGAGTTTAAAACTTGCTGACAAACTTTGGCAGGAATCGCAAAACCAATTCCGAGTGAACCACCAGACTGAGAGAAGATTGCCGTATTTACACCAATTAAATTACCCGCAACATCAATCAATGCACCACCAGAATTTCCTGGATTAATAGGTGTTTGTTGTCCTACGCCAAATGGATTACCAATTGCAAGAACCACATCCCCCACTTCATTACCACTTAACTTAAATGGCAGAACAGGTAGGTTATCTAATTCAATTTTGATCACAGCCAAGTCTGTATCGGGATCAGTGCCAATCACTTTAGCTTCAGCACGACGACCATCTTGCAATGCCACCACAATGTGTTCAGCCTGAGCAATCACATGATTATTCGTTAAAATATAACCATCGGCACGAACAATAACACCCGAACCTAAACTATTTTCATTTTGCTGCTGTTGAGGCATTTGATTGCCAAAGAACTCGCGAAATACAGGATCATTCAATAATGGATGATTCATCTGTTTCACTTTTTGAGTGGTAAATATATTCACGACAGCTGGAGCAGCAACTTTAACAGCAGCGTTATATGAGACTACCCCACCAGTTCGAGTTGTATCAACCAATGGTTCTACCTTTTCAGCAGGCATTTTTACACCATCAGAAGCCACAGTTGGTTTTGGTTGATGTGATTTCTGCCAAGCTAGAAAACTAAATACAACCAGAATGAGTAATACCCAAGGTAACCATGTAAATGCACGGCGCACGTCTATTATCCTCTTGGCAAATGTAAGTTATAAATAAGTAATATATTGAAGAACTAGAAATTTCCATCATTGTAAAGTAAATAGCTTAAAATCAATGCAAAAGTTAAAAAAGTTTTGTCTAGCTTTAGTTACATTTAAAAATGTGTTTTATTTACTCCCATAAAATGTTGAACATTTGAGGAATCGCATGGCAAATTTGCATGACATTGTGCAATGGTGTAATCAAACTTTAAAAGCAAACGAGTTTAAAGATTACGCACCAAATGGCTTACAAATCGAAGGTAAAGCTGAAGTAAACAGGATTGTTTGTGCAGTCACCGCATCTGAAGATGCAATTGATGCGGCGATTGCCGAAAAAGCAGATGCGCTGCTCGTTCATCATGGTTATTTTTGGAAAGGTGAAGCTTACCCAATCACAGGTATGCGTGGAAACCGTATTAAGAAACTCATTCAAAATAACATTTCTTTGATTGCCTACCACCTTCCTTTAGATGCACATCCAAGTTTAGGCAATAATGTCGCGATTGCTGATTTAATCGGACTACACAATTTAGAAGCACTAGATCCATCAGAAAAACACCCAATCGGTAATATCGCTTATCTAGACCAACCACTTAGTCCAGAACAGTTCAAAGCAAAATTACAAAGCATCTTTGATTTTGGCATCATCCATTTACCTTGTAACAAAACATCAATTCAAAAAGTTGGTTTTTGTACAGGTGGGGCGCAAGATTTTATAGCAAAAGCAGCTTCGGAAAACTGTGATGCCTATATTTCAGGTGAAGTGAGCGAACGTACTTTTTATGAAGCAAAAGAACTGGGCGTACACTATTTTGCATGTGGTCACCATGCGACTGAACGTTATGGGGTACAGCGTTTAGCCGATGCGCTTGCTAATCAATTCATGATTGAAGCGGTCTATTTTGAACTTAATAATCCGATTTAATAGAATTGAAGAATCCGATTTTGTTAAATCTTTTTTCCATTTGGGTTATATATTTAAATTAAGTCTTTATTGTGTATAGTTCTTTAAAAGACTGTCCTATTGTCTTTAGAATCATTTACAATAGAGCCACTTAATGTAAAACCCAGCAAATGCAAGGATTGAAACATGACAACCATTACTTTACCTGCACTTCCATATGGCTATGATGATTTAGCTCCGCACATTACTCGCGAAACTTTAGAATACCATCACGACAAACATCACAATACTTACGTTGTTAACTTAAACAACCTAATCAAAGGTACTGACCTTGAAGGTAAATCTTTAGAAGAAATCATCAAAGCTTCTGCTGGTGATGCATCTAAAGCAGGTATCTTTAACAATGCTGCTCAAGTATGGAACCACACATTCTATTGGAACAGCATGAAACCAAATGGTGGTGGAAAACCTACTGGCGCGATTGCAGCTAAAATCGAAGAAGCTTTTGGTAGCTATGAAAAATTTGCAGAAGAATTTACTGCTGCTGCAACGACTCAATTCGGTTCAGGTTGGGCTTGGTTAGTTGCTGACGAAGTAAATGGTAAATTATCAATCACTAAAACTGCAAACGCAGATACTCCACTTGCTCATGGTCAAGTTGCAGTATTAACAATCGATGTTTGGGAACACGCTTACTACATCGACTTCCGTAACTTACGTCCAAAATACATTGCTACTTTCTTAGAAAGCTTAGTGAACTGGGACTATGCAAATGCAAAACTTGCAGGTCAACCAGCAGGTGTTGAGAAATAATTATTATTTCTTGAATAAAAACTGCCCACTTCGGGCAGTTTTTTTATGCATACAGCTTCAAAAGAATATTTATCAAGCAAACAATTCATTTTCTTTACTATTCTTGTTGACGACCTAGGTTTTCATGCCTAAAATGCGCATCAGATTCTCCAATAGCTCAGTCGGTAGAGCGACGGACTGTTAATCCGCAGGTCCCTGGTTCGAGCCCAGGTTGGAGAGCCAATCTACTATTCTTCCATAGCTCAGTCGGTAGAGCGACGGACTGTTAATCCGCAGGTCCCTGGTTCGAGCCCAGGTGGAAGAGCCAAGATTCTAAAAAGCCCCAATCAATGATCGGGGCTTTTTATTTTTTGTTACTGTTTTTAAGATGCCGAAATGAACTTTTTAAATCAAAACCATGAGCAGTGATTTTATTGCTATTACTTTGGATGGAAGGTTCTGCAATATTTTCAAGAATAAAGTTTTCAATATATTGATAAGTTTCAACCACATCGAATATAGTTTGATATTGATGAATCGTCCATAGCGGAAAAAACTGCGTATACGGCAATGTGGTACCATGATGATTTAACAACACAAAATAAGGCATTTTATAAGTTTGGGAAAACAGAGTTAATTTTTTTGGCGCAGGATTGGTTAAGGGTTTTTTGCTATCAAATTCATACAATATCTTGATCTTATGATGATAAATAGTTTGTAGCGTTTTTTCATTGATTAAAATAACTTGACCAAGTGCATCAAATTGTTTTTTATAATAAAGGCAATACAATTTTTCCTGATAATACAATATTATATATTCATATAGCTCATTACCAGCATAACTTTTATGATTCAAATAACTGGCATTGCGAATATCGGTGATTAATTTTTTATAACGTTGCTGAGGAGTTAAATTCCGCTGATCCTTGTCATTATACCAATACCAATATTGATGAGGAAAACTAAAGCTCACACCTGCTAAATCAAGTTTAGCAAAGGTTTTAGCATGATAAATGGTTCGATCTAATACCACTGCCTCATCTATCCCATAGCTATAAATCATTTGATCAAAAAAATCTTTATAACGATTTTCACCGATGATTTTCATCTTTATTCTTTTGCCTGTATTTTGTTATTCACACATTATTTAATTCTGACACTATTTCTCATACAAATAGTCTGGGCAAACATTGTTCGCCCTCTTCTTCTCATTTTTGCTTACACTATGCCAAGTATTCTGTAGGCACACCGCTATGGAAACGGAACGTATCATCTGGAGTTAAAATTAGATTCTTTTCCACTTCACGAATATGCTCAATCCGTTGCTGGATCGTCTCTTCTGGATCTTTAAGTTTCGCTGTTTTTGCAACATCTAAAGCTAAAGCCAAATAGTCCTCAAAATGACGAGATTCAGACTTAAGTAAGTAGCGGTAGTAACGCCCCAGCTCATCGTCCACAACAGGTGCCAGAGCATAAAAACGTTCACACGAACGTGCTTCGACAAATGCACCGATAATCATGACATCAATTAAAGCTTCAGGCTCATAGGTACGGATTTCTTTACGTAATCCACCTGCATAGCGCCCTGCACTCAAACCCTTCCACTCTTGGCCACGTTTGTTCATGAATTCCAAAACCTGCTCATAATGCAGCATTTCTTCACGCACCAATTGCGCCAATTTCACTTGCAGATCTGTAAAAAAGCTATAGCGGAACATCAAATTCATGGCCGTACTTGCTGCTTTTTTCTCACAGTTGGCATGATCTTGCATTAAGATGTCCAGATTATTAATGGCCTCATCTAACCATGCTTGAGGAGTCGTACAACCTAAAAACTCGATTACAGGTTGCATTAGCTCATCATAATTCAAACTACTCATCCACTTATCTCACAGCAGCTTGAATCGCTGCTTTCATATCTTTAACTGCTTGAGAGAGCCCAACAAACACGCTATCCGCAATAATCGAATGCCCAATATTTAATTCATGGATTTGTGGAATTGCAGCAATTGCAGCAACATTATCGAGATTTAACCCATGCCCTGCATTCACAACCAAACCTTTTGCTGCTGCGTATTCGGCACCTTTGATAATACGGACTAATTCTATTTGCTGTTCTGCATCAGTTTCCGCATCTGCATAAGCACCCGTATGGATTTCAATGGTTGGGGCACCACATGCCACAGCGGCATCAATCTGTGCCAAATCTGCATCGATAAATAAAGACACATCACTACCAATTGCTTTGAGTGCTTGAGTCGCTGCTTTGACTTTTTCAAAGTGACCGACAACATCCAAGCCACCTTCTGTCGTCACCTCTTGTCGACGTTCTGGTACAAAACACACATGTTGAGGCTGAATCTCTTTTGCAAATGCGACCATTTCATCTGTTACAGCCAACTCTAGATTCATACGCGTTTTTAATAACGGGCGCATACGACGTACATCATCATCTTGTATATGGCGGCGATCTTCGCGTAAATGTAAAGTAATCCCCTCTGCACCCGCCTCTTCACAAACCAAAGCAGCTTGAACTGGATCAGGGTAAGCCGTGCCACGCGCTTGTCTTAATGTCGCAACATGATCAATATTTACACCTAAAATTACAGCCATAAAAATATCCTAACATTTACTCTCTAAACATTTAAAATGCTTTAAGAAAATTAAGTTTGTGTACTTTGAATCCACAGCTGACGGCTTTTTAATGGCCGATCGCCTAATAAAGCACTAATCATCTGACGATATAGTTTACCCAACAATTGCAGTTGTTCTAAAGAAAAATCTCGACCATCTTCATAGCTTTGCATTGAAGTAATTAGAGCACCAGAAAGTGTAGAACGTGAAGCTTGCCTTACTGGTAAAAATCCATCATTGAGTTGGAATTGATAATGTTGCAAAGCTTCTACTGCTGTTTGATTTGCATCTACAGAAAAATCGATTGCATAACCTAGTTCTTGTAATAAAACATGTTCAAACTGTCGAAGAATTTGTCGAAGAAATAAAGCGGCTTGCTCATGCAAAGCAAGTTGCTGTAACTGCAATAAAATCAGTTGATATTGTTCAAATGTTTGTGGCATTGCCTCTTCCAAAGTACAAAGACGCAATAGAATTTCATTCAAATAAAAACCAGCAAAAAATGCATCACCGTGAAAAAATACAGGTTGATTGAGAATTTCTAATTTTGTGAAATTTTTAAGTTCAGATTTACCCGTCGCTTGAATACGAATAGGTTGATATTGAGGCGGAGGAATTTGTCTTAAAATTCCATCCACCCGACCATATTCTTGAGTAAATAAATGCACAATATGGCTTTTTTCGCGATATTTACGATGATGAATTAAATAGCCATGTAGGACTTCATTACGCATCATAAAACGATACTAGTCCTTTTCTTTCTCGTCCTTTTCATCATCGCCATCAGGAATAACCGCACCAACCACAGCTGCAGTTCCTTTTACCACGCCTTTTGTGGTTTTATAGGCAACTTTAACAGGGACTGTAACTATTTTAGTAATACAGCCCTGTAGCAAAAAGACACAAGAAACAATTACAAGAGCTTTAATCATCACAGAACCTCTTAGATATCGCTATAACCTAAGCTTTTTAAAGCGCGTTCGTCGTCAGACCAGCCACCTTTAACTTTTACCCAAAGAGTAAGCATGATTTTTTGTTCAAACATTTTTTCCATGTCTGTACGTGCATCCATACCAATACTTTTCAGCTTTGCGCCTTTATCACCAATCACAATGGCTTTTTGTCCTTGACGCTCAACAAAGATCGTTGCATCGATATAAGTACATGGTGGTTTTAAGCGTCCTGTTTTTTCATTTACAGTTGCTTCTTCTGTTTTAAATGATTCAATTTGTACCGTTAAATCATATGGTAATTCTTCACCCAACTGACGCATGATTTTCTCACGAATAATTTCACTCGCAAGAAAACGCTCAGAACGATCTGTAATTTGATCCAATGAATACAAAGGTGGCTGATAAGGTAAATACTTTTCAATCGTGTCACGCAAATGTTCTAAATTCGCGCCGCGTAAAGCGGATACGGGAACAATTTCAGCAAAATTCATTAACTTCGCTCGTTCTTGAATCAGCGGCAATGCTTCATTTTTGTTTTCAAAAGTATCTAACTTATTAATTACAAGAATCACTGGCATATCTGCATTTTTCAGCTTTTCCAAAACAAGCTCATCGTTTTGAGTCCACTTTTGTGCATCAACAACAAATAAAACCAAATTCACATCACGTAACGCCGAATGTGCCGCACGATTCATCATCTTGTTAATCGCACGTACTTCTTTCTTATGCATACCTGGCGTATCTACAAATACTGCTTGTGATTTTTCGCGTGAATCAATCCCCACAATCTTATGACGCGTAGTTTGTGGCTTACGGGATGTAATAGAAAGCTTCTGGCCCAACAGGTGATTCATTAATGTTGATTTTCCAACATTAGGTCGACCAACAATTGCAACAAAACCGCTTTTAAAATCAGAAGGAATTGTCGTTCCTTGCGAACTAAAAAATTGATTAATTAAATCATTACCATCTTGCTGTTCAGTAGCTTCAGATGGATTTTGAGGTAAAGGATTTTCATTTGAATGAGACATCAGGTTATTGCTCCAATAATTTTAAAATTTCTGCCGCTGCCGTTTGTTCGGCAAAACGACGACTTGAGCCCTCGCCTTGAATTTTTGGCAATCCCTCAATCAAACATTCCACTTTAAAATGTTGATTTGGGGCATCACCCTGAATATCTACAACCTCGTAAACTGGGAGAGGTTTTTTACGTGCTTGTAAATACTCTTGTAACCGTGATTTGGGATCTTTCAGTTGATCAGTTGGTTCGATATGATCTAAATAAGGTTCATACCATTTTAGCACAATGCTTTGTAGCAAGTTCAGATCATTACAGTCTAAATAAATAGCACCAATAATCGCCTCCACTGTGTCCGCAAGAATGGATTCGCGATGATGTCCACCAGATTTTAATTCACCTGTACTTAAAATTAATGACTGACTAAGTTGTAAATCATTTGCGATCTTCCCTAAAGCTTCTTGACGAACTAACGTCGCACGCATACGCGTTAAACGCCCTTCATTTTCTTGCGGGTAAGTACAATATAAATAATTGGCGACAATCATTCCTAATAATGAATCGCCTAGAAATTCTAGGCGCTCATAATTATGCTTATGACTCACAGAACGATGGGTTAAGGCAAGTTTTAGCAAGTCAATCTGCTTAAACTGGTACCCTATTCGCCCTTGCAATCTTGAATCATTCAGCTTGCTTTGCAGATTTTTGGTCAAAAGTCTTCTCAAAAGTCATAACTAAACTAATATTCAGCATAAAAGGCTTACGCACTTCATACTTCTTCTTTACGATAAGATCATCTTTGTAAGTGACCTGAGCAATATCCTTAAAACTAATATCACGGATATTATTCATACTTAACCTCTGATCCATTTGAGACACAAACTTTGTTGGAGTGATATTGTCAGGAGCTTCTTTAAGTAACTCTTGAATTTGAGTATCAACAACTTTGTCATCCCAATATGCTGGCCAAATTGCTACCGCAGCTTTTACTGCAATTGCAAATAAAACCACCCCAAATAAAATTGCAATATACGAAGCCCCTTGTTGAGATTTACGCATTTGATATTTCCTTTATGTTTTTATTAATCAATCTTACCATTTCGGTTAAAACTTGGAATATTAAATCCAGGTTCTTTATGCATCCATACATAAAAAGCACGACCCGTTAAATTCGCTTCAGGTACGAAACCCCAAAAACGACTGTCCGCACTTTGATCTCGATTATCACCCATTGCAAAGTATTGTCCTTGAGGAACTGTCACCTCCCAATCTTGACCATTACTTTGAATAAACACATCATTTTCTTTCGCAACAAAAGGAACTAAAGATTCAGCACCTTTTAATTGTGCAAACTGGAATTGTTCAGCCAAAGGATTTCGTCCATCTAAATAACGAATCAAATGCTGGTGTTCCCCTAAAGTTTCTTTAAAATAATAAACCGTAGGTGTTTCTAGCTGATCTTTCTCACGCATAAACTCAGTCGCAACTTTTGCAATTTGTTTACCATTAATAATCAACTGTCCTGCCTTAAACTGAATATGATCACCTGGTAGACCAACTACTCGCTTGATATAGCTAATGGTTGGTTGAGGCGGATAACGGAATACAATAACTTCACCACGTTTAGGCTCACCAACATTCAGCACTTTAGTATTGACAATAGGTAAACGCACACCATAGTCAAATTTATTGACTAAAATAAAATCCCCTGTCTCCAAGGTCGGTACCATAGAGTCCGAAGGAATATTGAAAGGTTCATACAAGAAAGATCGAAGAATTAAGACGACAGCTAAGACTGGCCAAAAATCATATGCCCAAGTAATAACAAAATTTTCCTGATCACGCCCTTTATTCGCTCGCTGTTTAAACACAAACTTATCAAGCAACCACACCAAGAAAAAAATCAGCGTAGCAGGCACTAGAATCAAATTAAAATCAAAATCCACAAACCCTCACTCGCAGCCATGCTGCTCGTCTCACGGCTAGAGAATGATAAGATTCTCTAGCCTTATTTTTTATCGATCTACTTTCAATACAGCTAAGAACGCTTCTTGTGGAATTTCAACACTTCCCACTTGTTTCATGCGTTTCTTACCTTCTTTTTGTTTAGAAAGAAGTTTCTTCTTACGCGAAACGTCACCACCATAACATTTAGCCAATACGTTTTTACGCATCGCCTTTACAGTAGAACGTGCAATAATTTGCGCACCAATAGCAGCTTGAATTGCAACATCAAACATTTGACGAGGAATGAGATCCTTCATTTTCTCAACCAATGCGATCCCACGATGACGCGCATCCTGACGATGGCAAATCATTGCCAACGCATCCACCTTCTCGCTATTAATTAACACATCCACCTTAACTAAAGATGAACTCTCAAAACGTACAAAGTTGTAATCCAACGAAGCAAAACCACGCGAGCAAGATTTCAATTTATCAAAGAAATCCATCACCACTTCAGCCATCGGAATCTCAAAGGTAACTGAAACCTGATTACCTAAGAATTTCATATCCTTTTGAACACCACGACGTTCAATACATAAAGTCATGACATTACCAAGATACTCTTGAGGAACCAAAATATGGCACTCAGCAATTGGTTCACGTAAATCTTCAACTGTTGAAGCATCAGGCATTTTTGAAGGACTGTCGATATAAATCGTTTCACCCTTTTTAGTCACAGCTTCATAAATCACTGTTGGTGCTGAACTAATCAAATCTAAATCGTATTCACGCTCTAAGCGTTCTTGTACGATTTCCATATGCAGCATGCCTAAGAAACCACAACGGAAACCAAAGCCTAAAGCATCAGAACTTTCAGGTTCAAAAAACAAAGCTGAATCGTTAATCTGTAGTTTTTGTAGGGCTTCACGGAATGGTTCAAAGTCACTTGAATCAATCGGAAATAGACCTGCATATACCTGTGGTTCCAACCTCACCTGCTTCAAGGATATCCGTTTCAGTATGCTTAGGGTTAAACACACCAACTGAAGTCACAGGATGTGCTTGTCCTGTTGACTTAACAAGCATTTTATCACCCTTGCGGATACGCCCTTGTTTAATACGAACAAGCGAGACAACGCCTAGATAGTTATCAAACCATGAGTCGATAATCAAAGCTTGTAAAGGTGCATCACGATCACCCTCAGGTGCAGGAATAACATCGACTAGACGCTCTAAAACACCTTCAACCCCCAAACCAGTTTTTGCTGAACATGTTGGAGCGTCAGTTGCTTCAATCCCAATAATCTCTTCAATTTCATGAATCACACGCTCAGGTTCAGCCTGCGGTAAATCAATTTTATTGAGAATTGGTAGTACTTCTAAGCCCTGCTCAATTGCTGTATAACAGTTCGCAACAGATTGAGCCTCAACGCCTTGTGCAGCATCAACAACAAGCAAAGCTCCTTCACACGCAGCTAAAGAACGCGAAACCTCGTAAGAGAAATCAACGTGTCCAGGCGTATCAATAAAGTTTAATTGATATTGCTGACCATTTGGATGCGTATAATAAAGCGTAACTGATGCCGCCTTAATCGTAATCCCACGTTCACGCTCAAGCTCCATAGAGTCTAATACCTGAGCTTGCATTTCACGATCTTGAAGGCCACCGCACATTTGAATAAAACGGTCGGCCAAAGTCGACTTACCATGGTCAATATGAGCAATGATCGAGAAATTTCGTATATTTTTGATATCTACGGATTTTTTAGCTTGCGCCATGGGTTACCTTGAGAAAATAGAGCGCCCTATACTTATAAAAAGCAATGAGCCAAAATGGTTTAACAAAATTGTTGGGGATTATAGCAGAATGGCATTTTAAAGTATTCAAAATAATTCTGCGCTTTTATACCAAAACTCAAAGCAATAATGACTTAATACTCTCATTTTTCCGCATAGGAAATTGAAAAATCCATCGGATCTAATTCATTTGAAATTGGCTGATAAGCCTGCGTAAAACTCGGCGACATACGCTTTGGTCGACCAGTCGCAATTTCAATACATGCCCATTTAGTATTTCCTACGAATAAAACACTTTGATCTTTTGGTCGATAAAATGCGTACTGACGGAATGAATAGAGCGCATTAATGTCATCCAACCAAGTTCGTAAAATGATTTCTTCACCCTCAAGCGCAGCTTTACGATATTGAACATGATGCTCAACCGCCACCATCGCATGTTTTAACTCTAAATATTGGGTTAAGCCTAAACCTAATATTTCTATATGCGCTGCTGCAACATCCTGCATCCATTGGATGTAAATAACATTGTTGACATGACCCAATACATCAATATGTTGTGGTTGAACCTGTATTTTTAAATCAAAAATTGTGCTCATAATTTTTCGTACTTCAACAACAAAAGTTCAGTGCCGTACCTTAGTCTAAACAACTCAGTATTACAAAATAAAAAAACCACCCTATCCAATAGAGTGGTTTTCTCATTTATTTGATTACTTCGGTAAACGCAATCCTAAAATTGCACGTTGGCCTTGGCGAATAATCGTTACTCGCGCAACACTATTTTTAGGTAAAGCGGCAACCGTTTTTGCAAACATTTGACTGTTCGTAATTGCCGTTCCATTTACTTGAACAATAACATCGCCAGCAACGATATTAGATAGAGATGCTAATCCACCACGTTTAACATCTTGAACCAAAATTCCACCACGAACATTTAAACTTGCTAATTCAGCTTCTGTGAGTGTACGGATACTCATACCCAACCCACTGGTTGGATTATTTTTGTCTTCTGCTGCTGGTGTATCATCAGGTGCCGTACCCAATGTCGCTGAAATTGTACGTGTTTTATCATCACGTAAAATCTCTAACTGAATTGTTTGATCTGGTGCAGTACGGTTCAACACATTGAGTAAATCACCTGTACGAGAAATCGAAGTACCATTGATTTTTAAAATCACATCACCTGATTTAAGCCCAGCTTTTTCAGCAGGCGATTTCGGTGTAACTTGATTAACTAGAGAACCTTCTGGTTTTGGTAATTTATAGGCTTCCGCTAAATTTCGATCAATATCTTGCAACATAACGCCTAGATAAGAACGTGTCACTTTGCCATTGGTTTTAAGCTGTTGAACAACATCCATTGCAACATCAATTGGAATCGAGAACGACAAGCCCATATAACCGCCCGTACCACTAAAAATACGAGAGTTCACACCAACCACTTCACCCTTCTGATTGAAAAGTGGTCCACCAGAGTTACCAGGGTTTAAAGCAGCATCTGTTTGAATAAATGGCACTGATGTTTCGCCACTCATGTTACGGGATTTAGCACTCACAATCCCTGCTGATGCTGAGTAATCGAAACCAAATGGAGAACCAATCGCCAAAACAGGCTCACCGACTTTTAACTGGTCGACATTACCAACTTTTAATTCAGGAAAATTCGTACCATTTACTTTTAGTACAGCAACATCAGTACGTTCATCACTACCAACCAATGTCGCATCAAGTTCACGGCGGTCATTCAATGTGATACTAATTCGTGATGCATTTTCAATAACATGATGATTTGTAACTAAGTAACCATCTTTACTAATGAAAAATGCACTTCCATAAGCTGTTTTTTCTTGTGGTCCCTGCTGTTGAGGGATAATCACTTGATTACCAAAGAAACGGCGTAAGATTTCAGGAACCTGTTGTTGCAATAACTCTTCCTGAGTCATTTTCTTCACAACATTCACACTCACTACAGCTGGACTAACCTGCTCAACGAGATTTGAAAAATCTACTGGAGCTGCGGCATCGACTTGAGCTGCTGCTACTGTAAATACCGCTGCAAACATTCCTTGTTGTAAATATCGACTTTTCATGAAGCAAGAACCTACATACTGATGATCGAATAAAAATTTAAGGTTATGTTGTATCATAACCATTTCATACGTTTCGTTAAAAAATGTTTATATTTTCAATGTATACAAAGAAATAAAAACCTAAAATGTGAATAAATTGTGGAGGAAAATTAATATAACCACTGTTCAAAACAGGTTTTATAATGACCAACTTAAACTCACATTAAAAAAATGTTCCTAAACGTAATTGCATGATTATTGGTATGTAGCAATACAACAAAACAAGTAAATTATTGACTCATTCGCCAAAAAATCGCTCAATTCTAAGCAGATTAGCTCTTGCCTTTTTGTTCAAAAAGCGTTGTCATTAGCGAACGTTTGAAATTGAAGCAGATCGACATGCCTGATTTAGAAACAATTCATCATTTTGACATGATTATTGTGGGCAGTGGCGGTGCAGGTTTAAGCCTAGCACTCTCTTTACCAAGTCATTACAACATCGCGATTTTAGCAAAGGCTGCGCTCACAGAAGCGAGTACCTATTATGCTCAAGGTGGTGTTGCTGCGGTATTAGATGAGACTGACTCAATTCAACAACATATTAATGACACGATGATTGCAGGTGCACATTTATGTGAACTAGATGCAGTAAAGCATACAGTCGAAGGTGGTAAACCCTCAGTTGATTTTTTATTAGAACAGGGTGTTCAATTTACATTAGACGATGATGAGCAACTCCACTTAACGCGCGAAGGTGGTCACTCACAGCGTCGGATTATTCACTCAGCCGATGCAACCGGCAAAGCAATTTCAACAACTTTAGTCGAGCGTGCAAAAGAAAGAAAAAATATTATAATTTTTGAAAACTATATTGCGATTGATCTCATCACAAAACACAAACTTGGTCATTTAGGTGAAAAGAATAGAGCGATTGGCTTATATGCTTTAGATGAGAAAAATGAACAAGTCCATACCTTCTTAGCGCCATTTACAGCACTGGCTTGTGGCGGTGCAATGAAAGCATATCTTTATACGTCTAATCCTGACATTGCAACAGGCGATGGTATTGCAATGGCTTATCGAGCAGGTTGCCGTGTTGCTAATATGGAATTCAATCAATTCCATCCAACTTGTTTATATCATCCCAAAGCGCGTTCTTTCTTAATTACCGAAGCAATGCGTGGCGAAGGTGCTTATTTGCGCTTACCAGACGGCGAGCGTTTCATGCTACGTTTTGATGAACGTGCTGAACTTGCACCGCGTGATATTGTGGCACGTACCATCGACCATGAAATCAAGCGCCTAGGTATTCGCCATGTTTGGCTAGATATCACGCATAAATCACCAAAATTTATTATCGAGCACTTCCCTACTTTATATGCACGACTTATTGAACTTGGTATCGATATCACCAAAGATATGATCCCTGTCGTTCCAGCTGCACATTACACCTGTGGCGGTGTTGTCGTTGATGAGAATAGTCAAACCGATTTAGATGGCTTATATGCAATTGGTGAGACTTCGTATACTGGCTTACACGGCGCTAATCGTATGGCAAGTAACTCACTGCTTGAATGTTTTGTGTATGGCATGAGTGCAGCTAACGATATCCAACAAAAATTTGATTCGGACTTTAAATTCCCTACTGTACCATCTTGGGACGAGTCTCAAGTTACAGATGCGGATGAAGATGTAGTAATTCTGCAAAATTGGGATGAGTTGCGTTCAACTATGTGGAACTATGTCGGTATTGTTCGTACCACTAAGCGTTTGCAACGCGCCTTACACCGTATCGAAATGCTGAAACGCGAAATCACTGAGTATTATCAAGATTATCGTGTCAGCAAAAACTTGATCGAATTGCGTAACCTAGTTCTAGTTTCAGAAATGATTGTGCGTTGTGCGATGGAACGCAAGGAATCTCGTGGTTTACATTACACACTTGATTATCCTGAGCTTTCTAATGAAATTCGTAAAACAGTTTTGACACCGCCAAACTTTAAAGTAGAACAGCCTTTGGTGAATGAGTGATGAAATTAAGGCTAAAGATTCTTCCTTCTATATCTTTAGCCTCCAAAATTATTCATAAATTCGAGCAGCCATAAGCATTTCTGCAAAGGTTTTCCAATCAGGTTGAGCTAAACGGTCAACCTGATCTGTATTTTTATAATATCCGTCCATATCTTCAGTCCATGAAGCTAAAGCATCAAGAAAATCAGCCAGATTGATATTCTCCCAACCATTGGGATCATCTATAAGATTCTGACGTAATTTTTGAATAAAAATCGCGAGTTCAATATGACTCGATATCGCATCAATTGCCTTATCTAAATGATAGCTATCATGATCTTTATTCATAAGGACTGGCCTATTTCAAATATTGCAGCGCCTCGCCAAACACAACATCAGCATTCTGTGTTGCATCCAAACGCTTGATTCGTTCAGGCTCTGTTTGCCATAAAGTTTCATAACCCGCACGCACTTTAGCAAAGAAACTTAACTTCTCTTGCTCAAAACGGTCCAATGCCCCACGCTCACGCGCACGAGTCATGCCCAACTCAATCGGTGCATCCAACCAAAAAGTAATATTCGGCATTTTCGCCACAAAAGTTTGATTTAACAGTTGCAACTTTTCCTGACTTAAACCACGTCCAGAACATTGATAAGCAAAACTGGCATCGGTAAAACGATCACTTAACACAATCTTACCCGCCTCTAATGCAGGTAAAATCACTTGCTGTAAATGCTGTGCACGCGCTGCATAAATCAATAACAGCTCGGTATCATGACTCATTTGCTCTTCATGATTCACCGCCAATAATAGTGAACGAATCTGCTCGGCAAGTGGTGTACCACCTGGTTCACGAGTCAACACCACTTCTTTACCTTGTTGTTCAAAGTACTGATGAATTTTACGAATCAGTGTTGTTTTCCCTACACCTTCCGTACCTTCAAAACTAATAAACATCATTCACCTTGCTTTTTCTTTGAACGTAGCACAGTTAAATATTCTTGAACTGCACGATTATGGTCTTCTAAAGACGCTGTAAATTTATGACCACCATTACCTGTGGCAACGAAATAAATATTTTTGGCATTATCAGGGTGCATAGCCGCTTCAATCGCTTTTTTACTTGGCAATGCAATTGGTGTTGGTGGTAAACCATTAATAGTATAGGTGTTATAAGATGTAGGCGTACGCAAGTCATTACGTGTGATATTGCCTTTATAATTATCGCCCATGCCATAAATCACTGTTGGATCAGTTTGCAAGCGCATACCTATTTTTAAGCGGCGTACAAAAACACCAGAAACTTGCTGAAGCTCACTATCCAAACTCGTTTCTTTCTCAATAATAGAAGCCATGATCAATGCTTCATATTTATCTTTATAAGGCAGATTAGAAGCCTTATTTGCCCAAGCTTCATCTAATGATTTCATTTGGCGATGATATAAATCGGTTAAGATTTTTTTATCTGTTTCACCTTTAGCGAAGAAATAAGTATCTGGCGCAAATAGACCTTCTGGATGTGAATAAGGAATATCGAGTGCTTTTAACAATTGATCTTGGGGTAAATCCAAAATTGTTTTGGTTACATTCGAATCTTTTTTAAGATTTTGAACAAGCTGCTTAAATGTTGTCCCTTCTATCACCAAAATTCGATTCATCTGTGCATTTTCTGCATCAGACAACATCGATAAAACTTGGCGAATGCTCATTCCCTGCGTGACTTCATACACACCAGCTTTCATGCTGTCATGGATTAAAAACTTTTGATAAAGCTTTAACACAATAGGTAAGCTGACTTTACCTTCTTTGGCTAGGCGATCAATAAATCTGGAATAAGTATCCCCAGATGAAATCACTAAAAGTTGCTTTTTGCCATCAACAGGGTAATTTTTAAAAAGATTTGCCCATAAAATACCAAATATAACCAAAGCTAAAAGGAAAATAGCAATCCAAAAGGCTTTGAAAGTAGATTTCGGTTTAGCCTTTGGCTTTTTCTTGCTTTTGCTCGTGTTTGGTGACTTTGGCATATTAATCAATCTGGTTAAGTTTTAAAGTATGAAATAAATCATGATATGGCTGTTGAGCTAAAACTCGATGATCAAATCGAATTACGGCTTTCATAGGATGTAAAGCATTACAGAAAAATAAACTCTGAATCTGCCCAAGCTCATGCATTTCGACACAACGCTGTTCACATTTCACCTCATATTGTTGCATCAGAGAAAGGATTTTTGCTCGCATAACACCGTGGACGCCATTATAACGAAGTTCTGGTGTAATCCATTGATCATTTATACGAATGAAACAATTACTGCTCACCCCTTCAACAATATTTCCCTGAACATCACTCACCAAAGCCTCTAACCAACCTTGTTGATCAGCTTCTTGCTTTAATAACACTTGTTCTAAGCGATTTAATGTTTTCAGTCCAACAAGATGAGGCATATTTAAACCTAAAGCATGTGTCAGTAAACCACTTTCAATCCATTCTGGTTGAAAAGCTTGCATGACTCTTGGGTAATACCACACATAAATATCCGCTGCATGTAAAGGCAGACTATAACCACGATCACCTTCACCACGACTAACAACCACTTTTAAAGTGCCATTTAGTTGAGAATTCTGCTGTTGCAGTTGTTCAAGTGAGGATTCAATCAAAGATAAATCTGCATCTAAACTTAAACTTTTGCAGGCCAAAGCTAAGCGTGCAAGATGCAGCTCTTTTAACTCAAAATTGTTTTGAAAAAGTCGAGCCGTTGTAAAACAACCATCACCATAATGAAAAGCGCGATCAAGCAAAGGAATAGACTCAATCAGTTGTCCATTTTTATAGCATTGCATGATCCAAACACCTTTCAAAATTTTGCATATAGTCGCACTAAATAGCAGAACAACCTATTGATTTTAAAAAATTATAACAACTTAAAATTTATAAATAAAAATTTCTTTTTTATCAATAATTCAGCATAGCTTATCTCATTTATATATTTCTCTATTTTTCATATCAAATTCGATTTTAATTATTTTTTTTGCAAAAAAACTGGCGTTATGCTGCATCCATATTCCAAACATACATTGAATTTTTAGGGGTTTTCATGCGTTTATCTCAAATTAAAGTTGGTATTATTGCCACACTATTATCAGTTTCCTCGTTTGCTGCTCAAGAATTCTTGAACGTTTCTTATGATCCTACGCGTGAGCTATATACGGATTTTAATAAACAATTTGGTACTTTTTGGAAACAACGTACTGGGCAAGATATTGATTTCAAGCAGTCACATGGCGGTTCAGGAAAGCAGGCACGAGCTGTAATAGATGGTCTAAATGCAGATGTTGTAACCTTAGCGCTTGCCGCTGATATTAATGAAATTGCAGAAAAGTCAAAATTATTACCAAGCAATTGGCAAAAGAAATTACCAAATAATTCGACACCTTATACCTCAACAATTGTGTTCCTCGTTCGCAAAGACAATCCTAAACAAATCAAGGATTGGAGTGATCTCATTAAACCCGGTGTAGAAATTATTACACCAAATCCAAAAACCTCAGGCGGTGCTCGTTGGAACTATTTGGCAGCTTGGGCATGGGCGAAACACCAGAAAGGTGGCAACGATGCAAAAGCGCAAGAATTTGTTCGCCAAATTTATAAACAAACCAAAGTGCTTGATTCTGGCGCTCGCGGTGCAACTACTACATTCGCTGAACGTGGTATTGGTGACGTCTTATTGGCTTGGGAAAATGAAGCTTATCTCGCAGTACGAGAGCAACCGGGTAAATTCGAGATCATTACGCCATCTCTTTCCATCCTTGCAGAACCACCAGTTGCCATTGTAGAAAAAAATGCAGCAAAGAAAGGCAATTCTCAAATCGCTCGTGGCTACTTAAATTATCTTTACTCTCCAGCTGGGCAAGAAATCGCTGCTCGTAATTTCTACCGCCCGCGTAATGCCGCAATTTTAAAAAAATACAGTACAACCTTTAAGCCACTTAAATTGGTGACAATTGATCAAGAGTTTGGCGGCTGGAATAAAGTACAAAAAACTCACTTTGATAATGGTGGTGTGTTTGACCAGATCGTAAAACTCAACAGCACAGGTAAATAAAATCCCTCTCTTGCATGGCTACAAACGCAACTCGCCTTTTAGCGTGTAGTTCACAAGAGAGCTTTTCAGGGATTCTAAGGAGATTAGACATGATTCATACTGTAATTGTTCCCGGTGTTGGTGGTAGTGAAGCACAACATTGGCAGTCTTGGTTACAACGTAAGCTCGTGTCTAGTTCTCGCGTTGAACAAACTCACTGGGATCGCCCTGTGTTAAGTGAATGGATTACTCAATTTGTTAAAACTATTGTTGCAGCTCCAGCACCTGTCCAAATCGTGGCACATAGTTTTGGTTGTTTAACTAGTGTTGCCGCACTCTCTGAACACCCAGAACTCAGAGCAAAAGTGAAAAATCTAATTTTGGTTGCGCCTGCAAATCCTGCACGTTTTGGTGAATCAGGTTTCGCTCGTCATAGTTTGACTGATTACAAGCAGTATTTTCATCAACTTAAGATTGACGTACCAGCCACGTTATTGATTAGTGAAAATGATCCGTGGTTAGGTTATGCCGATGCTCTACAACTTGCTCAGGCTTGGAAACTAACCCCAATCAATTTAGGTGCTGTTGGTCATATCAATGTCGCATCTGGATTTGGCCCTTTCCCTGAGATCCTGAACTACTTGCTGCCTGAAAAAAAGATGCTGCCAATCCCTCGAATGAGTCAGGCAAATTTTAATTTGAAATTTGCCTAACTTTACTCTCGTGTTTTTAGTATTCGTATTATTTATTTGCTTGTTTTAGCAAACATTTCTCTTTGAGGAAATATCATGTCGCAGCGTTCCCGAGTGCTGCCTGGGTTTGGTCTATCATTAGGCTTTACCCTCGCTTACGTGTCTTTGATTGTGCTTATTCCTTTATCTGCTGTCTTTATCAAATCTTTTGGAATTGGGTGGGATGGCTTATGGGAAATTTTAACTTCAGAACGAATTTTAAAGTCCTTACAGCTTAGCTTTAGTGCTGCATTAATCGCTGCACTAGTTAACGTTATTTTTGGCTTGTTACTGGCTTGGTGTTTAGTACGTTATAGCTTTCCAGGTAAACGGATTGTTGATGCATTAGTTGATTTGCCCTTTGCTCTACCAACTGCCGTTGCAGGTATTGCACTCACCTCTTTATATGCACCAACAGGCTGGATTGGACAATATCTTTCTCCGCTTGGGATTGAAGTGGCTTATACACCAATTGGGATCACACTTGCTTTAATCTTTATTGGTCTACCCTTTGTGGTCCGTACTGTTCAACCAGTACTCAGTGATATTGAAACCGAACTGGAGGAAGCTGCTTCTGCCCTAGGTGCAAATCGTTGGCAGACCATTATCAAAATCATTTTACCAATACTATTCCCTGCATTGCTCACTGGGTTCGCTTTAGCTTTTGCCCGCGGTGTCGGTGAATACGGTTCCGTGATTTTTATTGCAGGCAATCAACCCTATAAAACTGAAATTGCCCCCCTGATGATCATCTCTCGCTTAGAGGAATATGATTACACAGGTGCAACGACCATTGCCGTAGTCATGCTCATTCTGTCATTTGCCATTCTATTTTTAATTAACTTAGTACAAGCATGGGCGAGCCGTCGCACTGGGAGAGTTGCACAATGAGCCTAAATACCAACAGCAATGCTTTAGCTCTCAAACTTCAAAGTCGAGATGCAACTCGCGAACCGACATGGGTTCGTTTTAGCCTAATCAGCGTTGCCTTAATCTTTTTCCTCAGTTGTTTAATCTTGCCGCTGATTTTGGTTTTTGTTGAAGCATTTAAACAAGGCTTAGCGGTTTATATCAATGCGTTAACCGATTCAGATACTTTATCAGCTGTAAAACTTACCCTAATTACGGCTGCAATTGCCGTCCCTATTAATGTTGTGTTTGGTGTTGCAGCAGCATGGGCTGTTGCAAAATTCCAGTTTCGCGGTAAAGCCATCTTAACCACCATCATTGATATGCCTTTCTCGGTATCACCTGTGATTGCTGGATTAATGTTAGTTCTAATCTTTGGCACACAAGGTTGGATGGGTGGCTGGTTAATGGATCATGACATCAAAATTTTGTATGCCATCCCAGCGATTGTATTAGCCACTATTTTCATTACCGTTCCATTTGTAGCCCGTGAATTAATCCGGAAGCTCAAGGCACAGAGGAAGAAGAAGCCGCCATTGTCCTTGGAGCTTCAGGTTGGCAAACCTTTTGGAAAGTGACGCTACCCAATATTAAATGGGGTCTGATTTATGGTGTGATTCTATGTAATGCACGTGCAATGGGCGAATTCGGTGCAGTCTCTGTGGTTTCAGGGCATATCCGAGGGCAAACCAATACACTGCCGTTACATGTTGAGATTCTCTATAACGAATACACTTTTAGTGCTGCATTTGCTGTGTCTTCACTATTGGCATTTCTAGCAATCATTACATTAATTTTAAAAACTTGGCTTGAAGCTCGCCAAGACCAAGCAAATGAACATCAATCCAATCAAAATCAACCTAGCCACTAAGGAATAAGCACATGAGTATTCAAGTTAAAAATATTGAAAAACACTTTGGTGCATTCCATGCGCTGAAAAATATCTCTTTAGACTTTCCTGAAGGTGAATTGGTAGCCTTACTTGGCCCTTCAGGTTGCGGTAAAACAACATTATTACGCATCATTGCAGGCTTAGAATCTGCAGATGGTGGTCAGGTGTTACTTGAAGGTGAAGATGCCACAGACATTCATGTCCGTGAACGACAAGTAGGTTTTGTATTCCAGCATTATGCATTGTTCCGTCACATGACTGTTTTTGACAATATTGCCTTTGGTTTACGCGTTCGCCCACGTGCAACACGCCCATCAGAAGCTGAAATTAAAAAACGTGTGACTCGCTTACTTGATCTCGTTCAACTTGGCTTTTTAGCAGACCGTTATCCAGCCCAACTTTCAGGTGGTCAACGCCAACGCATCGCTTTAGCACGTGCACTCGCTGTTGAACCGCGTGTTTTATTACTAGATGAGCCATTTGGCGCACTGGATGCAAAAGTTCGTAAAGAATTACGCCGTTGGTTACGTACTTTACATGATGAACTACATATCACCTCGATCTTTGTAACACATGATCAGGAGGAAGCTTTAGAAGTTGCAGATCAAATTATTGTCATGAATAAAGGTGATGTCGAACAAATTGGCTCACCACGACAAGTCTATGAAAAACCAGCTACGCCATTTGTTTTTGATTTCTTAGGTCAAGCAAATCGCTTTGAAGGTGAACACTCCAACGGTATTATCCATATCGATGAAAATCGCATTCAACTTCCAAATACTGTTGAAGCACCACAAGGAAAAGTAATTGCATTTGCAAGGCCAAATGAATTACATATTCATACCCAACCTCAGAACAACACCATTGAGGCTACTTTCCTACGTGAAGTATGGATAGCTGGGAAAGTTATTGCTGAATTACAAGATCGTAGTGGACGTACGATTGAAATTTTATTAAGTGTAGAAGAAGCAAATTTACATCAATTCAAACCGAATCAAACTGTTTGGATAAGTGCAACTCAACTTCATTTATTTGCAGATCAAACGACGCAAGTTGCTTAGAATAATACCTTGAGGGTCGTTAAAATGTTCTTGCTGAACTTTAGCCGTTCCTCACCTTTTATGTGGAAAATGATTATGAACTTTCAACAACTCAGAATTATTCGAGAAACTGTTCGTCAAAACTTTAATTTAACTGAAGCATCAGCGGCACTTTATACCTCCCAATCAGGTGTCAGTAAACACATTAAAGATTTAGAAGATGAATTAGGCGTGCAACTTTTTGTGCGTAAGGGCAAACGTTTACTTGGACTCACTGAGCCAGGTCAATCTCTCTTGAGTATCGTTGAACGTATGTTGGTTGATGCTGATAACATCAAACGTCTTGCCGATGATTTTAATAAAGTCGATGAAGGCACACTTACAATTGCAACGACACATACCCAAGCACGTTATGTTTTGCCTCCTATTGTGAACCAATTTAAAAAACTATTTCCCAAAGTGCATTTGGTTCTACAACAAGCTAGCCCCGTTGAAATTGCTGAAATGTTGTTACAGGGTGAAGCAGATATTGGTATTGCGACGGAGTCATTAACTACTGAGGAAAATTTGGCGAGCGTACCTTATTATGAATGGCATCACAGTATCATCACCCCGAAAGATCATCCTTTAGCAAAACTAGATAAAATTAGTCTCGACATTTTAGCTGAATACCCACTCATTACTTATCATGGTGGCTTCACAGGTCGTTCAAAAATCGACAAAGCATTTGAAGATGCACATCTGCACGCTGACATCGTCATGTCTGCTTTAGATGCCGATGTAATTAAAACCTATGTTGAGCTAAATATGGGTGTCGGTATTGTCAATGATGTTGCTTATGATGCTGAACGAGATTATCGTTTGCAACAGATCAAAACAGGTATTTTTGGTACAAACACAACGTGGATCGCAGTTCGTAAAGGACATTTACTTCGTGGTTACGGCTATGAGTTCATTTCACTATGTTCGCCAAAAACAGACATTAAAGCACTTAAAAAAGTAGCTTATCCTGAAGAGTAAATAACAAAACAAAAGGTACATAAAAAAGCCTTTTGTTTTCTTTAGATCATAAAAAAAACGAGCTTAAAGCTCGTTTTTTTATATCCAGTTGTTTAGAACTTGAAGTTCACACCAACTTTAGCCACTGGCATCCACTCATATTTGCTCTTGTTAGCAATTTTATCTGCTTCACGATCAGCCGCTGATTGACCTGACTCAACACCACCAACTTTTACCAGACCTTCTGATTTCAGATCAACAGTTGGGTTACCAGTATAGTAAGCACCTACTTCACCAAACACACCTATGTTTTTATAAACTGGAGTGTTAAGACCAAAACCTAAGTATGGAGCAAGTTGGTTGTCATAGTTTAAATGACCTTTTACAGAACCACTGCCGCCAGGTGCATAGTAGTTAGAACCATCGATTTTAATCGTATCGTTTGAGTTAGATACTGACTTTTTCAAATCATAGCTATTATCTAAATAACCAACACCCGCTGCTACATATAATGCACGAGCAAACGCATTTTCATTTGCACCCCATGGATAAATTTCTGCATTTAAATATGCATTTTTATTATCCATATCCATATCATACTTAGTGCCATCAATCTTCAAGCTATCAGACCAAGAGATATCTCCGCCATTATAACCCAAGCTTAGTGCCACATAAGGATTCACACGATATGAAATCGCACCACCATAACCTGTAGTACCCACTTCAGCACGTACAGAAACTGGATCTAAATATGAAGGGAAAGCATAAACTGATTCCTTCACAACTTGTTCATCTGCTGCAAATGCAGTGCCTGCAATCGCTGTTAATGCACCTGCTGCTAACATAACACGCAAAGCTTTCATTGGAGTCTCCTCAAAAAATGCTCTTATTTAAAAATGTATAATTGTTGCTTGTGGAATTAGCATAAAAGAATGATCGCTAACTTTTTATACAGAAAATGATTACTTTTTGTTATTTTTTGATACAAATTCAGAATAATTGTGAATTGTAAAATAATGAATAAAAAACAATAAAATCCGTTTTTATTACAATTTTGTTGCATAAATTTAAAACAGTTTATTGTAACTACTTTTTTCAAAGCTAATTGATCTAATTTAGTGTAAAATCTTCAAAATTTTTTTGGAAGAAGGAAGATCATGTCTCAGCTTTCTACAATCATTGAGCAAGCATTTGAAGACCGCGCCAACTATAGCGCAGCGGACTGCCCTACTGAAATTCGTCAAGCTGTTGAAGAAGCTTTGACTGGCTTAGACAACGGTACACTTCGTGTAGCTGAGAAAATCGATGGTGAATGGGTTGTTCACCAATGGTTAAAAAAAGCAGTTTTATTATCATTCAAACTTAATGACAATAAACCAATCGAGTCTTGTGATCTTCGTTTCTATGACAAAGTTGATACAAAACACGCAGGTTGGACTGAAGAACAATTTAAAGCAGCTGGTGTACGTGTTGTACCGCCTGCTGTTGCTCGTCGTGGAAGTTTCCAAGCGAAAAATGTTGTATTAATGCCATCATATGTCAACATCGGTGCGTATGTTGATGAAGGCACAATGGTTGACACATGGGCAACTGTAGGTTCATGTGCACAAATTGGTAAAAATGTTCACTTGTCTGGTGGCGTTGGTATTGGTGGTGTTTTAGAACCATTACAAGCAAACCCAACAATTATTGAAGACAACTGCTTCATCGGCGCACGTTCTGAAATCGTTGAGGGTGTAATCGTTGAAGAAGGCTCTGTGATTTCAATGGGCGTTTTCATCGGTCAATCAACTAAGATCTTTGATCGTGAAACAGGTGAAATTCACTACGGTCGTGTACCTGCTGGTTCTGTTGTTGTTGCAGGTAACCTTCCTTCTAAATGTGGTACATACAGCTTATATGCTGCAATCATCGTGAAAAAAGTTGATGCTAAAACTCGCGCTAAAACGAGCTTGAACGACTTATTACGTGCAGACTAATCTGTCATTTATTTGAGGAACTTAACTGTTCCTTGGAGCTTCAGTCGCTCCTCGTCTCTACGATCAGACATGGTCGTAGAGATTTTGTTTTTATATAGCATGCTGCTTTTGTTATAACTGTTTGTGGTAACTCTTTATGGCTTCCTTACGTTCTTCTGCAATTCCTGTCTCTGATCCTGCGGCTGGGCTGCGTATTACTGAGATTTTTTATTCTTTGCAAGGCGAAGCGAATACCTTTGGTTTACCGACTGTATTTATCCGCTTAACAGGTTGCCCACTCCGTTGTAGTTACTGTGATACGACTTACTCCTTTGAAGGTGGTGAGCGTTTTTCACTTGAACATATCATCGAAACAGCAAGCCAATATAAAACACCTTATATCTGTGTCACAGGTGGAGAACCTCTGGCACAACCGAATTGCTTGATTTTGTTGCAACGTCTTTGCGATCTAGGTTTTCAAGTTTCTCTCGAAACCAGTGGTGCTTTAGATGTATCAAAAGTTGATTCACGCGTTTCTAAAGTGCTTGATTTGAAAACACCCACTTCAAAAGAAGATCATCGTAATTTATTGAGTAATATTGATCACCTCACGCAGCACGATCAAATCAAATTCGTCATTTGTAATCGAGAAGACTATGAATGGTCTAAACAGCAACTTGAACAATTTCAATTGCAGGAAAAAGTGAGTACAGTTTGGTTCTCACCAGCCTTTGCTGTTGAAAAAGGTGCCGTTGCCTTACCTGCTTTAGCACGTGATTTGGCACAATGGATTTTAGAAGACCATCTCCCCGTTCGGTTCCAACTACAATTACATAAACTGTTGTGGAACGATGAATCTGGTCGTTAGAAAACTTTAAAAGTTCGTTCTCAAAATAGATCAGCTTTTTTCAAATTTATTTTAGGTTGAATCATGGAAAATAATATGCGTTCTCGTGCCATCGTATTATTGTCTGGTGGCTTAGACTCGACAACTTGTCTTGCTTGGGCACAAGCAAACTATGAGTGTATAGCTTTAAGTTTTATGTACGGTCAACGTTCAACAACAGAACTTGATGCAGCTAAAACACTTGCGAAACGTGCAGGTGTTGAACATCGTGTGATTAATATTGATTTGGGTAACTTAGGTGGCTCAGCACTTACAGATCATAACATTGATGTTCCAGAGCAACTACAAGAAGGCATTCCTGTAACTTATGTTCCAGCTCGTAACACAATTTTCCTCTCTTATGCCCTAGCAGCAGCAGAGGTTTTTGATGCTGAAGCGATTGTGATTGGGGTAAATGCTGTTGATTATTCAGGATATCCAGATTGCCGCCCTGAATTTATTGATGCTTTTGCAAATCTTGCTCGTCTTGCAACAAAAGCAGGTGTTGAAGGAAAACCACTTAAAATTGAAACACCTCTGTTACATTTATCCAAAGCGAATATTATACGCTTAGGGATCGAACATGGCGTAGACTATAGTCAAACGGTATCCTGCTACCAAGCAGATGCTCAAGGACGTGCATGTGGCAAATGCGACAGTTGCCGTTTACGTCAACAAGGTTTTATCGAAGCAGGTATTGCGGATCCTACACGTTATACTGAATAGACGATATAGGGTAATAATTAGGTACAATATATGAAGTTTTTCAAATCAAATCTTATTCTTTCTACAATGATGTCAGCTGCTGCATTACTGGCAACAGGGGCTCACGCAGCTGATAATCCTTTACAAACTGCGTATAAAAGTACCAATGTTAAAGCAGCATTGATCAACGTATGTAAAGATCAAACTGCGAAAGGCGGTAAACTCACTTCTGCAGAAGTAAGCAAATTCTGTGGTTGCCAAATTGATGCTCAAGGTAAAGTGACCGAAGCGCAAAAATGGGAAATCCAAAGCGCGATCAATGCCAAGAAAAGCCCTAGTTCTTTAGCTTTTGTACAAAAGCAAAATAAAGACTTACAAGCTTGCTTAGGCGCACCACTCGTTTCTAAGCTAGAAAAGCTAACTGAAGAAGCAATGAAAGCAGCTCAACAAGCGCAGAAAAAATAAGCCTTTGTCGTTCTAAAGAAAGCCTGCATTTTGCAGGCTTTTTTTCTTTTCTGTTAGACTCTATTGATCTTAATTCAGTTGAATTCGCATGCAAGATCAATGGAAAACTAACGCCAATCATAGGCGATCTATCGTGTCATTCAGTGGCGGTAAAGATAGCTCTCTCGCGTTATATCATGCGCTACAATCAGGCACAGTAATCGGTTTGATTGTCATGCTGGAAGAGCAAGGACAACGATCACGTTCACATGCTATGCCTCTTGATATTATTCAAGCACAAGCAGATGCAATTGGTTTACCTGTTTTTATGACATCTTCGAGTTGGGCTGATTACGAAGATAAGTTTATAGATTTAATGAATCAAGCAAAGCAAAAAGGTGCTGAAGTTTTAGTGACAGGTGATCTGGATATGCCTCAACACGGTTGTTGGCATGATCGTGTGACTCAACAAGTTGGTCTTAAATTGGCAATGCCCCTTTGGTTACGCCCACATCGTGAAGTCGTGGAAGAGTTCATCAATTTAGGTTTCCGAAGTGTCGTCGTCACTGTAAATTTAAAGCTCGGTATGAAAGTCGAAGACCTTGGCAAAATCCTAACCTTAGAATATATCCAAGAACTCGAAAGCCGTGATATCGATCCATGTGGTGAAGGCGGCGAATTCCATACTACGGTTATTGATGGGCCAATTTTTAACAAAGCTATTCCTGTACGTCAGTGCAATATTGTTTATCATGAAGAATATGCTTTTCTACCACTTGAATTAGATCAAATTTAATTTATTAAAAGGATGCACAATGTCTGAGAATATTGAATTACCAAATCACGTTTTCCCAACAACACAAGGCGAAATTAATCTAGCCGAGATAGCAAATGAATGGCTGGTGTTATACTTTTATCCCAAAGATTCAACACCTGGATGTACAACCCAAGCTGTTGGTTTTTCATGCTTGAAAGATCAATTTGACGCTTTAGGTTGTCAAATTATTGGTGTATCTCGTGACTCAGTGAAGGCACACCAAAACTTCACTGAAAAGCAATCACTAACCATTGATCTCATCAGTGATAAAGAAGAAGTGCTGTGCAAACATTTTGACGTAATTAAAGAAAAAAACATGTACGGCAAACAAGTGATGGGAATCGAGCGATCAACTTTTATTTACCACAATAAGCAATTGGTTAAATCTTATAGAAAGGTTAAAGCTGCTGGTCATGCTGAACAGGTATTAGAAGATTTAAAAGCATTACAAGCTGGATAAATTGATATTTAAGTACTAAAGGCGAGTTTTAAACTCGCTTTTTTACTGAAGTAAATTGATCAGCGCTTTATTCTTCACGTATGATAAAAAAACTAAAAAAATTACATTTAAGACATCGCCATGGACAAGCTCAAACTTCTTCTTATTTTTCCTTTTTTTATCTCCGCATGTAGTGCAAATGCACCAGATAGCTCGACACGAGACTCTCCTAGTGTGGATCAAATCTCAAAATCTGCGATAGAAATTACTTGCCAAGATTTACAGAATCCAGCTTATCAACAATCAATTTTAAATGCGATTAACGAAATACGACAACATCCACGTCAATGCGGCCAAAAACGCTATCCAGCTGTAGCGCCTCTAGTTTGGAATAGCCATTTATACAACAGCGCATTTGCTCAATCAGAAGATATGGCAAAACACAATTTTCTCGGTCATGTCAGTACTACAGGCTTAGATTTGAAGGCGAGATTAAAACTTTACCACTTCAAAGGTCGTGGCGGTGGTGAAAATGTTGCGCGCGGTCAGAAAAACTTAAATCAAGTCATGGCAACGTGGCTTGCAAGTCCAGTGCATTGTGCAAATCTGATGCACCCTAAATTCACGGATTATGCACTTGCTTGCACATCCGACCGATCTGCAAAACAAAAGGCTTACTGGACTCAACAATTTGGTGTTCGTTAGTCAGTCTGTAATTGATATTGAAAAACTTTCGCCATAATTTTCCATTCACCATGATCAAAAACGAAGGTTAGCGCATCATAAAAATATTTCGGTGAAATCGCACACTCTACATGTGCGACTGCCAGCTGATCATTGAGTAAATGAACTGACATAATTTTATCCTGCCTTGCTTCATGTTTAGATGCAGGTGAAATGCGCTGCGATACCATTGCAAAATAGGTTTGCATGTCCAACTTTAAAATAGGTTCATCTGTAGCATTGATATAAATCGCGTCAGGGTGAAACACATCATTCAACTTGCTCACATCACAAAAATACAAAGCATCAAAATATTTTTGTAGTTGTGAGTTGATTTCAACTATTGCTTGCTGACTCATATTTTTACTCAACTTGATGAACTGTACTTTTTGCTTGTTTCTGCCGTAAGGCCGTAACCGACTCCCCTGCAACACCCCAATTATCTGTATCAACCTCATCGATCACGACAAAGGTAGTGGCAGGATCTTTATCAAGTACACGAACAACCAGCTCTGTTGCTTCTTGAATCAACTGCTGCTTTTGCTGTTGTGAAGCATTTTCTTTCGTGATTTGAATTAAAATATAAGGCATTTCATTTTCCTTGTGATGATTTTTATTATTCAGTTTCCGCCATGATTGCATCCTGAACCGTTTATCGGTTGGCAACACGCTGCATAAAACTGGTTAAATACTTCAAATGCGTAAGCTCTAAACCAATAAATCCAGCCCATCTTGTCACCACAAATAGATAAATATCTGCAATGCTCAAGTCATTTCCTGTTAGATAAAGCTGCCCAGTGAGTTGTTGATCGATCCATGCATAATGTTGGTTTAGAATTTCAGTAAATAGTGCTTTTGTCTGCTCACCATAAGATTCATGGAAAAATGGTGAATACGCTTTATGAATCTCAGAAGCGATAAAATTCATCCATGCCAAGACTTGATAACGTGGCAATGTATTGATTTTCGGTAGTAAATCACCACGCTTTGCTTGATCAACCAAAAATTGACTAATGATCGCCCCTTCAGTTAACAACTGACCATCATCAAGCTGTAAGAGTGGAACTTGCCCTTTAGAATTTAACTGATAAAAATCTTCGCCGGATGTAGTCAGGTGTTGCTGTAAGTCGACTTTGACCAATTCAAAAGGAATACCAATTTCTCTTAAAACAATATGAGGCGCTAAAGAACATGCATTTGGTGAATAAAAAAGTTTCATAAAATCACTCCATCATTTGAGATAAAGCCATCTTATTATTTACATTAATGTGCTTAAATAGCATACAAATCAAATCATTTTTTACATGGTGTAATCAATGACACAACTCAAAAGAATGATGTTCAGCAGTGTCGAACTTTTTTGCTTAGTTGCTGAATATGAAAGTTTTTCCAAAGCCGCATTACATGCCGGCGTTAGCCCCGCGGCCGTGAGTCGTTCAATCTCCCGATTAGAAAAACGTTTAACCACGCCACTTTTTATTCGAACTACACGCCAAGTCCGATTGACCACACAAGGAAAAACCTATTTTGAGGAATGTAAACAAGCACTAAATCAAATTTTAGAAGCAGAACAGCATCTCAAAAACCAAAATCAACAACCTACAGGACTGATTCGCATCAGTGTGCCAACACCTTATGGGCATTATCGAATCTTGCCTTTATTGGCAAAATTTACACAGCAATACCCAGCGATTGAAATTGATATTCAACTGACCAATAAGAATGTAGATTTCATTGCAGAAGGTTTTGACTTGGCGATTCGAGGTAGACAATTTGCCGATTCAAATTTGATTGCACGTAAGCTAGAACAAGCAGAGCTTATCGTGGTTGCATCACCAACATATTTAAAACGATTCGGTACACCACAACAGCTTGAAGATTTACAACATCATAAATGCATTCAGTTTGTGCTACCAAGCACGGGTAAAAATGTACCGTGGCTTTTCAACATCAACCATCAGACCATCGAATATATGACCAACGCTAAACTTCGTTGTTTAGATGATATTTTAGGCACGGTGACATTAGCTAAGCACAATGCAGGCCTATTACAAACTTATCGATTTATAGTGGAAAAAGAACTCGAAAGTGCTGCGCTAATAGAAGTATTGACTGTTTTTTCTGGCGCATCTCGCCCATTTTCTTTGCTTTATCCATCAAAAAAACACGAGTCTTTTCATATCCGTGTTTTTATTGATTTCTTAATCGAAGCATTAAAGTCGTAAAATGATTAGGTTAAATTGCTTTTATCTTCAGCAAAATATTTTCGTTGCAATTCCGCATAGACATTCGTCTTTTTAAATTCACTCAGGAATTTAATCGTTCCTTGAGGAAAATATTCCTTTTGAATATCACCACGATAATACGCCTCTCGCATCGGTGTCGCCGAGATTGCCCCTTTTAAGCTATCCAACTCCACCATTTCCCATTCAGGGAATAGACTCAGGTAATAAGATGATTCATCTTTAAAATGACCAATCAAACCTACTTTTGCATCGGGCTGAATGACGCTATTAACCAAATCTTTAACTTGCTTCACCCACTTTTGATCATTATAAACGTCAACAACATGTACAAAACGAATCCGTTTCTGATCCTGTTTAGAGAAGTTGGAAAGAATCATTTGCTCACGTTCTATCGCTAAAAATGGATTCTTAATATTTCTCTCGGGCTGTGCTGAACCGAGAGCTAAAATCACAGATTGACTTTGTTGTAGTGCAATTTCAATGGTTTGCAGATGTGCCAAATGAAATGGCTGAAAGCGTCCAATAAAAACAAGATAGTCAAATGTGTACATAGGCTTAATTTCACTTTTTGTGAACTCATCAGTTGCACTATATTCAGTAAATATGCGACATAATGAGGGCACTTAAAAAATCAATCTGGATTAAAGCAAGGATAGTACGATGACACTTAGCTGTATTCAACAACCTCATCAACATTTGCAAGCAAATTTAGAAGATGGCGTACTCACCTTAGCCATTAACCGTTCAGAAGCAAAGAATGCGCTTTACGGCGAATTGTATCTTTGGATCGCTCAAGCATTAGATGAAGCTGATGCAAACAAAGAAGTTCGTGTCGTAATTTTCCGTGGTGCAGAACAAGACTTTACCGCGGGTAATGACATGAAAGACTTTATGGGCTTCATGCAAAAACCATACGAAGGCAAAGCAGGTGATCAACCTCCATTTGTCCTATTAAAAGCAGCAGCTCGTTTCTCTAAACCTCTCATTATTGCAGTGAAAGGTGTTGCAATTGGTATTGGCGTAACAATCTTATTACATGCTGATATCGTATTTGCAGACAATACTGCCCTATTCCAAATTCCATTCGTAAGTTTAGGTCTTTCTCCTGAAGGTGCTGCGAGTCGTCTATTGGTCAAACAAGCAGGCTATCAAAAAGCGGCTGAATTATTATTCACGGCGAAGAAGTTTGATGCTGCAACAGCGGTTAAGGCAAATCTTGTCAATGACGTAGTTGAAGACGTTTATGCAACTGCTCAACAAACTGCACAACATCTAGCGGCATTACCGTTAGCATCATTAAAACAAAGCAAAGCACTCATGAAAAAAGACTTGGCTGAAATCATCGCTTGTGTAGATGACGAAGCAGAAATCTTTATGCAACGTGTTCGCTCACCTGAAATGATGGAAGCTGTGCAAGCATTTATGCAAAAACGTAAACCTGACTTTTCTCAGTTCAATTAATGAGGCAATAACTCATTAATAAAACGAAACCACTTCATTGCAAAATCGAGGTGGTTTTTTTATTGAACGTCCCAATATGAATATAAAAGTTTTAGGAAAATACCAAACTCATGTCAGATCAAAATCAAGTTGAAAAAAAGCGCTATTATGAACCTGCCCCACAAGACATCGATATTGCCAACTTCCGTAAGGTTGTTGAAAGCAGACGCTCTGTGCGTAAATTTACAGATAAACCAATTCCAAATGAAGTTTTAGATGAATGTTTAGATTTGGCGCTACTTGCACCAAACTCATCCAACTTACAACCTTGGACATTTTATGTCGTTCAAAACCCGAGTAAGAAAAAGCAACTTGTTAAAGCGTGTCTAAACCAACTTGCTGCTAAAACTGCCTCAGAATTGATTGTCTGTGTTGCACGTACAGATCGTCTGGATGAAATGGCAAAACGTAATATCAGCGAGTTTCCTTTTCCTGAAGCGCCGCCTGCTGTTCAAAAATATTATCGTTTTATTCCATACAATTATAAGACAGGCTATTTCAATGCCTTAGGTAACTTTAAAAAAGTGGCTTTCAAAGTTGTAAGAACACTTGATAAACAGCTTCCTGTTACTGCTTTTAATGCTGCTGATGCAAAACTATGGGCAACCAAAACTACTGCGCTCGCTTGTGAAAATTTGGTATTGGCTCTACGTGCTTATGGTTTTGATAGCTGTATGATGGAAGGTTTTGATGAGCCTTTGGTTCGTAAAATTTTAAAATTGAATGATCAACAATACCCTGTGATGGTGATTGGTGCGGGTGAACGTGCCAAAGACGGCGTATTCTTCCCACAATATCGTTTTGATCGTGATTTATTCATTCAAAAAGTATAATTATTCAATATCTAATATTTGGATAAATTCAAAGGCAGGCTCTTCATAAGGATGGCTTGCCTTTAATGCTTTGGCGACAGTACTGGCTTTATCTTTTGGGACAATGGTTTCAACCCGCCATTCTTCTAGTTGTTCGAGTTCATCTAATTGCCCAAGAAAAGGATTTGCACCTTTAATAGGCTTAAATTGCCCTATTCCTTTCACTTGCCAAGCACAGTGTTCATAATTGCCAATACCACCTGCACCCGCTTCAAAAATAGCAAGTTTGGTTGACTCTAAATGTGATTCAGGTACGTAATAAATAAGCTTTAGCATAGTTTTAATGATGTTAATCTTTATATGATCATCAAATCATAAGCTCAAAAATAAAGAAAAATCAAAGTGAAATATTCATCACAAGGTAACTTACCACGATAAACATCACTTGGATTATGATTGTTAAGCTAAACCAGAACCAGCCTTTATCTTTGGTATACGCTGTCCTTATATGATTCTCATGTTTCATCATATTGTTCTCCGAGTTTTATAATCATTATTGAGAAAGCAAAAATTGAACCAGTTTTTAAAAGCAAAATTGATCTGAAGCAATACTTCTTAAATCAGTTATGCCAAGTTATATTCATAATATATTACTAAATTCTTCGATTTCAAAATATGAGCAACTCATTTCAATCTCAATGGGATCAGTTCTATCCCAACAACCTCCCAATTTCTCACCTCCTTAAGCACTACTTTCCACAATCTTGGTTTAGAATCCATAGCCTGCGCGAATCAAAAAGGTATGCGGATACGCCTGCCGAATATGAATTGTTATTAAATCGACAAAATGAAATTATTACAGACTGTTTTAGGGAAAATACCTCTATCTATATAGTTTCAGGTCACTATTTTAGCCGTTCCCGTAACAATAAAGCCTATGATCCAGCCTTTATACTTCCCTACAAATTTCATTTAGAGCAGGAAATCAACTTAACCCAAGCAAATCCTGAATATTATGATGGAGAAGATAAAGATCACTACTTTAGACCATGCTCTGTAAAAGTAACTTGGCAAGCTAATGAACATAATGACTTATTGAAAAAAATCGCTGACGATGAATTAAGGGCTTTTATGATTTCTTTTGACCAGAACATTATCGTTGCACCTTATGATGGCGGTATTGATTTTATTATTTTTGACGATGCAAAAAGGCAAGCTTTAAGGGATAAATATAGAGATTGGCTTTCACCAAGAGAAGATGGACTATAGGATATTAGAATAAATCTTGTTGTTCCTTAATAAAACCTAGGGCCTCTTGAAACATTACATGCCAATTATCATTTGGCTGTTGATATAAAGGAAACCAAAAAAACTCAAAATCTAAACCGCCGCCATCCTGACAGTGATGTGTCCAAGTTTCAGCTAAATCTGCGCTTACCTTACATAAATAGAAATACCAATTTTGCTGGTTAAATTTAATTTGAAAGTTTCCAATAAACTTTGGATTTGGCTCAGCGATCAGTCCCGATTCCTCAAATAATTCACGAATAGCTGCATTTTGATGATGTTCATCTTTTTCAATTGTCCCTTTTACAAGCTGAATACCTGCGAGTGGATGTTTAAAAACCAATATATCCAACTGTTGTTTCTGACATCTTAAAACAATAGGAACAACTTTTTTCATAATTCATATCAACAAAATAAGCCAATTTAACTGATTAGATTAAATTGGCTACATAGATGATTCAAACAAATCAAAGTTTAAATTTTAGATAGTTTAGTTCTGATCTATTGCTCAACAATGTCATATTTTTTCTTAATCTCTTGATTGATCGCAGCTGAGACATATATCTCACTTTGCTGCTTGCCACTTGCAGCAGAACAACTCACTTCTACAGTAGATTTTGGCTCGTGATATTGTCCAAAAGTATTTGTATTACCATGAATACGATTTTCTATTGCACTTGAAAATGGGTTAATCGCATTTGTTTGTGGAAATACCACACTGCTGATCATTTCGTTTGAAGAATTAAGCACTTTAAAATTCAAACAACCTTTCGCAATCATCAACTCAGAAGCTCGTAACATTGCAAAATCATTGGCTTGTTTTTGTGAAGTCTTCTCATTGCCTTTAAACGTTACTTTATAGTGATTCTGAGATAATTCAGTTTCAGCAAAGCCATTTTGACCAATCAATGCGTGTGGTTGATAGGTCGTTGAGCATCCAGTTAATAGTACAGATAATATTAATATTTTTTTCATAGTGTGGTTCCCCTCTAACACAGGAGAATACCACAATAAAACAAATTTAAATAAAATAACATTTATTATCAATAATTTAAATTTAATACACTTATATAATTTATTCTTCTGCAAAATCGACAACTTGCCAAAAAAAATGCCACTAAAAAAGTGGCATTTTCAATCATCGGTTGTTTAATTAACCAATAAATTTACGTGCGTTGCGGAACATACGTAACCATGCACCATCTTCAGCCCAATCTTCAGGCTTCCAAGAATGCTGTAAAGCACGGAAGTTACGCTCTGGATGTGGCATCATCACTGTTGCACGGCCATCTTTAGAAGTTTGGCCTGTAATCGCTTCAGGTGAACCATTCGGGTTCAACGGATAGTGCTGAGTTGGATTACCCAAGCTATCCACATAACGCAAGATCACTTGGTTTTCAGCATTTAAAGCAGCAATTTGCTGTTCAGTGGCAACTAAACGACCTTCACCATGCGCAACAGCGATTGGTAAAATCGAACCTTGCATATCTTCAAGCAATACAGAAACTGATTTTTCTACGCGAACGTTCACTGCACGCGCTTCAAAAACTTCTGACATGTTACGATGGAAACGCCCCCAATGCTCTGCACCTGGAATCAGTGGTGCAAGTTGAGACATCATTTGACAGCCATTACATACGCCTAAGCTGAATGTATTTTCACGATGGAAAAATTGTTCAAATTGATCACGCAATTTTGCATTGAACAACACTGATTTCGCCCAGCCACCGCCAGCACCCATTACGTCACCGTATGAGAAGCCACCACACGCCACTAAGCCTTCAAAGTCGCTTAAGCTCACGCGACCTGCAAGTAAATCACTCATGTGTACGTCGATGGTATTAAAACCCACTTTGTCAAATGCAGCCGCCATTTCAACATGACCGTTCACACCTTGCTCACGCAAGATTGCCATATTTGGACGACGTGTATTAATAAACGGTGCTTCAACTGGCTCATTCAAGTCATAAGTTGCTTGTGCAATTAAACCTTTATGATTTTGATCTGCGATTAATGCAAACTCTTGATCCGCTGTTTCAGCATTGTCACGTAAACGTTGGATTTGATGCGATACTTCAGCCCAAGCTTGTTGTAATTCGGCACGCTCAAGCGTTAAACCATTTACTGCTAATTGATCTGTTGTATTTACACGACCAACAACAGCAATTGCATCTTTCAAACTTGATGCTGCAACTTCAACTTCTAACTGCGCCCAATCAGCAGCAGTAATTTGCAGTACGGCACCAATTTCTTCAGCAAATAGGCTTTCTGTTGATTGATTTTCTAATGCTACACCTAAGCGTGATGCAAACATCATCTCGGCAACAGTTGCCAATAAACCACCATCACCAATGTCATGGTAAGCCTTGATTAAACCACGATTGTTCCAGTCTTGAATCAAGGCAAAGAATGCTTTGAAGTCATCAAAACTATCGACATCAGGTGTCACCGAACCAATCGCTTTATATACTTGTGCAAGGATCGAACCACCTAAACGGAACTGCCCTTTAGATAAATCAATACGTACAAGTACTGATTCTTCTAGGCTTTTCAATTCAGGCGTTAAGGTTTTACGTACATCTAAAACAGGTGCAAATGCAGTGATCACACCTGTCATTGGTGAGGTCACGGCTTTGTCTTCGCCATCATTCCAAGTTGTACGCATTGAAAGTGAGTCTTTACCGACTGGAATTGCGATGCCTAATGCAGGACACATTTCCATACCAATCGCTTTCACACCTTCAAACAAGGCTTGGTCTTCACCTTTTTGACCAGCAGCAGCCATCCAGTTTGCAGAAAGTTTGATATCACTGATTTGCTCGATGTTGGCACAGGCAATGTTAGTAATTGCTTCAGCAACCGCTAAACGCGCAGATGCAGCTGGATTTAACAAAGCAACTGGTGGACGTTCGCCCATCGCCATTGCTTCACCTGTGAAGCCTTGCAAACTTGTGGTGGTTACTGCTGCATCAGCAACAGGCACCTGCCAACGACCAACCATTTGATCGCGCGCAACCATACCAGTAATCGAACGGTCGCCAATGGTGATCAAAAATGATTTAGAAGCCACTGTTGGATTCTTCAATACGCGGAAAATCGCATCTTTCAAATCAACTTTTGCTACGTCAAAGTCATTACCTGTACGCTCAATCGTTTCATATGAACGTTGCATACGTGGCGTACCGCCCAACATGACTTGCATTGGGATGTCGACTGCATTGTTTTCAAACAATGGATCTTCAACTGTTAAATGACGTGCTTCTGTCGCTTCACCTAACACGGCAAATGGACAACGTTCACGGGCACAAATTTCTTCAAACTGTTCTAAAGATTCTGGGCGAATCGCAAGCACATAACGCTCTTGTGCTTCATTTGACCAGATTTCCATCGGGCTCATGCCTGGTTCTAAAGATGGAATCTTACGAAGATTCAATACTGCACCTAACTCATGATCATTCACAAGTTCAGGCATCGCATTAGATAGACCACCCGCACCAACGTCATGTACAGATACGATTGGGTTAAAGTCTTCTAAACGCCAGCACGTGTCGATCACTTCTTGGCAACGACGTTCCATTTCTGGATTTTCACGTTGTACTGAAGCAAAGTCTAAGCTCTCGCCCATCGTACCGCTGTCTACAGAAGATGCTGCACCACCGCCAAGACCGATCAACATTGCAGGGCCGCCCAATACAATGAGCAAGTCACCCGGTTGAATCGCATCTTTTTCTACATGGTCAGGACGGATATTACCGTAACCACCAGCAATCATGATTGGCTTGTGGAAGCCCTTCACTTCACCATTTACATTCTGTTCGAAAGTACGGAAATAACCATTTAATGCAGGACGACCAAATTCGTTGTTAAACGCAGCGCCACCCAATGGACCTTCAATCATGATTTGTAATGGCGAAGCCATACGTGAAGGTTTGCCGTAGTTTTCTTCCCAAGGTTGTTCAAAACCAGGAATATTTAAGTTCGAAACAGTAAAGCCCGTTAAACCTGCTTTTGGTTTACCACCACGACCCGTTGCACCTTCATCACGGATTTCACCGCCCGAACCTGTTGCAACACCAGCAAATGGAGCAATTGCTGTTGGGTGGTTATGTGTTTCAACCTTCATTAAAATGTGAGCAGCTTGGCTCTTATATTTATAAACAAAGTGACCATTTTCATCCGCTTTCGGATAAAAACGCATCGTGTCATAACCCACAATTACAGATGCATTGTCTTTATATGCGGACAATACGTCTGTTGGAGATTCTTTATAAGTATTTTTAATCATTTGGAACAATGATAATGGCTGTTTTTCACCATCAATTGTCCATTCAGAACCAAAGATTTTATGACGACAGTGTTCAGAGTTTGCTTGTGCAAACATCATCAATTCGATGTCATTTGGATTACGACCCAGCTTGGTAAATGCTTCAGTTAAGTAATCAATTTCTTGCTCAGATAAAGCAAAACCAAACTCATTGTTGGCTTTAACTAACGCTTCTTTACCTTGACCCAAGATATCAATTGAGTTCAATGGCTTTGGCGCTGTTTCTGAGAACAAAGCTTTTGCATCATCAATTTGAGCAAAAACACTCTCTGTCATACGGTCATGTAATGCCAATTTCACTTCATTCGAAATCTCTTTCACACCTTTCAGTGTAAATAACAGACCACGCTCTAAACGGTGAATTGGCGTATTACAGTTTTGGAAAATATCCGTTGCTTTAGACGACCACGGAGAAATTGTTCCTACACGCGGGGTGACTAAAATCTGGATTTCATCACTTGCAGCTTGGCGAAGTTCGAAAGATTGACCATCGTTTAAAAGTTGTAATGCCGATTGATGTTGCTGCTCGTTGAGCGCTTGATCAAACAAATAAACCCACTGGCTGTCAAAAGATTGAACAGAACTCATTGACGCTAAACGGTTTAAGAGTTGAGTTTTCTTAAAAGAAGAATGTGCTGCTGCACCGGCCACGATAAACATGTTGACTTTGGCTCCACGGGCGGGTCTGACGAACCTACCACAATGTGACTTATGAGAGAGCGCATATTCTACTGTGAAAGCCTCATTTCAGCTAGCCATATCCATCTTAAAAATCAGAGTTTTCTACCCCAAATGGTCTAATTTCTAGTAGCTTTATCTGTTTTACTTTATTCGTAACAATTCATTTACTTCATTCATCAAGGATACATGATTATTTCAACCTTTATATTTATGCACCAAGATCGAGATATAATTTATTTATTCGATCCTCATTTCGAATAAAGCCTTTTATTGTATTTTCAATCCCTCAACATTAATAAGACAAACTATGTCGCACTACGCTAGTGCTTTAATCTTTTTTTTGGCATGATGCATTGAACTTAGTTTGAATAATGATAAATGGAACAAATGCGTTGGTTAGAGTTGCTTTCTGCAATTCGTTTAGGTAGTAAAAAAAGCAGTACAGAATTGGCTCGAAGCCCTTTCCATAAAGATTATGACAGAATTATTTTTTCCCAAAGCTTTCGTCAACTGAATAGAAAAACACAGGTACACCCACTAACTCAGCACGATGGTATCCATACTCGCCTTACCCATTCGCTTGAAGTCTCTTGTATTGGACGTTCATTAGGCATGCTCGCAGCCGAAAAAATTAAAGATGAATTACCGATGTGGATTTCACCTGCTGATGTTGGCGCGATTATCCAAGCGGCTTGCTTAGCACATGATATTGGTAATCCTCCCTTTGGTCACGCTGGCGAATATGCAATTCGTGAATGGTTTGATGATGCATCACATCGAGATTTTTTAACAAAACTTACGCCAGAAGAAGAAGCCGACGTGCGTCAGTTTGAAGGTAATGCACAAGGTCTTCGTTTACTCAGTCGAATTGACTATCACCCCGATGATGGTGGTATGCGACTGACC